>Ga0209737_10002589_pt1 | contig 12642 bp, 10 predicted proteins | sample TergutCu122P3_FD_187284 | JGI IMG/M metagenome (GOLD analysis project Ga0209737, IMG submission 187284) | Cubitermes ugandensis P3 segment gut microbial communities from Kakamega Forest, Kenya - Cu122 P3 (SPAdes) (version 2) | ecosystem: Host-associated > Arthropoda: Insects > Digestive system... | reverse complement strand
CCCTTTTTCAGGCCGCGCGAATCCTGCGAACCCATGCCAATCACATTGAGATGGCCCTCGGCGTCGATTTCGGCGACCAGCGCGAGAATTTTCGACGTGCCGATGTCGAGTCCGACAATCATGTCCTTGTTGTCCCTGCTCATGTTTCTAACTTCCCTTCCCCCCGCCCGCGAAACGCATGGCGAAACCATTCGGATACCGCAAATCGATCATGTCCGGACGCACCGCCGCCTTGGCGACGGTATCCGGATAGGCCTCGATGAAGCGCTGCAAGCGAGCGCTCAACGGCGCCTTGGGCTGCTCCCGGCCCAGATTCACCACCATGCCGCCCTGGAGCTTCACCTGCCAGGCCAGACGCGGCGTCAGCAAGAGGCGCGTCGGCCGCTCGCCGAGCGCCGCGAACTGGGCAATCAGCTCGCCATAGCGCGCGAGCACCTCCGGGGCCGTGCCCGGCGGCCCGTAGAGCAAGGGCAGGGCCGCCAGCCGATCGGCGCTGGCCATCGCGGCGAATACCTCGCCGTAACTGTTGACCAATTCGCCCTTTCCCTCGCCCCAGCGCGCCATGGCGCGATGTTCCTCGACCCTCACCTCTAGGCGCGAAGGCCAGACCCGCCGCACTTCTGCCTCGCGCACCCAGGGCAGGCGCTTCAGCGCGCCGCGCGCGGCGTCCAGATTGACGCTGAAAAAATTGCCCTTCAGCACCGGCCCCAGCGCCCGCTCGACTTCCTCTTGCCGGGTATGGGCCAGCGGCTCGGCGAAATCCACCCGCTCGACCGGCCAGGCCGGCACGCGCATCGCCCAGACAGCCGCCGCCGCCAGCACGGCTGCTGCCGCCGCCAGCATGAGCAGATCGGCCAGCGTGTTGAGCAAGTGCGGTTTGTTCCACATTCATCGCGTCTCGATCAATCGTTGGCCGCGAGTTCAAGTACGCGGCGCACCAGGGCCGGATAATCCAGTCCGGCGACGCGGGCGGCCATGGGCACCAGGGAGTGATCGGTCATGCCCGGCGCGGTGTTTACTTCCAGGTAATAGTGGCGACCGGCCTCGTCCATCAGAAAATCGACCCGGCCCCAGCCGCGCCCGCCGATCAGGCGGAAAGCTTCCAGCGCCCCCTGGCGGATTTCCGCCTCCTTGACCGGCGGCAAGCCGCAGGGGCAGAGATAGCGCGTGTCGTCGCGCTGGTATTTGGCCTCAAAGTCGTACCACTCGGTCGCCGGCTCGATCTTGATGATCGGCAGGGCCTCGCCGCCGACGATGCCGACCGTGTATTCGCCGCCCATGACGCCCTCTTCGGCCAGCACCAGGGGATCGTATCGGGCCGCCTCGGCATAGGCCGCCGCCAGCGCGCCGGGGCTCTTGACCTTGCTGATGCCGATCGACGAACCCTCGTGCGCGGGCTTCACAAACAGCGGCAGGCCGAGCGCGCGCTCGACGGCGGCGAAATCGCTGTTGGCGTCCAGCAAGGCGTAATCGGGAACCGGCAGGCCGCCGGCCCGCCACAAGAGCTTGGTGCGGAATTTGTCCATGCCCAGCGCCGAGGCCATGACGCCGGAGCCGGTATAGGGGATGCCCATCAATTCCAGCGCGCCCTGGATGGTGCCATCCTCGCCATAACGGCCATGCAGCGCGATGAAGGCGCGCTCGAAGCCCTTGAGCGCGGACAGCGGCTCGGTTGCCGGATCGAAGGGGTGGGCGTCGATGCCTTGCCCCTGCAAGGCGGCCAGCACCCGCGAACCGCTTTGTAGAGAAACCTCGCGCTCGGCGGATGTGCCGCCAAACAGCACCGCGACCTTGCCGAAGGGATTCATGTCGATTCTTTCTGATATTTCATTTGTACGATGTGCGAAATCATGCGGGAAAGACTCCCTTGCTTTGCCGTGCGCCAATCGTCTTGGCATTTGCTGCGCTCACCGCCGGTTTGCCGGTGCTTTTTTCGAGTTGCAGCCGCGCCGCCTTGGCGGTTTTCGCGCCTTCCACGGCAACGGTAGCGGCCTCGCTCAAACCTTGCGGATTGCGAACCTGTGAAATATCGGTGGCGGCGACTTCGGCCAGCATGTTCAGCACCAATTCGGTGTTGGTCATGTTGTCGCGCAGGTTTTCTTTTTTCAGCCCCTTGTGCTGTTTGTACTCGCGCGTGGTCATGCCGCTCCAGGTTTTGCTCATCAGGTCGGTGAGCGAGGCGTATTCCTGCCCCGGCTGAACGCCCGATTTATCCCACTCATCGGTCAGCGCCTTCCTCACTTCGATGGCTTTGATGCGCTGGTTGATCCAGTTTTCGCTGTAACCCAGGCGGCGATAGTTCTGGATCGCGCGATCAATGGATAGCTCCGGGTCGACGGTTTCGTCGATGCGCTCGCTGCCCGCCTTGGCCAGCCACAGTTTGAAGGGTTCGGCTTTTTTGCTGGGGATGGACTGGATGAGGCGCAGGATTTGCTCGGCGCTGGCGACATCGGTCAGACGAAGCTTGCCGTCGGCGGCGCGCATCTTCAACCCGTGACAATTTGTCACGGTTTCATTGCCTTCCGCCTTCAGGCGTTGTTTCAGCTTGCGCCAGTAAGCCAGCGAATCAGCGCTTTCCGTCAGCACCGCTACGATGTCCACAATCGAGAACCACCAGGTTTCCTTGTCCGCATCCCACTCGGTGCGAACCTGATGGGACTCGAACAACTTGACCTTGCGCTCAGCGCCCTGGGGCGATTGATTTTTCTCGCTCATGCGCCCTCCGCCAATTTGCCCGCGAGTTTTCCAGGTACGGCGCCGATGGAGCCTGCGCCCATGCACAGCACGACATCGCCGTCGCGGGCGGCGCTCAGGAGGGTTTGCGGCATGTCCGCGATATCTTCGACGAACACCGGCTCGACCTTGCCGGCGACGCGGAGCGCCCGGGCCAGGGAGCGGCCGTCGGCGGCGACGATGGGCGCTTCGCCGGCGGCATAGACCTCGGCCAGACACAGCGCATCCACCGTGCTCAATACCTTGACGAAATCCTCGAAACAGTCGCGGGTTCGCGAGTAGCGATGCGGCTGGAAGGCCAGCAGCAGGCGGCGGCCAGGAAAGGCTCCCCGGGCGGCGGCGAGCGTCGCCGCCATTTCCACCGGATGATGGCCGTAGTCGTCGACCAGCGTGACATGGCCGCCCGTCGGTAGCGCGATGTCGCCATAGCGCTGGAAGCGCCGGCCCACGCCCTTGAATTCGGCTAGCGCGCGGACGATGGCGGCATCCTTGACCTGCACTTCGGTGGCCACGGCAATCGCCGCCAGGGCGTTCAGCACATTGTGCATGCCCGGCGTGTTGAGGGTGATGGCCAGCCGGCTGACGCCGCCATTGACGCGCACGCAGTCAAAGCGCATCTGGCCGCCGTCGGCGACGATATTTTCGGCATAGACGTTGCAGTCGGGCGTCAGGCCATAGGTGACGATCTGTTTGCTGACCTGCGGCATGATGGTGCGCACATTCGGGTCATCGGCGCAAAGCACGGCCACGCCGTAGAAGGGCAGGCGATTGAGGAAATCGACGAAAGCGCCCTTCAGGCGCTCGAAATCGTGGCCGTAAGTCTCCATATGGTCGGCGTCGATATTGGTGACCACCGATACCACTGGCGACAGGAACAGAAAGGAAGCGTCCGACTCGTCGGCCTCGGCCACCAGGAAATCGCCGCTGCCCAGCCGGGCATTCGCGCCAGCGGCGTTCAAGCGTCCGCCGATCACAAAGGTCGGATCGACGCCGCCTTCGGCCAGGATGCTGGTCACGAGGCTGGTCGTCGTTGTCTTGCCGTGGGTGCCGGCGATGGCGATGCCGTGCTTCAAGCGCATCAGCTCGGCCAGCATCTGGGCGCGCGGCACGACCGGGATTTTTTTCTCGCGGGCGGCGATGACTTCCGGATTGTCGTCCTTGACCGCCGTCGATATCACCACGGCATCGGCCCCGTCGATGTTGGCGGCGGCATGGCCGATCGCGACCTTGACCCCCTCGCCCTCGAGACGGCGCGTCGTCGCGCTGGCGGCGAGGTCGGAGCCGCTGACGGTGAAGTCGAGGTGAGCCAGCACCTCGGCAATACCGCTCATGCCCGAACCGCCGACGCCGACGAAATGGATGTGTTTGACCCTGTGTTTCATGTTCTGTCTCTGTGTTGCCTGTTCATTTTTTCGCCGTCTCGGCCAACACGCCGGCCAGATCCGCCGCCGCCGAGGGCCGGGCCAGACTGCGCGCCTTCTCGGCCATTTCCAGCAATTGGCCCCGGCTGTAATTGCGGATCAGCGCGATGCTGTCGGCGCTCAATTCGTTTTGCGGCAAGAGAAAAGCCCCGCCGACCCCCACCAGGAAACGGGCGTTGGCCGTCTGGTGATCGTCCACCGCAAAGGGGTAGGGCACCAGAATGCTCGCCACGCCAGCCGCCGCCAGTTCCGCGACAGTCAATGCGCCCGCGCGGCAAATGACCAGATCGGCCCAGCCGTAAGCGCCGGCCATGTCCTCGATGAAGGGCGCGCAATGGGCCTCGACGCCGACCGCCGCGTAATTGGCCTTCAATTCGTCGATCTGCTTTTCGCCCGCCTGATGCACGATTTCGGGAAGCTCCGCCGCCGACAGCCGGGACATGGCCTCTGGCACCACCTCGTTCAAGGCGCGAGCGCCCAGACTGCCGCCGATGACCAGGAGGCGCAGCGGCCCCTTGCGCCCGGCAAAGCGCTCGGCGGGAGGCGGCAGGGCGGCGATGTCGTCGCGCACCGGATTGCCCAGCCAGGCCCCCTTACGCCACACGTCCGGAAAACCCGTGACGAGGCGTCTGGCAAACCAGGCCAGCACGCGATTGGCCAAGCCGGCAACGGAATTTTGCTCGTGCAGCACCAACGGAGTACGGGTAAACGCAGCCATCATGCCTCCCGGAAAAGTGATGTAGCCACCCATGCCAAGCGCCACGTCGGGCCGTATCTGACGCAAGGCCGCCAAGGCCTGCCGGAAGCCGCGCAGCAGGTTGAGCGGCAGCGACAGCTTGCGCATCAGACCCTTGCCGCGCAGCGCTTCGAAATCGACCCAGACCATTTCGTAACCATGCGGCGGCACCAGGCGCGCCTCCATGCCATCCGGCTTGCCCAGCCAGACCACCCGCCAGCCCGCGTCGCGCATCTTGTGCGCGACCGCGAGGGCCGGAAAAATATGCCCGCCCGTGCCGCCGGCCATGATCAGGAGGGTTTTGCTCACAGCTTGCCCCCGCGCATCAATTGCCGATTTTGGCTACGGCCGGGCTGCGCCCTTAACGTGCTGCGCACGTTAGCCTTCGCCGAAACAGGCAACGCGAACGTGTTCACAGTTTTCCACCTCGCATGAGTTGCCTGTTTTCCCAGTCAACGCGCAGAAGAATGGCCAGCGCCAGGCAGTTGGCGAGGATGCCGGAGCCGCCGAAGCTCATCAGCGGCAGGGTCAGGCCCTTGGTGGGCAAAAGGCCCATATTGACGCCCATGTTGATGAAGGATTGGACGCCCATCCAGATGCCGATGCCCATGGCCACCAGGGCCGGATAGAGGCGGTCGAGCTGCACGCATTGGCGGCCGATGGCGAAGGCGCGCTGAACGAGCACGGCGAATAGCGCGATGACCATCAGTACGCCGGCAAAGCCCAGTTCCTCGGCAATGACCGCGAGCAGAAAATCGGTATGCGCTTCCGGCAGATAAAAGAGTTTCTCGACCGAGCCGCCCAGCCCGACGCCGAATAGTTCGCCGCGCCCGAAGGCGATCAGGGAATGCGACAACTGGTAGCCCCGCCCGTAGGCGTCGCCCCAGGGATCCATGAAGCCGAAAATGCGGTCGCGGCGGTAGGGCGAGACGATGATCAGGATGGTGAAGGCGATCAAAAGGCCGACGGTCAGGAGCGCGAACAGGCGCGGCTTCAAGCCGCCGAGAAAGAGGATGCCCATGGCGATGGCGATGATGACCACGAAAGCGCCGAAGTCCGGCTCCTTCAAGAGCAGCATGCCGACCACGGCCATGGCGCCGAACATGGGCAGAAAAGCCTGTTTCAGGTCGTGCATCACATTGATTTTGCGCACCGTGTAGTCGGCTGCGTAGAGCACGGCAAAAAGCTTCATCAATTCGGAGGGCTGGAGATTGGCAAAGCCCAGCGACAGCCAGCGCCGCGCGCCATTGACATCGCGCCCGATGCCGGGAATCAGCACGATGGCGAGCAGCACGACGCCAACCAGAAAGAGCCAGGGCGCGAGTTTTTGCCACAGCGACAAGGGCGCCTGAAAGACCACGGCGGCGGCGATGAGGCCGATGCACAGAAAAATGCCATGGCGCACCAGATAGTAGGCCGGCTGGTGATTGGTGAAGCGATTGCCCTCGGCGATGGCGATGGAGGCGGAATAGACCATCACCAGGCCGCCGAACAAGAGCAGCAGCACGCTCCACAACAGGGCGTAGTCGATTTCGGCCAGTTGCCGGCGGGGAGCGTCGAGCGCCGAGATCAGCATGGCAATTCCTTGATGGCGGCGACGAAAGCCTCGGCGCGCGCCGCGTAATTGCGATACATGTCGAGGCTGGCGCAAGCCGGCGAGAGCAGCACGCAGTCGCCGGCGCGGGCTTGTCCCGCCAGCCAGGCGACGGCTTCCCTCATGTCGGCGCAACGGCGCAGCGGCAGGCCGCAAGCGGCGATGGCCTTTTCGATGGCCGGCGCATCGCGCCCAATCAAGGCCACGGCGCGGCCATGCCGCGAGAGCGCCGCTTCCAGCGGCGAAAAATCCTGCCCCTTGCCGTCGCCGCCCAGCACGATGGCCACCGGCCGGCCCAGTCCTTCGATGGCGGCCAGCGTCGCGCCCACATTGGTGCCCTTGGAATCATCGACATAGCGCACGCCGCCGATGTCAGCCACCGTCTCGACGCGGTGCGCCAGACCGCGAAAAGCCTTCAAGGGCTCGATCAGGCTGGCTGGCGCGACGCCCAGCGCCTCGCACAAGGCCAGCGCCGCCATTGCATTGGCGGCATTGTGCAGGCCGCAGAGTTGCAGCGAGGCCAGATCGACCAGAGGCTCGCCGCCTCGCGCGATCGCGCCGTCGATCAAGCCGTAATCGGCCTCGCGCGGCGGCGGGGTGAGGCCGAAGGTGACGATCCGGCGTCCGCAGCGGCCATTGGCCATCGACCAGTCGTCGTCGCGATTGAGCACCATCCTCCCCTTGCCCTGGAAAATGCGCGCCTTGGCGGCGGCGTAATTGGCCAGACTGCCGTCGTAACGGTCGAGATGGTCTTCGGTGACATTGAGCACGGTCGCAGCGATGGCATTGAGACGATGCGTGGTCTCCAGCTGGAAGCTGGACAATTCAAGAACCCATGCCGCCGGTAGGGCGTCGGCATCGAGCGCGTCCATCAGCGCATCGAGCGCCGAGGGCGAGATATTGCCGCAGGCGATGGCCGTCATGCCCGCGCTATTGAGCAAATGGGCGGTCAGCGCCGTGGTCGTGGTTTTGCCGTTGCTGCCGGTGATGGCGAGGATTTGGCTCCCCGGGGCCTGGTCGCGCACGCCGGCGGCGAATAGCTCGATTTCCGAGACGACCGGGATACGGAGTTCGGCAATGACCGGCTCGGCCTTGGCGACGCCTGGCGACAGCGCCGCCAGTTCGGCATCGGCAAAGGCGGCGGCGGCAAACGGCCCGGCAAGCAGTTCGGCCTCCGGCGCGACCTGCCACAAGACCTCGGTATTGGGCGGCGTATCGCGCGAGTCGACGACGCGCACGCGAGCGCCCTGACGATGCAGCCACTTGGCCATCGCCAACCCGGATTCGCCGAGCCCGACCACGACGACGCATTTGCCTTGAAGGTTCATCGGGCCGCCCCCAGGAAGGCCCTCTCCCCCGGCCCCTCTCCCGAAAGCGGGCGAGGGGAGCAACAGCCCCTCTCCCACTCGTGGGAGAGGGGTTGGGGAGAGGGTAGGCAGCGAGCGCGGCGAGGGTTCATATCTCAGCGCAGCTTCAAGGTCGACAGCCCGATCAGCACGAGCATGATGGTGATGATCCAGAAGCGGACGACAACCTGAGTTTCCTTCCAGCCGCTGTGTTCAAAATGGTGGTGCAGCGGGGCCATGCGCAGGATGCGCCGGCCTTCGCCGAATTTTTTCTTGGTGTATTTGAACCAGGCGACTTGCAGCATCACCGACAGGGTTTCGACGACAAAGACGCCGCCCATGATCAGCAGCACGATTTCCTGGCGCAGAATCACGGCCACGGTGCCGAGCGCCGCGCCGAGGGAGAGCGCCCCGACATCGCCCATGAAAACCTCGGCGGGATAAGCGTTGAACCACAGAAAGCCCAGGCCCGCCCCGGCGATGGCGCCGAGCAGGATGCACAATTCGCCCGCGCCCGGCACGTGAGGGATGAGGAGATATTTGGCATGCACCGCATGGCCGCTGACGTAGGCGAAAATCACGAAGGCGGCGGCGATCATCACCGTGGGCATGATGGCCAGACCATCGAGGCCGTCGGTCAGATTCACCGCATTGCTGGTGCCGACGATGACGAAATAAGTCAGCACGATGAAGCCGATGATGCCGAGCGGGTAGGCGACCGACTTGAAGAAGGGCACGATCAGTTCGGTCTGGGCGGTCGTTGGGGCCGAGAAGGCGAGAAAGAGCGCAGCGCCGACGCCGAGCGCCGATTGCCAGAAAAATTTCCAGCGGGCGGAAAGCCCGTTGGGGTCGCGGTACACCACCTTTTTCCAGTCGTCGTACCAGCCAACGATGCCGAAGCCGAGCGTGACCACCAGCACGGTCCAGACATATTTGTTGGTCAAGTCGCCCCACAACAGCGTGGTGATGCCGATGGCGATCAGGATCAGCACGCCGCCCATGGTTGGCGTGCCGGACTTGACCAAGTGGGTCTGCGGCCCGTCGGTGCGCACCGCCTGGCCGATTTTCTTGGCCGCTAGCCAGCGGATCACACCCGGCCCGGCGGCAAAGGAGATGAGCAGCGCCGTCATCGCCGCCAGCACGGTGCGCAGCGTGATGTAATTGAAGACATTGAAAAAGCGGATATCCTGGGCGAGCCATTGGGTCAGTGCTAACAACATCAGGCCGTCTCCTCCGGCGCGGTGGCCAATTCGGCGGCCAGCGCATCGGCCACCCGCTCCATTCTCATAAAACGCGAACCCTTGACGAGCACGGTGGTTTCCGGCCCCAAGACCTTGTCCACCGCGCCGATCAGCTTGTCGACATGGCAGAAATGGCGCGCGCCCTCGCCGAAATTGCGCACCGCCTGCTGGCTGGCCTCGCCCAGCGCGAACAGCCGGTCGATGCCCTGGCTCTTGGCGTAGCCGCCGATCTCGTCGTGAAACTGGCCGCTGGCCTCGCCGATTTCGCCCATGTCGCCGAGCACGAAAATCTTGCGCCCGACGGTGGCGGCCAGCACATCGAGGCCGGCGCGCACCGAATCGGGATTGGCGTTGTAGGTATCGTCGAGAATTTCCGCGCCGTGGCGGCCGGCGCGGCGTTGCAGACGGCCCTTGACGCCGCTGAATGATTCCAGCCCGGCGGCCACGGCGGATAGGGAAATGCCGGCGGCGAGGCAGGCGGCGGCGGCGGCCACCGCGTTGCGGGCATTGTGACGGCCGGGGACACAGAGGCGCAGCGTTGCCTCGCCCTCGGGCGCAATCAGCGTCAATTCGGTTTCCAGGCCGTGCTGGCGCACGCGGCCCTGCACGTCGGCGGCGCGGTCGATGGAAAAACTCCGCACCGCGTGGGGCGAAGCCATGTCGCGCCAGAGCCTGGCGTAAGCGTCGTCGGCATTGATCAGCGCGATGCCGCTGGCGGCAAGGCCCGCGTAAATGCTGCCCTTTTCACGGGCGACCTCGTCGAGAGAGCCCATGCCTTCGAGATGGGCGCGCTGGGCATTGGTCACCAGGGCCGCCGTCGGCGCGCCGAGCGAGGCGAGATAGGCGATTTCGCCGGGGCGGTTCATGCCCATCTCGATGACCGCGGCGCGATGGCCGGCATTCAGATTGAGGAGCGTCAGCGGCAGGCCGATGTCGTTATTGAAATTGCCTTGGGTCGCCAGCACCGCGTCGCCAAATGCGGCCTGGAGAATGGCGGCGATCATTTCCTTGGTCGTCGTCTTGCCATTGGAGCCGGTCACGGCAATGACCGGCAGGCTAAAGGAGGCCCGCCAGGCGCGGGCCAGCGCCCCCAGCGCGAGCCGGGTGTCGGCGACGACGACGGCGGGCGCGCCGGCCGGCAGCTTCTTTTCGTCGGCGATCAGGAGGGCGGCGGCCCCGGCGGCGAGGGCTTCGCCGAGAAAATCATGGGCGTCGAAGCGTTCGCCCTTGAGCGCGATGAATAATTGGCCCGCTTGTACGGCCCGGGTATCGGTACTGACGCCGGCCAGGGCGATATCGGGGCCGACCAGACGGCCGCCGGTGACGGTCGCGATGCGAGAAAGCAGCCAGTTCATGCACCGGCCTCCTTGGAGTGTGGGTTGGGGTCGGGGTTGCGGCGTAATGCCAGCGCCTGGCGCGCCGCGTCGATATCGGAGAAGGGATGGCGCACGCCGGCGATTTCCTGATAAGCCTCATGACCCTTGCCGGCCAGGAGGATGACGTCCTGCGCATCGGCCTCGCGCACCGCTTTGCGAATGGCCAAGGCGCGCTCGATCTCGACGTCGCCGTGGGCGAGGCCCGCCAGGATGTCGGCGATGATGGCCTCGGGATCTTCGTTCCTCGGATTGTCGCTGGTGACCAGCACGCGGTCGGCGCGGCGGGAGGCGATTTCGGCCATTTGGGGGCGCTTGCCCCGGTCGCGGTCGCCGCCGCAACCGAAAACCGCCCAGAGACGTCCGCCCCGGGCGTCCGCCACGGCGCGCAGCGCGGATAGCGCGTTGTCGAGCGCATCCGGGCTGTGGGCGTAATCGACAATGATGAGCGGCTCGCCATTGCCGCCGACCCGCTCCATGCGTCCCGGCGGCGGCGTCAATTCGGAAAGGCGGCGGACGATATCGGCGGCCTTTTGTCCGGCGTCGTGCAACACGGCGGCCACCGCGAGCAGATTGGAGATGTTGTAGCGGCCCACGAGGCTGGTATCGACGGTGCCGCGCCCATTGGGCAGGGCCAGCAGGAAGCGTTGGCCGAAGGGGGTTGCTTCGAGATTCTCGGCGCGGACCTGGGCGAGGAAATCGCGGCGCTCGCCGCCGATGCCGTAGCCGAGTACGCGCAGCGCGCTGGTTTCACGCATCAGGCGCGCCCCGAAGGGATCGTCGAGATTGATCACGGCGGTGCGCAGGCGCGGCCAGCAAAACAGTTTTTCCTTGGCCGCGGCGTAGGCCGCCATCGTGCCGTGGTAGTCGAGATGGTCGCGGGTCAGATTGGTGAATACCGCGACATCGACATGAGCGCCGTTCATCCGCCCTTCCTCGATGCCGATGGAGCTGGCTTCCAGCGCGCAGGCGGCGGCCTCGCGGGCGCGAAATTCCGCGAGACTTCGCATCAACGCGGTCGCTTCCGGCGTGGTAAAGCCGGTGTCGGCGAGTTCACCGGGAAATCCCGCGCCCAGCGTGCCGATGACGGCGCAGGGCTTGCCATAGGCCTGGGCGATGCACTGGCTGACGGTGGTCTTGCCATTGGTGCCGGTCACCGCGATCAAGGACAGGGCTTCGCTCGGATAGCCATAGAGCCTATGGGCGAGCGGCCCGGCCAGGGGGCGCAGCGCCTCGACCGGCCGGTTGGGCACGGTCCAGGCCGGATTCCAGACGAAATCGCCGCCCGGCTGCCAGAGCACGGCGACCGCGCCCCGGGCGATGGCGTCGCCGATGTAGCGGCGGCCATCGGCCAGATCGCCGGGATAGGCGATGAACAGATCGCCCGGCCGTATCTGGCGGCTGTCGTCGGCGGCCCCGCTCGGGAGGACGCCGAGCGAGTCGATCAGGTGGCGCGGCGTGCTCATAAGGGCTCCTTGTCGGCGCGGGCGGCCGCGAGTTGCAGCGGCGCATCGAGCGGCACGCCCAGGGTGCGCAGAGCGCCGGCGGCGATACGCGAAAAGACCGGGCCCGCGACATCGCCGCCGTAATAAGCGCCGGTCGTCGGCTCGTCGATCATCACCGCGATGACCAGGCGCGGATCGCTGATGGGCGCGATGCCGACGAAGGAAGCGATGTATTTCCTGGCATAGACGCCGTTCTCGATCTTGTGGGCCGTGCCGGTCTTGCCGCCGACCCGGTAGCCGGCGACGCGGGCCTTCGGCGCGGTGCCGCCCGGCTGCACGGCCATTTCGAGCATCAGACGCAATTCGCGCATGGTCTGCGGCGAATAGACGCGCCCGCCATGCACGGGCGTCTCGTCGACGCTCAGTAGCGACAGCGGCATCAATTCGCCGTCATTGGCGAACACGGTATAGGCGCGGGCCAACTGGATGAGGCTCACCGCGATGCCGTGGCCGTAGGACATGGTCGCTTGTTCGATGGGCCGCCAGCTCTTCCAGGGCCGCAGGCGGCCATTGACCTCGCCGGGGAAGCCGAGATTGGGCATCTGGCCAAAACCGAGCTTGTCGTATAGCTCCCACATTTCCTTCGGGGAAAAATCAAGCGCGATTTTGACCGTGCCGATATTGGAGGATTTCTGGATTACCTCGGCGACCGTCAGCACCGCATGCGGATGAGCATCGGAAATGGTCGCGTTG
>Ga0209737_10002588_pt1 | contig 12645 bp, 11 predicted proteins | sample TergutCu122P3_FD_187284 | JGI IMG/M metagenome (GOLD analysis project Ga0209737, IMG submission 187284) | Cubitermes ugandensis P3 segment gut microbial communities from Kakamega Forest, Kenya - Cu122 P3 (SPAdes) (version 2) | ecosystem: Host-associated > Arthropoda: Insects > Digestive system... | reverse complement strand
AAATTTCAAACATTCGGGAATAAACATGATTGTTGTACATAATAGAAATATTTGTTGGCAAAAATATTTTTTTTTAAATTCTTTCGGTAAAAAGTATATTTTCGCCGCCATTTTCGGGATATAGCGTAGTCCGGTTATCGCGCCTGCTTTGGGAGCAGGAGGTCGCAAGTTCGAATCTTGCTATCCCGACCACCCTGATAAGTACTTAAAACCAACAATTTGCAACAACATCTTGTTGGTTTTTTGCTTTAATTTGGTAAATAAAATTGTTGTTTTTTGGCTTGGTTTAAACATTGGTTTAAACACTTGCTTGTTTTGTTTAAATTTGTGTTGGTTAATAATTAATTTAATTTGTTGATTTATAATTGTCTTAGATAAAGGAAAGGTTATATTTGAAAGCGTTTTTTAACTCTCTGAACGGTACTTTTAGAAACATCGCAAATCTTGGCTGTTCTCTCTATACTTATGCCTTTCTTCAGGCATTTAATAACTTCTTGATATTCGGCTTTCATTTTCTCATCGCTTTTTCTATAGCCATTTCTGCGCCCTACTTTCCCGCCTCTTTTAAGAAAATGAATAAAGCCACTATTCATTCTGTCGCGTATCTGTTTCCGTTCCATTGCGCCCAACTCTGCCATTATGGTTAAAATAAGTCGGGCAATCGGATTAACATTGCCGTCAATATCCAACGTTTCAATATTGCTGCTAATGATGTGCAGATTAATTTTGTACTTGTTTAAAACCTCTATCGTCTTCAATACTTCTAAAGTGTTTCTCCCAAGTCGTGATAATTCCCAAACAATTACTTTGTTTATGTTCGGTTTCGAGATAACATATTGCACCATCGCCGTTAATTCGGGGCGGTTTTCGTTCTTCACTGCCCCACTTATCTGTTCGGTGAATACGCGCACTAATTTAACGTTGTTTCGTTTTGCGTACTCTTTAAGTTCTGCAACCTGTCGTTCGGTGCTTTGTGTGGCTGTTGAAACTCTGCAATAGCCAACCATTTGGATTTTTTCATTGTCTATCATAATCATTTAATTTAAAAGGTTAATTGAATGTGTTTTGTATTCAAAATAAGTCTGTTATTAAGATTATTTGAATACGTTTTTAATTAAGTATGTTTTGTAAGGTCTTTGCTTCCCCTATATCCAAACTAAAGGGGTTAAGGAATTTTAGAAATAATACTTTTCGATAAACTTTCAATTCCCTATCACTTTCATTAAGTATTGTTTATAAAATTCATTAACCCCTTTAACCTGTCAAACATTAAGCAGTTTTTCCGATAAAAGTTCGTGCGTAACGCCTTTCTACCGTCTTAGCCCTGTCTTCCCCAAACAAATCAATTACTATTTGAATGGCTTCTTCGTCGTCGTAAGTTATTTCGCATTCGTGGTTTGCCCATTCGTAATCGTAAACATCTTGGGGGTTACATTCTGCTGCTATTCTCTTACTCCTTTCATTATAAAAAGCGTAAACCGCTTCTAATCCCTCTTTCGTTCCGTATAAACCGTAATTATCTTGGTAAATCTTTTCGTCTTCCCCGATGCCTGCCTCTCTTTTTCCGTTCTCAAATTGGCATTTAGAGAAAGCAAAAAAGCATTTATTGAGGGTGGGTTGTTCATCTGTTAATTCTCTGTAACGTCTAATTGTGGATGAGGTTTGCATAATAATTTGAATTAAAGGTTAATAAATTTTGAATAGTGAAATGTCTTAGCAAGGTAATTTATCTGCTATTGGCAAATTTGCAGGGATAAAATACTTTGCAATTTCTTCAAATAAGTCAAATCTTTCTTCTTCCTCTGCATCAAAATCATCAAAGGAATTGCTGTGTTCTTCACATTCAAAGAAATTTTCACATTCGGAACAATCCCGAATTTCGTGTTTAATGCGGTAATCGCAGTCAAGGAATTTTCTTGTTGAAAAATCAGTAGTAATCATAATAGTAAAGCCCAAAATACCTATAGGACGGATAGGTTTATAAATGAATGATAATTAAATGGAAACATTAGTATTTCCGACCGATTTTTTAAAGTCTTAGGTACTAACAAAAAAAATCCCCACTGAATTAACAGTGAGGATAGGACGTTTTGGGCTTTATTTTGGGGATGACATATTTTTCAAAATATCTGTTTTATATACCCCAAAAAAACTGTGTTATTATTTCTTTTTATTTTTTTGTTTTTTTACTTTCGTAAACAAGTCTGCCGTAACCTTTTCGTAAAGTCCAAATAAAAATTCCATTCGGTTTGCCTCGCTAATAAATGGCTGCGGGCGGTATGACAAATCAACTGCCTTGTCGAGTTCATTGTGCGCTTTTATTAATTCGGGCGGCATAAATCGAGTATCGTATAAGTCGGCAAGTGAACGGTTTGGAAATTGTTCCCGTACGTCTAACACTTTTTGCGCTGCTGTTTCAATTGCCTGTATTTGCTTTTCTGTGGGATTTTCTGCCCAAAGGAAATTATTGTAAACTATATCTTTAGAATATCTAAAATCGCTTTTAAGTCTTCCGCAAATATATTTTACCCAAGCCATGTGCATTTTCGACATTAAAACTCCGAAATGATACAGATTTCCGTTGGGAATTGACATACAAGTATCACTTACAATTGAATTTCTATCAAAAAAACCAAACGGAATATAAGGGCGATTTTCTGATGAAACTCTTGGAACAACAATAAAAGTATCTGGTCTGTTCCTGTCTCTGAATAAAGTTGGTCTATCTGCAAATTTTTGAGTTGAAGGGGCTACGCTGTCAAGTCTAAACTTTCTAACGGCATCAATGCGTTTTAAAACCTGTGGTAATTGTTTTATTTCGCTTGGTTCGGCATTTTCGAGCCATAAACACCACCGTTGTTTACCGTTTAAAAATTCAAATGCAGATATAAGAGGAAGTATAAATTTTTCTGCTTTTGGCTCAACTTTCAATAATTCCTGCTTTTCTTTGTCTGAAAGTAACAAATGCCCACCGTCTAACGGCATATTTCCAAAACTCATTTTAGGAACATTGCAAAGGGGCGTTGTTCGCTTTTCAATCAAAATATCTTTTGCATCAACCAAATACGGATTTATGTTTTTCGCCCTTACCTCGTGTGCTTCTCCTTTAATATTTTCGTATTCAAATATATATTTGTCTTGCGTGTCGAAATTGGCAAAGCCAATTATCACACAATAAACAGCCGCATTGCCTTTAGCCTCGTTACTCCATTTGAAAGTACGGTGTGCAAAATGAATTTTGATATTGTATTTTACAAGCATTCGTTCCCATAAAATACTTGTCTGTTCGCCCTGCACAATCGAATTGGTGCTTACAAAAGCCACTTTGGTTTTAGCACCCATAATATATTTTGCCGCTTTGATATACCAACCTGTAACATAATCTAATACACCACTGCCACCAAAATTATCAAACAGTTTTACAATTTGGTCTCGCTGATATTGTTTCATTATTTTAGAGCCAATAAAAGGCGGGTTTCCAAAAATATAGTCAAACTTATTTTCATTTAACATTTCAGATAATCCTGTATGAATTGAATAAGATTTGGTTTCTACATTTACTTTCCCGTATGGAATTTCCTTTTCTCCTACCAAAAAAATGTCAGCGTGTTCGGCTCGAACAGTGTAAGTATTTATAGGATTTAACAGCGATTGCCAATTGGTTTCCAAAGCGTCTCCGTGTACTATTGTTGCTGCTTTTTTGAGTGGCAAGCGAACAAAATATTGTCCAAATTCGTTACTTACTTTCATATTCATTTGGTGGTCAATAAGCCACATTGCTACTTCTGCAATTCGAGCGGGAAACTCCTCATATTCAATTCCGTAAAATTGGTCAACATCTAACCAGATAATACTGCTCACATCAATTACCTGTACCCCACTCGTTTTGTACAATGCTCTTAAAATATCCAATTCAAGCAAACGCAATTCACGATAGGTAATTACTAAAAAGTTTCCGCACCCGCAAGCGGGGTCAAGAAATTTTAAGTTTTTCAACTTCTTGTGAAAATCAATCAGTTTGTTCTTGTTTTCCTTTATTTTCTCAAACTCATTCAAAAGTTCGTCTAAAAAAAGTGGTTTAATGAGTTTTAAAATATTGGTTTCGCTTGTGTAGTGTGCCCCCAAGTTTCTACGTTCAATCGGATTCATCACACTTTGAAACATTGAGCCGAAAATAGCGGGCGAAATTTCACTCCAATCAAGATAAGTACAATTTAAGAGTGCTTGCCGCATTTTGCTGTCGAAACTTGCTATGGGCAAATTTTCTTCAAAAAGTTTTCCGTTTACATAAGGAAATGCGTTTAAATCTTCGTCTAAATTTTTAAAACGGTTTTCAACAGGCGTGTTTAATACCTGAAAAAGTTCTTGCAATTTTGAGGCAAGGTCGCTTCCATCTTCGCTGGTACGGCGTTCTATAAAATCTTGAAACAGTTGCTTTTCAAAAATGGTCGTATCTTCCGCAAAAAGTAAAAACAAAATGCGAACAAGGTAAACTTCCAAAGGGTGTCCTGTATAACCGATTTCTTTTAAACGGTCGTGCAACTTTCCCATAAGTTCAGCAGCCTGTATGTTAGCGGGGTCTTGCTCTTTGTATTCCTTTTTTTGATAACCAAGTAAATAACCGAAATGCTGAACGTTGTTTACAAGTTCTGAAAGTTTAAATTCGTGAATTTTATCTTCTTCAATGTCTGTCAAACGAAAAACTTCAAAGTCGGAAACTAAAATCAGTTTTGGCAGTTCGTGCTGTTTCAGTCCGTAGGTATATTCTTTTGCCTGTTCAAATGCTTTGTCAAGGTTTTTGCCCCTACTTTTCATTTCCACGAGGATAGTTCCTTTCCAAAGTAAATCTATATAGCCGTCTGTTTCGGAAAGTTTTTTTACACGGTGTTCAAACGTTCCTATTTTCTTTCGTGTAATTCCAAATACATCAAAAAAAGCATCCAAGAAAGGTTTTGCGTCTGCTTCTTCCTTTGAAGTGTCTGCCCATTCTTTTGAGAATTTTAATGCTCTTGCTTTTATTTCGTTCCAACTTAATGCCATTCTGTTTTTTAACTTAATTTTTTATTCAGTTTTGCCTTTCACTTCCTTACAATCTTCAATGCTAATAACGGCGCGAAAGTACAAAATTTTATCCCTGTATTATGATTAATTTTTCTATGACAGATTTTTCAAAATATTCATTTTATATACCTTGAAAAAAATGTGTCATTAAATTATCTGCAGGCGTACACCTTGCCTAACACAAAACCGTTCATTGCATATTGCTATTTTGCAATGCTTTATCATTTTTTTAATTTTCAAAATATGTTATTCCTTTAATTACTGACTGTTCGTTATCATCTACAACAATTCCCACACTATATCTTGCCCTTGTTATTGCTACATATAGTTTTGAACGGCTTGTAACTGCTAATTTGGCATTGTTATCTTTCAACCAATCAAGTATGGGTTTTGTTGGGTAAATGAGAACTCTTTCAAAAGTAAGCCCTTTTGATTCTCCAAAGTTCTTTACATTGTCTTTATGCTTTTCATTTACTGATGTTTTCTTACTATCACGTAATTGGAGTGGTTGATATTGGTGTAAATATTTTTCTATATCTTTTTTTTTGACAAAAAATATTCCGTCGTGGTCTGTTGTATTGCTATTTCCCGAAGTTGTTTGTTTCATAGTTGGAAATAATTTATTTGACAATTCACAAATTGGTTTTACGCACCTATAATTGACTATTAAAGAGGCATCGTCAGTCGTAACGTTAATAGTTTTATCTTCAAAAAAATGCACTATTTGTGATTTTTTATATTTTTTGTTTTTAGGTGCGCTGTTAGTTGAATAAGTTCCTTGTCGAGGGTCTCCAACTAATAAAACATTTGAATTGCAGTTAAATAACAACTTCAATAACTCTAAATCGTAACCTGCTAAATCTTGCACTTCGTCAATAAAAATATGCGGATATACTCTTGAAATTCTATCTATAACATTGTTGCTTGTTTTTTCATTACAGCGAAAAACGAATTTTGAAAGTTTGTCGGAATAGATTTTTAATTGATTGGAAAAATAATGCTTTTCAAACTCTTTATCTTCGGCATAATATACAGGATTTTTACATTTTCCACATTCGGGATTAACAATTTTTTTCTGTTTACATTCCGTACAGGGTTTTGTATAATATTTAATTCCCGATTGGCTATTTTTCAAAATCAGTCCTTTGATTTTCTTTTCAAATAAAATTCCTTGAAATGGTCTTACTCCATGTTTCAACAGAAACGAAAACCAAGTTTGAACTGTAATATTTTCTGGAATACACTTATTTTTTTCAATGATTTTCTTTCTAATTTCAGCCTCATTTGCTTGAGTATAAGTAGTGATAAGCACTTTTTTATCTTTAGTTTTAAGTGCATCTTCTACAAGTCGAGTTGTTTTACCCGACCCTGCCGCTGCAATAATGAGTTTATTATTGTTCATCGGGATTGATAGCGTCTAATATGTATTGAGGAAAAGCAAAACCGTCTGTGGTATCAAAAAAATTCAATGCACATTCTGTTTTATTGGCTTTCATATATTGGTGTAATTCATCATCGGTATTATAAGAAGTACCCAAAATTGTGTTCAGTTTATCACGGTCATTCGCTTTAAGCATTTTAGGTTCGAGAGTATTATAATTGAATTTTTTACCGTTAATTTCCAAACTACCAACATCAACAGTTTCATCAAAACAAATCTTTACAAAATCTTTTTTATTATCCCCTAAATAGTTTTCATATTTTTTCTTTAAAGCATTCATATTTCCGTCATTATCTGTAACTACTGCAACTTGCTTTTGTATTTTTTCTGCAATTTCTAAAAAACGCAAAAATGAAGTTCCAACCGAAATTACATCAATTCCATCTTCTATCGGCAATTTTCCATTTTTTACTTGATATGCCTTTTGTACAATCAATTCATCGGAATCGCCCTCTACCAAAATCGCCCTTTTACATAAAATCAAACGCAACGTATCATAACCTGACAACTTTTTGAAAAATAGAAATGTATCATCGGATAGTTCATTTAATCTTATTGTTTGCTTGTTATTAAGCAAAATCAAGTTTTCTAATCCTAATTTATTGGATACAAAACTATTATGGGTAGAAATTAGAATTTGCCTTTTGGTGTTATCGGTTGAAATATCACTAATTAGTTGATTGAGTTTTGTGTGCGACAAATGATTTTCTGGTTCTTCAAACAATATGATATTCGCTTCTTTCGCTTTTTTGTGCCCTAATGCCAACTTCGTTTTAATTATACATTGTTCGCCTTTGCCAACGTTGTGAAATGGAATATCCTCAATACAAGTTATTAAACTATTTTCCCAAGCGTTTTTAGATGATAATTCAACCGATAATTCAACTTTTTTATCTGAAATTTTTGAGGCATTTTTGATTTTTTCGTTGATTGCTTTTATCGTCTCGTGTTTCATAAAAGTATCTTTCATTTGTCGGTGGGCTTGCGAAATTTTTACAATTTCTTCAGATTCTAAAAAATCTTTTACTATGCGAGAAATGTAAATATCAGAGCCATTTTGCAATTTATTACTCGCAGAATCAATCAAAGCGGACTTTATAGGAATTGTTTTGGTTGTAATATTTTCATCCCTTGCAAAACTTGACCACAAAACAGTGTAATATTCAATTGGCAAGGTTTCTATTCCTCCGATTTTTACCAACTCCTCGTATTCTTTTTGATACTTTTCATCAAAAGCAATTTGTAATGAAATGCCTGACGACTTAATTTTTTTGCTATTTCCGTCTCCTTCAAATTCTGCTAAATCTTCGCCTTCCATATAAATTTCGATTAGAATATGGGGCAAGGGTTTATTTTCTTTATTAGGTTCTAAACTCTGTATATATTCCATAATTATTTCATTATTAAATATATATTGGGTAAGTTCATTTTTCAAATATTTTCCGTTGTATAATCCAGTCAAAGCAAGGTGTATAGCCTCAATGATTGTGGATTTTCCTGACTCATTATTTCCTACAAGAATATTAACACCTTTATTCAAAACTAAATCAAAGTTTTTGAAAATTTTGAAGTTCTCAATATGTATTTTACTTATATTCATACTTTACTGCTATTTTAACACAAAAATCACATCAGCCAAAATTAAAAAATCCATGTGGTTTTCCTTTTAAGTTGCTCCGACACACTATCTTTATATGGCATACAAAGCAGTAGAGGCATTCCACACATTTTCAATGTGAGCCAACGCCGCGAAAATATATATTTATCTCAAAAAGTGTAATTCCAAATTGTCTATTGCTGAATTTGAGTTTCTTGTGATTAGATTTCCCGATGACATATTTTTCAAAATATCCATTTTATATACCCCTAAAAAATTGTGTCATTCTTTTTTTTGTTTCAATTACAGCGTTAAAATCAGAAAGAAGTAGAATGACGTGTTTTTCATTTTATATCCATTAAAAATTATGTCAGTGTTAATGTGTCTGGGCTTTGTTGGCTTTGAATGAAACGTTGTAATCTTTCTGCACTTTGCCTTTTTTCTTCCTCTGCTTCCTTTGATAAATCATTTTCTTCAATTTCCTTTAATATTTCCGCTTTCTCTTTTTCATCTTCAATCTTTTTCAATAAATCTGCTATAATTATGGCAGGGGCTTCGTTTTCTTCAACTAATTTTTGAAATGCCCAAAAAACATCTTTAGAGGTATTATAATGTGAAATAATATGTCTATCTATCTCCCCTGTGTATAATAGCGGAATTATCGTTTCCATAAAATCACTATAAGTAACTTGGTGATTTTCAACATCTACAGACACACAACCCCTTTGTAATAAATTATTGAAATGTTGGGAAAGGATAAAAACATCAGTCGTTAATTCCGTAGGAAAATTGGTTATTATCAATGCTTTACTGTGTAAGTAACCGTCAAATATCGAATATCTAAATTGCAATGCGGGTTCATCATCTTCTGTTATGCACAAAACAACGTCTATATATTTATCACTTTCATATACTCCACATTTTATATTATGTTCGTAATGAAATTTTTTTAGATAGTTCCACACGAAATTATCTCGTTTTGTGGGATTTAAGGATAAACGATATGCACGATTTAATAATGGTATTAATTTTGTGATGCCTACAAATAAGGCTACAATGAGTAGTGCAGAAACCGCAATAAGAATACACATGAGTAGCGTAATTCCTACATATATGTTAATGAAGAAACATATTGCTGCAATAGTAAATATTAAAGAAAAGGCTGCTGTAATTTTATTCATTTTGATTTTATTGTTTTTTTAGAATGACGTATTTTTTGATTTATTCATTTTATATACCCCTATAAAATTTATGTCATTGATTTTTAAGAAGTCTTAGGTTTTTTGAGAACGTTGCGAAAGTAGGGAATTTTTGGGAGTTGGGGAAGTGGGTTTTGATTTGCTTTCTATTTATTTCATAGTGTCTTAGAATATCAATTAAGATTTGGAATTATAGTCAACGACTTCAACAATAGCCATAATAGCTAATATTGCTACGATAATGATAATTAGAATAGTGAAAAACATATTATCCTCCTTATTATTTTGAATTTAAGATTATTATTCAACGGTAGTTTCAATTGTCAAAAGATGAAGTGTTTTCGTTTTTCCTTTTAAGAAATAATTAGCTCCGTCTGGAACTTCTTGACTTACAATATCATATCTGAAAGCAATTTTATTTTTTTCTATTCTCCAAATAAAGTAAGAATCGCCACTCGTGGTTGGTTCTCCATAATCTAAAACTATATTTAAATTGCTCTCGCGTATATAACCTTTAAACAGATTTTGATTATCTCTTTGATATTGTTCATTTTTTTCAATTTTATACAATTTTCCACTTTCAAAATAGAAAGCATAGGATAAACAAGTTGTTGGGTCAAAAGTGCATTTTGAATAAATTATTTCATTGTTTTTATCATTTCCTAATTCTACACCTTTTTTTGATGCATTAAGGGCTACTGCTGTTCGTGAACTGCCTAAAATAAATCCATCAATACCAATTTGTTGAGCAAAGGAATACCCTGAAATAAATGCAAGTAAAATAACAAATATTATCTTTTTCATTGTCAATTATTTAATGTTTTTATAAATCAAAATAATACCAATTATTCCAAATGAGTGCTTTATACATAAAACTGTTTTCTATATCGTTGTCATTATAGTAGTTACGTGAACATTTTTGTACTTGTGCTGGAGTAGCAATTTTTTCCCACTGTCCCAAACCTGCTGTACTGTAACGTTCAACAACAAAATAATAAGATGATTGCTGCTGTACTTTTATAGGCATTTTAATATATTGCCCATTGGAGTCCATACGGTAAGCAGTAGTTCTGATAGTTTCTTCATACTGATTATTTGAATTTTGATTTTGATAGTTTTGCTGTGGATAAGTTTGGTAAGTTCGCTGCGGTGGGGTTTGATAAGTTCGCTGCGGTGGGGTTTGATAGGTGTTTTGCGGTGGGGTATAAGGCGTAAAAACTGCCCCACCAACTTGTGCATTAACAATAATACAAGTCAAAGCAAGTCCGACTAATAAAAGTAACTTTTTCATTTCTAATTGATTTTCATTTTGCCGCCCAGTTCCAAAACAGCGAATTATTTAATAAGAAAGCGTTGAAACTGTAGTCTGTTTCAACTGTGAGGCTCTGCTAAGCCTGTAAACTAAAAAAACAACAATCCCAACGCAATGCGTCTTATGCTGCTTGCCTCGTTTACATTTTGAATTAGCAGATTCACAGTGAGAACAAACTAAACACTTTCAGTGTTTAAAAAGCCTGCAAAAATAGCATTATTCTAAACACTTGGGATTGTTGAATGACAAAAATATATTTTTTTGAATAGGATATTATCTTAGGTTAAAACCCTTAACTATATCGGATATAACACTATCCATATAAATAGCCTGACCCGAACATTGCCGACCCCACCAAAAACAGCCTAAATCTTCCAACACAAATTCATTTTGTCGTCTTAGCCATCGTGCTAAAGTCGGTGTAATCAACCACCATTCCATAATATCGGAATCGTAAATAATAGCGTCGTCGTCTATCTTGTTGGCTTCCATAAGTGCCGAAACGACTGCGCCCTGATGGGCTAAAATGTGATATTCCACGATTTGTTTTTCAGTAATCATAATTTATTAATTTATAAGGTTAAACGAAAAAAGCCGCTTCGCAAAAATTGAAACGGCTTTGGATTTTTGATATAAGAATTTTTTATTTGTCTTAGGTTGTAAAGTCTTTTAGAGTTCAAAAAAAGTCTTAGGAATTGTAGTTGTCTTTTTGTTAAAAATTCCGATGACATAGATAATACGGGAAGTTCGGCAAAATGACTTTTTATTTGAAAGGGTGGGCGGGGGGCTTTCCACAGTGTGCCCGACTGTGCGCACTATATATCCATTGTTTTGGCAATACAAAATATTCCCTGTTTTTTCCTTTCATGGAGAATGTTTGCGATTTTTTTAAGTTTATCTAAATCAACTTTTAAGTTTACCAATAATTTTTCCAAATGAACCAATGAGGGGGATAACTTTATAAGGAATAAAGGAAGTTTCAAAATATCCAAATTAAGGGCATTTTTCGGATGACAAACTTTTCAGGGGGTATATAAAATGACTTTTTTATAAAAATTGTCATTCATCAATCTATTAGTTTCCGTATCAATTTCCAGCCCCTTTCTCTACTTGTTCTACATTCTACTGCCTTAAAATAGTGTTGAATATCAGATGCTTGTATTCTTCTGCCTAAAGAAATATTGTGTTTTGTAAATATCTCTCTTAACTGACTATTTATAAAAGCAACTGTATATTTCTCGCCCGCTTTAAATACAGAATAAACGTCATTTGTTACTTTTTCCTCTATTAATTCCTCTTTAAGTTTATGTTCTTTTATCTCTGCTTTAATAGCGGAATCAAGAAACTTCAATTTCTTTACTTTCTGAAAACCAATAATTTTAAAGGCTTCAAAAAACAAAGAAAAATCGTTTTTCAAGACTTCAATTTCTTGTGGGTTGTAAATGCCTTTTGGATTCTGCATTTTCAGAAAAATCTCGTGTAATAACTTTATTCTTTTTGCTTTCGGATTATTTTTATTCTTTATTACCCTTATTTCTTCTTCGGTATAAACACAAAATTCAGATTCTGAATAAATGTTAAATGCTCCTGATTGTGAATAGGCTTTATATAATTGAGTAGGAAAGTTATAAAGCATTTTTAACCTTTCATCTAAATAGGCATTATTCCATCTGAAAAAATTTATCTTGTTATTACCATATATGTAGCCCTCTTGCACAAAGTCTGTATTATTAATAGCCTGATTAACAATATATTTTTCCCCATCTGCTGTAAGGCTGCTTTCAAGTTCAATAAGTTTTTGATAACCTGCGTATTGTTCTTGTAAAAACTGTTTTACTTCCTCTTTGTCCCACCATTCTAAATCGGGATTTGTGTTTGTAATATGAATTAATCTTTTTATTCCGTTTCGGAAACGTCCAAAAATCTGTATGGCTTCTGTCTCGGGGTCAATAAGGGTAAAAGGCGTTTCATCGGGCAAGGCTTTATAAACCATTGAAAGCATGATTACTATAGGTTTATCTTTATCTTTCAATTT
>Ga0209737_10002587_pt1 | contig 12646 bp, 11 predicted proteins | sample TergutCu122P3_FD_187284 | JGI IMG/M metagenome (GOLD analysis project Ga0209737, IMG submission 187284) | Cubitermes ugandensis P3 segment gut microbial communities from Kakamega Forest, Kenya - Cu122 P3 (SPAdes) (version 2) | ecosystem: Host-associated > Arthropoda: Insects > Digestive system... | reverse complement strand
AGCTCCTGCGCGAGAGCCTTGGTGAAACCAATCACGCCAGCCTTGGCGGCAGAATAGTTGGTTTGCCCAGCCTGACCCTTGACGCCATTGACCGAGGAGATGTTGATGATGCGTCCCCAGCCACGCTCCGCCATCTTGGCCGAAACCTGTTTCGTCAGATTGAAGAGACTGGTGAGATTAGTGCTGATGACCGCATCCCATTGCGCCAGTTCCATCTTGGCAAACATTTTGTCGCGGGTAATCCCGGCGTTATTGACCAGAATGTCGATCGGACCGGCTTTCTCTACAGCCTCAGCTACCATGGCTTCTACCGAAGCGAGATCGGCAACATCGCCTGCAACCGTGACGAAATCCTTGAAGCCAGCGGCTTCCTGTTCCTTCAGCCACTCTTCTTTATTGTCGAATTGGGGGTGATAGGCGGCAACTACTTTGTGACCTGCCTTTGCCAGAGATTGACAAATGGCAGATCCCAAACCACCCATAGCTCCAGTTACCAGTGCAACACGTTGTGTCATAGTTTTTCCTTCCTCTTCTGTGGTGGATGAATTTGACATGCTAGCAGAAAACTGCCTGGCGCGCTGAACTATTTGAGATTCAAGAGTCCATACATAGGCTTGGGCAGGCGGCAGAATCCGCCCTTACATGCATCATCAGTTGAGTAGTTTCTTCAATTGCCGTACGCAGCACCTTCAGCGGAAACCCAGCACATGCTGCATGTCGAAGAGGCCGTTGTCGCGCGTCGCAAGAAAACGGGCTGCGCGTAAACTTCCCAGAGCATAGGGCATACGACTGCTTGCCTTGTGCGCTATTTCTACCCGCTCGCCCAAGCCACAGAACATGACGTTGTGATCGCCCACGATGTCGCCGCCGCGCACTGTTGCAAATCCGATACTCGTTCCTTCACGTTCTCCGGTATGTCCTTCACGGCCATAAATAGCGCAATCAGCAAGATTGCGTCCCAGAGCTTCGGCAACTACTTCGCCCATTCTGAGCGCCGTGCCGGAAGGCGCATCCACCTTCATCCTGTGGTGCGCCTCGACGATTTCGACATCATAGCCATCGGCGAGGATTCGCGCGGCCTGGTCCAGAAGATGAAAGACGAGATTGACGCCTACCGCCATATTGGGAGCAAATACGATGGGAATTTTTCGCGCAGCCTCTCTAATTCTCGCCTTGCCCGCCGCATCAAAGCCGGTGGTGCCGATGACCATCGCTACCCCGGCGGCTTCGCACATTGCGAGATGACGCAAGGCGCCTTCGGGACGGGTAAAGTCGATCAGACAATCGCAGCCGGACAAACCCGCCGCTACATCAGCTTGCACGAGAACGCCGCATTGAGGCAAGCCCGCCAGGGTAGCGGCATCCTGCCCCAATACGGCAGAATCCGGCTGGTCAAACGCTGCGGTGAGACTCATCTCAGGGTCTTTCAGGGTCGCTTCCAACAGAATCCTGCCCATCCGCCCTGAAGCTCCGACAATGCCAATCCGATTTTTCATGTTGCTGTCCATCTATCTAAGTATTCGTTTAGAAACCAAGGGCGTCCATCATTTTTCGCCAAAGACCGGGTTTTTCTTCCTCCGGGAGAGGTTCGTCGGGCGAAACGGTTCCCAGATCAACTACCTGGGTTCGTGAAGCAGGCGTCTCCGGCACATTTTCATCCTGTGCTTCCACATCGCCAATCACCCGCTCCAGGCGTCCTTCCGCATCAAAAAACACGGTTAGTTTACGCATCGTCACTTCGCCGCTTTTTCCTTCCTTGAGGCGGAACAGGTAATCCCAGCGGTCATGATGAAAGACGTCTGTCAGAAGCGGCGAACCCAGGATGAAGCGAACCTGGTCCCGCGAGAGGCCGGGGCGCAACTGGGAAACCATCTCCTGGGTGAGCACGTTGCCCTGCTGGACGTCGATCTTGTACTCTTCGATGAAGCGCGGCACGCTGGAACAGGCCGTGAGCGTCAGGAGAAGAAAAACAGCGAAGCTTGAAACAATGGAATGGCGGGCCATAGCGTAAAAAAATTGGAAAGACGAAAGAGGCTGGGTATCATAAACGATTCTTTCCGATTTCGTCTCTGCGACAATCCCCGAACGCATGACTTCCAAAAAAACGATCTCTTCCCATAGTTTGAAAAGCGCCGGGCTGAAAGCTACCTTGCCGCGCCTGAAAATCCTCGCGCTTTTTGAAAAGAATGCTGCTCGCCACCTCGACGCAGAGGAGGTTTATCGTCTTTTGAGCGCAGAAGGAATGGATATTGGCCTCGCAACCGTCTACCGGGTATTGACCCAGTTCGAGCAGGCCGGATTTCTGGTGCGCCATGCCTTCAAGTCCGGCAGAGCCACCTATGAAATAAACGAAGGCTCCCACCACGACCATCTGATCTGCATCGACTGCGGCCATGTCGAGGAGTTTTACGACGCGGAAATCGAGAGCCGCCAGAAGACCATCGCCGCCGAGCGCGGCTTCAGAATCGAAGAACACTCCCTTTCCCTGTACGGACACTGCCAGCGCCAAAATTGTCCATACAGAGAGCGGTAATCAGAGAGGCAGGGATCAGGAATCAGTGCAGAGGCGGGTCTTGCATTCAGTCCTTCCCCCGCTTGCGGGGAAGGCCGGGATGGGGTGGGTGAGCGTAGTCGGAAGCGATGAACCGTAGGGGCGTAGTACGCTGCGCTCCTGCGTGCGCCTACCGTCGAGTTTGTTCTTCAATTGCTGCCTGCAAGACCAGCCCTTACACTGATTTCTGATTCCTGATCCTCAATCCCTGGCCCCTGCTCCCTGACTACTGCCAGAGTACAGGTATTGCGCCCTGTGCTCTTGCTGGCGTACATGGCCTCATCGGCAACATCCAGCAGTTCCTGCGGCGTTTCGCCATGATCGGGGTACATGCTGATCCCGATGCTGGCATGAATGGAAATATTGATCGTCTTGCCTTCTTCTGTAATAGTCAGCGGACTATTGAGACGCTGCAACAGTTTCTTGCCAACCAGTTCGGCCTCTACTCCGTTATGGATAGGCGTCAACATGACCACGAACTCATCACCCGACAAGCGGGCAACGACATCGCTCTCCCGCACCCCTGTCTGGAGACGACGGGCAACCGTTATCAAAAGCTGATCGCCGATGTAATGTCCATATTTGTCGTTGACATCCTTGAAATGATCCAGATCGACGAACAACACCGCAAATTTGTAGCACTGGCGTCTGGCCTGCGCGATTGCGTTCTCCGTCAGCCTGAAGAAAGTCAGGCGATTGGCAAGCCCGGTCAGGGCATCGTGGTGCGCCATATGCTGCATGGCCTGGTGATTCTCTTCCAGCGCCAAGAGTTGGGTGCGAATCTGGTTCTGCATTTTTTCCACGCCCAGCGCAAGCTGACCGATTTCGTCATCACGGCTCTTGACCGGCAAGAGAATGTCGTTACTCTTTTCCCCAGCCGCAAAACGCTGTACCGAAGTCAAAATCCTGGCAAGCGGGCGAGTGATGGCCTGTGACACCATCCAGGCCAAAAAGATCGCAATAAAACTGAAGGAAAGCACTATCTGCCACATGTTTTCCCACAGCATTCTGACATCCTGAAACACCTGAACAAGCGGCTCGGAAACCGTAACGATGAAATGACGCCCATTGCTGAAGTCCGTAGCCTGCGCCCGCTTGAAGGCGGTCAGTCTTGCCTTTTCCAGCTTATTCGCGCTCTCCATGTCGTTATAGACCAGGGTATCCTGCTCGCCATCGAGCACCGCGCGCGCCACCGGAAAAAAAGACTCCAGATTTTTCCCTTCCCAACCCGAAAATCCATCGCTGTTGGGGGAAACATAAACCAGGCTACCCTCGCTATCCGCTATGGAAAACTGGAATGCGGCTGGCAAACTCGCGCCAATGCTGCGGGCAAAAAACGTGAGGTCGACCCGAATCGCAACCAGAACATTGCTGTTCAAGCCATTTTCCCGCGCCAGAGGCGCCGACACCAGAAGCGATACTGATCGCTCGCCCCTCTTTCCTCCGCTTTCTTCCTCGCAGTTCTCACAGTTCTGGACAAGGGGCTCGGAGAGATATACCTGCCCCGGCGTCAGGCGCAAGACCGGATTCAGATGTGCTTGCAAGGAATCTGCGTGGGTGGCAACCTGGCGAAGGTTAGATCCTTCCCGGACGATGCGGGTTATCTCCCGCCATTCCCCGCGCGCGTCGATCAGGCTGACATGCAGATATTCAGGATGCACCTGCATCAGGGAACGCGCCGCCTGCAAAATGACATCCCTCTGCAGCGGCGCATTGGCGCCAGTCGGCACGCTCACCTGCGAAGACAGAAGACGCACATCCTTGGCAGTATTGTTCAAGGCCAGCGACAACTGCTGCCCTATGACCTGCATGGCGTTATGCAAATTTCTTTCCGAATGCGCCAGAAGCAAACGGCGGTTATCGTTGTAGGCATAATACCCCGTCAATCCCGAAGCCAGGATAGCGAAAACTGCCAACACCGCAGAAAAGCGAAGGGTTATACCAAGCGACATAAAACTCGAAAAGCCAGATAAAGGACAATTGAATCCTAACAGAAATGCCCTGCCCATGTGCTACGCAGCGATCAACCCGTCTCAAGACTGACGTTTTCTCGCCACAAGAAAAAACGCTGCATTGATTTCCGGGCAGAATCAGAGGATTGTCGCAGAATCCATGCTGGATTATGCTGGGTTGAAGCGTAACTTCAACCTATTCCAATTGAATCAAGCTCTCGTCGCGGTGAGTCAGCCCGGTCTTAAGGCCAAAGCCTAGCTCGACCCGTGCTCAATACAGCGCATTTTTATCCTTCCCGGAACTCTTCTCGCAACCGGGTTTGTTTTTGTTCCAATTAACGCCATCCGGCGCACAGCGCCAGAACTTGTCTGCGCCTTCCGTCCGGCAGATCATGTGATTTATACCCGAAGCCTCGTCGCAAGTCCGCCTCCGGGGGGCTGCTTTCTTCTCAGGCGGCTGCTCATCCTGAACGGATTCGGACACAGCAGATTCAGGCGTATTAAACCAAGACTGGCTTCCAGACTGTTGTCGGGAGGAAAAAAACCAAATCGCAACTATCAATAAAAACAACACCACTAGCGCGATGACCAGGATCAACTTGGGGTGTTTCGATGTGGATTTGCCCGACTGCACAACTGCAACCGGAGCGCTGCCACCCTCGGCAACCGCAGCCAGAGCTGTACCGCACTGCTTACAAAACCTGGCTTCCCGGGCGTTGGGAGAATTGCATGAAGGACAAGAAAGCGTTACCTCTGCCGCCATAGACTTACCGCAACTACTGCAAAAGCGCGCATCATCTGGTTGCGGGGTATTGCAATGTGGACAATTCATGGTTTTATCCTCCAGGTGAGTCTTCCCAGCCTAAAGGCTGGGGCTTCCTCGCCACAAGTCAGAGATGCCTTCAGCATCATTTATCGCTTTGTCTCGCTTGACCCCGCCATAAATGGCGGGGATTGCGCGAGACCCGTGTTCAAATTATACAACTCCTGTCGGCACGAAATGTTTTTTTAATCATTGCCTTAGCGCAAGTGCACATCCAGCAAATTTCTCTCTTGACAGAAATTTCAGAAAGTTATATCTTTGCCTCATGAAACTCACACCTGTATCCGAACGATTCATCCTCCACTGGGGCGAAATGGGTTCCCGCTGGGGAGTCAATCGCACTGTTGCGCAGATCCATGCCCTGCTCTATCTGGCTGAAAAGCCGATGGCGGCGGACGAGATTGCCGAGACGCTGGCGGTCGCCCGCTCGAATGTCAGCAACAGCTTAAAAGAGTTGCAATCATGGCGGCTGGTGCGAGTGGTAAACATGATCGGGGAACGGCGCGACCACTTCGAGACCTCAAAAGATGTCTGGGAACTGTTTCGTCTGATCGTCGAAGGACGACGCCAGCGCGAAATCAATCCTACCCTCGTCACCCTCCGCGATTTCCTGATGAGCCCCGAAATGGCAGAGGAACCGGCAGAAAGCGCCCAGCGCATCCGGGAAACCCTGGAATTCATCGAAACAATGACCACATGGCTAGACGAAATGATGCGCCTGAAACCGGAAAACCTGACCAAGGTACTGGGCATAGGCGCGCGAATCAGCCGCAGCATTCGCAGAAACAAAACATAGAACACCCGCCACGCCGGGCTTCTCGGTCCGTTTTTTTTAACCAGTTATTTCTCTCTATACAGAAATAACTGTAATCAGTAAAGGAGAGCGCCATGTCTTCAGAAAACCTTCCCTTCCTTGCAAACTTCCTTCCTTTCCTGCAACTGGCGCTACCTCTCATCATCAGCCTCGTTGCCGCGATATATCTGCATGGCGTAATCAGAAGCCTTTTGGTCGATATCTGCGGCACTGAAGATCGCGCCCGATTCTGGACGCGATGCGCTGTCGTCACGATGATTGCCGTACCGCTCATGTTGGTGTTGCTGACTACTGATACTCCGTATAACTGCGACGCAGCCAGATGTGCGGCAAAAGCCCTGCGCCAGACACTGGCATGGACAGCGGGCGGAATTCTGGCTGCCGTCGGCGTCATTGCCTACGTCGTGGGGCGTTACATCCTCTACAACCACAGGAATAAGCTGCATCTGCACGAAATCGAACGCGCATCCCGCTAAAAAGCCCCAGAAAACGATACGACTCACCCCTTTTACCCTGCAAGGAGCGAATCATGAAAATACTGGTATGCGGCGCCAATGGATTTGTCGGTCGCGCGATTGCCGAGCGTCTTGAACGCGAAGGTCATGCGGTGGTGCGCGGCGTAAGACGTCCGCTGAATCCGGGAGAGATGGCGGTCGATTACATGCAGGATCTCACGCCAGAGCAGTGGCTAGCCAAACTCGATGGTATCGAAGCGGTGGTAAACGCAGTCGGCATTCTTGTCGAAAACAGCGGGCAAACGTTTGCCAATATACACACCAAGGCGCCGATTGCCCTCTTTACGGCGTGCCGAATGCGGGGGATAAAGCGCATCGTCCAGATCTCGGCCTTGCATGCCGAATCACGGCAAACGCCTTATTTCGCCAGCAAGTGCGCGGCGGACAATTTTTTGCTGGCCGAGGCGGCGCATGCGCATGTGCTTCGCCCCTCCCTGATTTATGGCGACAAGGGCGCATCCGCCCGCATGTTTCGCATGACGGCAAGTCTGCCGCTGCATCTGCTACCAGCAGGCGGGCGACAGCGGTTTCGTCCGCTGCATATCGATGACCTTGCCGAACTCATCACCCGCATCATAGCCCCGGATATCTGCTCATCAAGGCGTTGCATATCATGTCTTCCGTGTTGCTGGTCGGAACCGGCTTTGGCAGCGCGTTTTACATGTTCTTCATCAACCGGACTGGGTCGGTCACGGCAATTGCTGCGGTCGCCCGGCTGGTCGTGCGCGCCGACTGGTGGTTTACCACTCCGGCAGTAATCTTCCAGCCTCTGTCCGGCCTGTGGCTGATGTCCATGGCGGGATGGTCGTGGGATACCCCGTGGCTGCTGACATCCATCGCGCTGTATCTGTTCGCTGGTATCTGCTGGCTGCCGGTAGTATGGATTCAGATCAGAATGCGGGAGATCGCTGCCCAAGCGGTGGAACAGGGACATACCACCCTGCCGCCAGCTTATTGGCGCTACGCCCGCATCTGGGAACGTCTCGGCTATCCGGCATTTATGGCGATGGTCGCGGTTTACTTCCTGATGACCGTAAAGCCTCTGCTGTTTTAAAGAGGTCTTGCAGACGGCATTTTGCCGCCCCCACATGCGCCTATCGCCGAGTTGGTTCTTCAATTGCCGTCCGCAGGACCGTCTGCAGAACGCTCGGCGGTAAAGATCTGAATGGTAGTAGAAGTATCCCGCAACCGGATTTCTCCTGCGCAATGGGTGCGGTGGCGTTGCAGCCAGGAGTTGGCCGTAGCGCCAATGATGAGGGAATACGGCAGGTCTCTGGCGGCCGATTCCAGGCGAGAAGCAAAGTTGATGCAATCGCCAACCGCAGTGTAGGTACTGCGAAATGGCGTCCCCAAATCGCCGACCAGCGCCATCCCGCTCTCAATCCCGATGCGAACGCGCACGGCAGGCAGTCCTCGCTGGATTTGCGTATCGCTTAGCTTGCGGACTTCTTCCAGAATTTCCAGAGCGGCATCTACCGCTCGGTCAGCCTGATCGGGACAATCCAGGGGCGCGCCCCAAAAAACCACCATACCATCGCCGCTGTATTTATCGAGGGTGCCGCCATTGTCCAGAGCTGGGCGGGTAAGACAGCCTAGAAAGTCCTTGGTCAATCGAGCCGCATCTTCCAGGGAAAGCGCTGAAGTCTGTCTGGTATAACCTTCCATGTCGGCAATCAAAACAGTGACCGCCTTCAGGGCGGGTGTCAGGCTGTAAACCTCCCGCTGTCGTTGCAGCTCTTCCAGAACCGGCTTGGCTACATAGTGAGAGAGCGTCTCCAGGGTTTCTCGATTGCGTCGCTGGGTGCTTCGCCATTCATAAGGAACAGCAGTAACCAGAAGCAGGAAATACCCGGTCATGGGCGCTATGATCGACCATTTGGCCTGATGCAGAAACCCCCAACTTGCCAACGCCAGCCAGGCAAGACAGAGAAACAGCAAGAGCAGCAAGCTGTGCCATGCCGGAAGGCGAGCAATCCAGAAAACCACGAACGCCAAGGTGACGAGCGTCCACGCGATGAGCAGCCCGCGCCCGCTCCAGGGTGCGCGCGTCTTGCCTTCCGCAAGATCGAGAAGCGCGGAAATATTTTGGGCATGTACCATCACCCCGGAAACCAGAGGCGCCAAGGGAATGCTGACCCGGTCGCCCTGCCCCAAGGAAGAGGAACCGACCACCACGAAGCGACCATGCGTCAACTCCGGCGGCGCTTCATGCCGCAAAACTTCCGCTGCCGACAACACTGTATAGGCTTCCAGGGCGTGATTGAAGGGAATCCGCCAGGATGTAGCGGCGCCATTTTCGGTGGGCAGCGCAAGGTTAACCGGAGGCATCGCCGCGCATTGCAGCAAGGTGGCGGCGAATTGGGGGTAGGTTTGCCGATCATAGGAAATCAGAAGGGGAATATGCCGCAGCACACCGTCCGAATCAGGCTGGTAGCCTATGTTGCCAACGCAGCGCGCCTTTTCGCTCAAGGCCGGGTAATTGCCCACATAACCGAATGAACCCACTCCATCCTGCATGTTTGCCGCAAATGGCGGGGACAACGCACCCAGATTGAGGTTGGGATAGCGGGGCGTGAAATCGAAAACCTGAGCCAGCGCCAGAGGCGCGTGTTCGGCCAGGGTGATGAGGCGAAGATCGCCTTCCCGATCACGCGGTTCGGGAAAGATAATATCCAGTCCCACCGCGCGAGCCTGATAATCGGTCAACAACACTTCCACCAGATCGGCAATTCGTTCCCGAGGCCAGGGCCAGGAGCCAAATTGCTCGATGGAATCATCGTCGATATCCACCACCGTCACCCGATTTTCCGGCGTATGATCGGCCATGACTTGCAAGAGCAAATCCTTGAAGCCATCGTCGAAACGAGTCAACAAGGCGGGGCGTCCATATTCCACCGCCAGTACAGAGACAAAGGCGAGAAACGCCAACATACAGCGGAACAGAAACGAAGCTCGCAAAAAAGAATGCAACATGGCTCAATCCCCAAGCGGAAAGCCGCGCCCTCCAAGAATCTGTCGATAAACTTCCCTGGTTTCCTCCGCACAACGCCGCCAACTGAAGCTGGCCGCTCGGGCAAGACCCAGACTGGAAAAACGCGCTGCTTCGTCGCTATTTTCCAGAAGCTGTTTGAGTCCCTGACAGAGACTATCCACATCGTCCGGGTCTACCATCAAACCAGCATCCCCTACCACTTCCGGCAGCGAAGTCCGGTTCGAGACGATGACCGGTACGCCGGAAGCCATGGCTTCCAGAGGCGGCAAACCAAAGCCTTCGTAGCGGGAAGGATAGGCAAAAGCAGCGGCTCCGGCATAAAGAAAAGGAAGGGCGGCGTCCTCCACATATCCCAAAAGCCGAATTTCGCCTGTTCGTACCAAGGGCGCCGCTGCTTTCAACAGGCTTTCCTGGTGCCAGCCGGACAAGCCCGCAACTGCCAGTGGATAACGCTGACGCAAAGATGCGGGCAGCGCACCGTATGCTGCAAACAAAGCGTCAAGATTTTTCCTCGGCTCCAGCGTACCGACCGAAAGCAGATAGCCGCCTGGGGAAAGACCCAGTTTGGCAAGCGGCGCTTCCAATTCTGAATGTTCTCTGGGATGAAAAGAAGCGTCGGCAGCCAGATGGATTATGCTGACTTTTTCTTCCGGCACGTCAAACCAGCGGTGAAGAGCCTGGCGAGTCGATTCCGAGATCACGATGATCTTGTCGGCACGAGCGATGGAGGCCGGCATTTCCCGCTGCATCAATTCGACCCGCTCCCTGGGGTGCGTTTCCGGGAGGTCGAAACAGGAGAGGTCGTGGACAGTCAGAGCAATCGGGCCATCATAGGGAAGAGCTACGAAATTGGGTTCGTGGTACAGGCAATTCCCGTCTATCTTTCGCGCCTGGCGGGAAAAAGTATTCTGTTGGAGAAAGTTACGCAGAATGCGAGGTTTGGGAATGAGTCTCCTTGCTATCCGATAGGCCAGGTGCATGACCTTGGTTTTTTCTGGCGATGGCGGGGTCAGTCCTTCGACGATATGGGCGCCGTAATAAAAGTAGAGCCGGGTATCCGGCAATTGCGACATTGCGGAAAACAATTGGCGGACATACTGGCCGATGCCGGTCAGCGGGGTGAGCAAAGGAGTGCCGTTGACTATGATTTTCATGTGATGTTCGGGTGGAAGAGTGCTTTTTGGATACGCGCCAATTTGATCGGGTTGCGGTTACAGTCTAGAATACTGGGTTTCATTCAATCAGGCAAAGTGTGTCATGGCTGCCCTCCGTGCCCTTTGGGCTTTCCGCGGGTTCATTCTGGGAAGTGTACAACGAGAATTTCAGTCCAGGTATCGCAGCTCTCTATTGGGCGGCGCCTGGCTGGTGCTTAGTCCCCTGGCGATGATAATCGTCTACACGGTGATTTTCTCCCAGGTCATGCAAGCTCGCCTGCCGATGGCGGAAGGAAAGTTTGCCTATAGCATCTATTTGTGCGCGGGAATTTTGACCTGGGGTTTATTTACCGAGATTGTTACCCGTTCCCAGAACGTTTTTCTGGAAAATGCCAACCTCATCAAGAAACTGAAATTTCCCCGTCTTTGCCTGCCGGTAATCGTGGTCTTGAGCGCCTCCTTCAATTTTGGCATCATCTTTGCGATTTTCCTTGTTTTTCTTGTTCTGTGCGGCAGCTTTCCCGGCTGGAATCTCTGGCTCATCCTGCCTGCTTTGGCCGTGCAACTGCTCTTGTCTGTCGGACTTGGCATCGTGCTTGGGGTATTCAACGTATTTTTTCGGGATGTCGGCCATCTTTTTGGCATCGTGCTCAATTTCTGGTTCTGGTGCACCCCTATCGTTTATCCGGCAAGCATTCTGCCGGAATCAGTCGCTCGCCTGATGGCCTGGAACCCTATGGCAACTCTCGTAGACATCTATCAGCGCCTTTTCCTGACCGGAACTACGGATTTCTCCCGCCTCCTGCCAGTATTGGCGTTGGCGCTCTTTCTTTGCGGCATGGGCGCTTACCTTTTTCGCCGCCATGCCGATGAAATGGTGGACGAACTCTGATGGGCATTACCGTTTCCGGCCTTGGCAAGGCATATCGCCAGTACCGTTCCCGTTGGGGACGGCTGCTCGAATGGCTGCCTTTTACTTCGCCTCGTCACACCCTGAAATGGGTCTTGCGGGAAATCAGCTTTCATGTCGAGCCGGGAGAAGCGGTCGGCATCATCGGCATCAACGGCGCAGGCAAGAGCACTCTTCTCAAGATGATTACCGGTACGGTAGCGGCAACGGAAGGAACGGTACTACTGCAAGGACGAGTAGCCGCCATGCTGGAACTGGGCATGGGCTTTCACCCTGATTTTACCGGTCGCCAGAATGCCTATATGGCGGGACAGTTGATCGGTCTCGAGCGACAAGAAATCACCCGCTTGATGCCAGAGATCGAAGCGTTTGCCGAAATCGGGGAATATATCGACCATCCGGTACGCGTCTATTCCAGCGGGATGCAGGTGCGTCTGGCCTTTTCCGTGGCTACGGCGGTGCGTCCCGATGTACTGATCGTAGACGAAGCGCTCTCGGTGGGCGATGCCTATTTCCAGCACAAGAGCTTTGAGCGCATTCGTTCTTTTCGTCAGGCGGGTACGACTCTGCTGCTGGTCTCGCATGACAAGCAGGCTATTCAGTCCATTTGCGACCGCGCTCTGCTGCTGAATGACGGCAGGCTGGCTCTGGAGGGCAATCCCGAATCGGTTATGGACTACTATAATGCCATGCTGGCGGACAGGCAAAATCAAAGAATATCGCGGGAAACTCTGGATGACGGGCGCACTCGAACCGTCTCCGGCACGGGGAAGGCGGTAGTTACCGGAATCTCTCTCCTGAATGAAGCAGGGCAAGAGATCGAAGTAGCGCGGGTAGGCCAGCCTGTTACCCTGCGGGTCGAAGCGCGTACCAATGAAGCCATCGAGGAGCTGGTACTCGGCTACGGCATCAAGGACAGGTTAGGACAGGTTGTG
>Ga0209737_10002586_pt1 | contig 12646 bp, 10 predicted proteins | sample TergutCu122P3_FD_187284 | JGI IMG/M metagenome (GOLD analysis project Ga0209737, IMG submission 187284) | Cubitermes ugandensis P3 segment gut microbial communities from Kakamega Forest, Kenya - Cu122 P3 (SPAdes) (version 2) | ecosystem: Host-associated > Arthropoda: Insects > Digestive system... | reverse complement strand
TTTGAGCTTGTAGAGATGGCGCTTAAGCGTTGTGTGATAGAGGAGGTTCATAAGCAAGTTAAGGGTTTAGGGTTTGGGGAGTATAAATTCCAGCGTAGCGAAGCGGCACTTACATACGTGCACCTAGTATGTCTGGCGTTCGTACTCCTCTATATTTTACGTTTGCGGCTTTTGCGTTATGGGACAAAGAAATCTCTTCTAACTACTGAGGCTGCAGTTAAGTGGGTGCAGGAGCAGGCTGGGGGTATGTTTGTACATATGATTAGGAATTCAAAAGAATCCACCAGAAGTCTACTGAGGAAGATTAACACGAAATAACGTAAAAACGCAAAAACTATCAGCTAAAAAGAAGAGAAAAGTTAAACGTCATATGTTTTTTCTTTTTCTTTTATTTCCTTGTATACGCCGATTACCATTTGTTTTTGTTCAGGACATTTTGGGCATACATCAAGTTCTTTGAAGACGAAATCACCACGTTGGAATTCACGAGATGTTTTTGTGGCACAGTTTTTGCATTCAATGTATGTCATTACTTTTGGTGCTTCAATAGTCATTGCAGTAGCATTCTGTCTAGTTTGGTAGAGAACAAGACAAGATATAATTAAAGCAAATACTCCGATTATTATTAGAAAGCCTGCTGCAACTTCGTTACCTAACATGTATGCATAAACAGCACTAAATAAGGCTACAATAGATAAGCCTATCACGACTAGTACTATGAACATTAGGTATGATGAAAGTTTGTTTGCAGATGATGATTGTTGTTTATTTTGTGTCATATTGTTTCCCTCGTTTATTGTCCTATTCCTATGCTGTTGCCTACTCCGAAGATTATCAGAGTATCACCTTCTTTAGTGCGTTCCAAAACTAGTTCTCGTACGCGTTCAATTGCTTTGTCAGCTGCTTCATGGATTTCTTTGCGCATTGGTGAAACTGCATCACCTATATCTTCTTTGATAATAACTGCATTTATTGGAATTTTGTATTTGACAAGTTTTTCTTCTATTTTGAAAGCATCAACACCTGGACCGCCAATTGCAGAGCCTATACCTTCGGCTACGTCACCAACAGTTTCACCTTCAAGTTTTAGTCCTGCGTCAATCATGATAAGCATTGCAATTTTACCTTCGTTTTCTTCAATAACTGTTTCTATTGCATCGCCAGGTTTACCAACATTTCCACCCGGACCTTCAGCCTTCATAACCAATGCTGTGCGACCCTCAAAGGGAACGACTGCAACAACACAGTCTTTGTAAACTTTACGTACTTCATGTCCATGCATTAGCCGTCCGGCAATAAGTGGACCAACACTATCGCCTATGGGTTGACCAAATGAAAAAGCAGTTAATGCTGCCGAATACGCGTCCACCTCTTTCATGACAAGTGGCAAAATCATTTGTAACTGCATAATTACATAAAGGCTCATTGTTTTTTTACCTTGAATATAGAAATGTCGTACAACTTTGTAGAGATAATTCAAAGCCATTGCTGCTTCAAGAGTATTCTCCATGTTATGTAATTGCACATCATCACATTGCGGTGCCATGAGCTTTACTTCAGCAATTAAACGTTGATCACGCACATCAAGAATATGATCAAGTTTAGTAACTATACCTGCAGGATCCATACTTTGTGGACCAATAGTGAAATAATTTAAACACCTATCAACACGTGTCGAAATATCCCCCGTTGGCTTACCAATTTCTGTCAAAGTTTCAATAGCTTTCTTACGTCCCTCTTCTTTGACAGATCTAAGTTTACGTAAACTATTTTCTACATCCCGCATCATTATACGCGACTGAATCCTTTGACCATAAAAAATCATTACAAAAAAGATTGCAATATAAAACAAACTAAAATACTGCTGCCAACCCTCTCCACCAAATTGGTTAGTATTAACAGGAACATTTGAAACGAATCGCGTTATCACATCACTTATAGGAATTAAAGACACGTTTTACACCACTTCCAAAGAAACTATGTTAACTCAGTTATAAAGATATACTAAATACACCACTATAAAGCTACTTAAACCAAACAAATAAACAAACAACAACCAAACTTCACGTGATCAATAATAACTACACCACAGGAAACAAAAAAAACAATTCAACTCAAAAGTAAAACATGCTCATCTGCTGCTACTATTTTGTGCAAAAGAAAGAAAAAGGGTTTATTCAAAAGAAGCACGTGCGTACCGTGAAAGAATCCCTGTAGCGAATTTGGGTTTTCTAGGTTTACATGTAGCTAATCTGGATGCAAGTTCTTCATCACTCAAGTTAACTTTTAGAATTCTGTTAGGGATATCAATTGTTACAGAGTCACCATTCTGTAGAGCTGCTATAGGTCCACCATCAAAAGCTTCAGGCGCAACATGACCTATACTGCCACCACGTGTAGCTCCACTAAATCTGCCGTCAGTTATTAAAGCAACACTTTCACTTAAGCCCATACCCGCAATTGTTGCTGTAGGAATAAGCATTTCTGGCATACCAGGACCACCCTTTGGACCTTCATAACGAATAACAACAACATCACCTGGACAAATTTGTTTACCACGTATTGCAGTTATAGCCTCTTTTTCAGAATCATAAACTTTAACAGGTCCTGTATGTTTGAGCATTTTTGGCGAAACCCCTGCCGTTTTAATCACTGACCCTTTCGGCGCAAGATTACCAAATAAAATAGCAATACCACCTTCAGCATGAACAGGATTATCTAAAGGACGGATAACATCTGCATCAAAAACCGTAGCCTCCTTTATGTTTTCAGCCACTGTTTTTTCTGAAACTGTTAATATTTCCAAATTTAGCAACATCTGAAGTTGATTCATAACTGCTGGAACCCCACCGGCCACATCAAGATCTTCAAGCGCAAAAATTCCACTTGGAATCATACTACAAAGATGCGGAACTCGCCTGCCTATTTCATCAAACAAAGATAACGGCAAAGTTAAGCCAGCTTCCTTAGCAATCGCCGGCAAATGCAAAACAGTATTAGTTGAACCACCCAACGCCATATCAACAGCTATAGCATTCTTAAAAGCATCCAACGTAAGTATATCAGAAGGCCTTATGTTATGTTCCACAAGTCTAACTATTTTTTCGCCTGTTTGACGCGCAAGACAAACTTTACGAGCACTAATAGCAAGTGATGTTGCACAATAAGGCAAAGACATACCCAAAGCTTCACTCATACACGCCATCGTGTTAGCAGTAAACATGCCACTACAACTACCACAACCAGGACACGCAACATTCTCAAGTTGAACAAGCTCCGCTTCACTCATTTTTCCAGCAACAACTTGCCCAAGAGCTTCAGGAACACTTGAATAACTAACCTTTTTACCGTTAAAACGCCCTGCTGCCATTGGTCCACCGGTAAGCATTATTGCAGGTATGTCTAAACGCGCGGCCGCCATGAGCATACCAGGTGTAACTTTATCACAGTTGCTTATCATGACAAGTCCATCGAGACGATGGGCTTGAAGCATTATTTCAACTGAGTCAGCTATGACTTCACGGCTTGGAAGACTGTATCGCATACCCTCATGTCCCATAGCAATTCCGTCGCAGACAGCTATGGTGTTAAATTCAAATGGAGTTCCACCTGTAGAAAGTATGCCTTCTTTTACGGCTTCTCCAAGAGTACGCAAATGTATATGACCTGGAACAATTGTGGTATAACTATTAGCTACCCCAATGAATGGTTTAGCTAAATCATCATTACCTAAACCTAATGATTTAAGCAACGCACGATGAGGAGCGTGTTCAGTTCCTTTTTTAATTTCATTACTTCTCAACTTAGTAACCTTCTGTAAATTAACAATCTGCTTACGCATTATTGTGTTTAGAAGTTGTTAAGCTTTTATGTTCTAAAAACGTTTATCAATAAATTTACACCAAGCTTTGCAAAAACTATTTAGCCACTCTGAATCATGTGTTTCAACGTTTTTTTACCAAAATATTTATGCCACAGTTTTTTGTTTTGTATTGTCCATAGAAAACAGTAAACAGCCCATAACCAGGTAGATTTGGAATTAAATGTGTGGGTGAACTTAGTTTATGAATTTGAATAATTTTACTGTAAAATCCCAAGAAGCTCTTCAAAAAGCCTCGGAAATTGCAGAGACAAAACAGAACCATGCAATTGAATCAGCACACTTGTTAAAGGCAATATTGATTGTTGACGAAAACGTAGTGCCTTACTTGTTAACAAAGTTAAATGTGAATATTAACTATTTTACAAATCAACTTGACAAGTTAATTGATGGATTACCAAAAAGTACAGGTGGACAAACGTATGCATCTTCAAGTTTCAATAAAGTATTACAGAAAGCTCAAGAATACGCAGTTGAAACAAAAGACGAGTTTATATCAATTGAACAACTTTTGTTAGCAATTCTTCTACTCAATGACTCCACATCTCGTTTAATGCAGAGCAATGGAATTAAAGAAAGAGAATTAAAAACAGCGATTAGTCAACTACGTAAGGGTTCAAATGTGAAATCCCAAACAGTGGAAGATACTTACAACGCCCTAAATAAATATGCTATTAACCTTAATAACCAAGCTCGAGCAGGTAAGCTTGACCCAGTTATCGGTAGAGACGAAGAAATTAGCCGCGTACTACAAATTCTATCACGAAGAACTAAAAACAATCCCATACTCATAGGTGAACCAGGAGTAGGTAAAACAGCCATAGCTGAAGGCATAGCTCACCGCATCATAAACGGCGATGTGCCAGAAAACCTCAAGTCAAAACAGATTTACTCTCTTGATATGGGAGCATTAATAGCAGGTGCTAAATACAAAGGCGAATTCGAAGAACGCCTAAAAAGCGTCGTAAAAGAAGTTATAACATCTGAAGGAGAAATAATTTTATTCATAGATGAAATACACATACTCGTTGGAGCAGGCGCAAGCGAAGGCGCCATGGATGCCGCAAACATCCTCAAACCAGCCTTAGCAAGAGGAGAACTGCGAGCCGTCGGCGCAACCACATTTAAAGAATACCAAAAATATTTTGAAAAAGACAAAGCCTTAGAAAGACGCTTCCAACCCGTCATGGTTAACGAACCAAACACCCTGGACGCCATTTCAATCCTTCGAGGTCTAAAAGAAAGATATGAAGTATTTCATCACGTACGCATAAAAGATGAAGCCATAATTTCTGCTGTAGAACTCTCACAAAGATACATCTCAGACCGATTTCTGCCCGACAAAGCCATAGACCTTATAGATGAAGCAGCAGCTAAATTACGCCTCGAAATTAACAGTGCCCCAAAAGAACTTGAAAGCATAGAACGCAAAATTCGCCAATTAGAAATTGAACGCGAAGCGATAAAAAGAGAAAAAGATGAAGCAAAACTCAAACCCATAAATGAAGAAATCGCTAACCTAACGGAGGAACGAAACAAACTAAAAGCTAAATGGCAAACCGAAAAAGACCTTGTTGAAAAAATTCAAATAAAAAAGAACGAAATTGAACAACTCAAACTCGAAGACGACGCAGCTAACCGTAGAGGCGACTTGGAAAAAATTGCAGAAATCCGCTATGGCAAAATTCCAGAAGCCACAAAAACCATAGAACAACTCAAAAATAAACTCTCCGAAGCACAAAAAGACACAGCACTTGTAAACGAGGAAGTTGGCGCAGAGGAAATTGCTGAAGTTGTTTCCCACTGGACAGGCATTCCAGTTAGTCGAATGTTACAAAGTGAACGCCAAAAACTGTTAAACCTCGAAACAGAACTACACATGCGAGTAATAGGGCAAGAAGACGCTATAAGAGCGGTTTCAGATGCCATACGCCGTAGCCGTGCAGGTCTACAAGACCCCAAACGTCCCATAGGCTCATTTATTTTCTTAGGCACTACAGGCGTGGGTAAAACTGAGTTAGCAAAATCTTTAGCAGAGTTTCTCTTTAACAACGAGAATAGTATTGTAAGAATTGACATGTCTGAGTATCAAGAACGTCACACTGTTTCAAGACTTGTCGGTGCGCCTCCAGGATACGTTGGGTATGAGGAAAGCGGACAATTAACCGAAGCTGTACGCCGTAAACCCTATTCAGTGGTGTTACTTGACGAAATCGAGAAAGCTCATCCTGATGTCTTCAACATTTTATTGCAAGTTTTAGACGATGGCAGATTAACTGACAACAAAGGAAGAATAGCTGACTTCAAAAACACCATAATTATAATGACATCAAACATTGGCTCTCACCTTATCCAAGAAAGCCTTGAAAAAATAACAACTAACAATCGCGAAGAAGTGTTAAACAAAACTAAAGAAGAAATCTTTAACCTGCTTAAGAAGACAATTAAACCAGAATTCGTTAATCGAATTGACGAAATAATAATGTTCCAACCCTTAACTCAAGAAGAAATCAACAAAATCGTGGAAAACCAGCTCAACAACGTGCAAAAATTGTTGGAAAAAAGCAATATACATATGACAGTAACTAAAGAAGCAATTGAATATATCTCTAAAATAGGGTTTGATCCTCAATTTGGTGCAAGACCAATTAAACGAGCAATTCAGAGAGAAGTTATAAATAAACTTTCAAAAATGATTTTGGCAGACAAAATTGATAAAAACGCAACAATTGTCGTAGACGAAAAAGATGACCAGATTATCTTTAAAAACACGTAACTATACAAGGGTTGTTTGACCCTTTCCTAAAGGCTGAGCTACTGCGGATACACCTAACCTTTTTGTTATCTCATATGCTAACACTTTTCCATGGCTTGATCGGTAATTATCTGTTATAACATGCTTTGCTTTTGAGCGCCTCACGTATTCTATCAAACTGTCAAAGTCAGAGTGATCACTAAGCGCTACTAGATATTCATGTTCACTTATTTGTCTACAGGGATTTTGGAATTCCCAGCCACTTACAATTATACGAGTATTTTTTAAACCAACTTTAAAGCGAGAACTAGTATGATAGAAAGCAACACATGGTAAATTGCCGCCAAGAAGTTCTTGTCCTTCGTTACTTGTATCAATAGTTAAACTACCAAGATTCATACCATAATTACCACAAACTCGGGAAACCTCATGGACAGCGGTAGGCATTACAAAAGGAACTTCCACATAAGCCTCCCGTAGCAACTGCATAACTTCCTGCAATTTACCATAAAAACCAAAAACGTAAACAGCCCCACCGCGCAAACGGCGCTCAATCATAGAAACTAATAATTCATTTATGTCAACATCAAAATTACGTCTACAAGATGGAGCACCATAAGTAGCCTCAACTACAAGAACATCACAGTCAATAACAGGAGTCCCTTCAAGCTTAAAATCGCCAGTATAAACAAGTCGACCACCGTTCACATCTTCCACTAACACTTGAGAAGCCCCCAGTATATGCTCAGCTTTCAAAAATGTGACAGTTTCATCATGATACTTGAAAGGCTTGCCATACTCAAGTGTTTGAACATTATCGCTTCTAAGGTTAAAAGTTGGATTTACAATAACTGCAAGATCACGCGTAGCAGGAGTCATCAAAACTTTTTCACAATACTTAATGCTTTTCCGCAAACCCCCAAGATGATCCGCATGAGCATGAGAAACCACACGCAATTGTCTATCAACATCAAAAGCATCGCATGCTACATTATCACCTAGTAGAACTGCACCAGTCTTTGTAACACACGCTCGCTCAGCCAAACTATTCACTTTTTCTCTGTCTTTTCTGCAAGCCAATCAATAAGCTGCTTAGGTGCAACAGTTTCAATAACCACATGTATAGGTCCCAATGGAGATTCAGCACGTTCTTCAGAAAAACTAATGTGACCAACATAGGCTACTTGTTTGTTTAAATAGAAACTAATTTTATCATCACTCATGGCACGATACAATATTTTTCTTGCAGCATCACATATACGATCATTCCGTAACAAGCTACGAAAATTAGTCAAAGATGCTTGGCCTTTAGCAGTTGCCTTTAGTCTATACCCCTGAAAAGCAGACTTAGAAGTGAAAGTTGGGTTACAAAGAATATTACTAATAGCTTTTTTTACTTTCTCTTCATCCTCTGTAGGATTAACATCTACATTTATCTGGACAATTACTGTTTCCATTTCGCTTCAGTCCATTCCAAATACTTTTTCACTACAGCTTTAAAAGATTCTATACTAGAATCATTAACCAGTACATGCTCAGATAATGCAATAGCACTGCCTAAACCAACACTTAACTCTCGCATATCTCGCTCATAAAACATGTCAAAAGTTTTAGGATCATCACTTCTACCACGTTGACTTAAACGCATAAAACGCACATCAGAGGCTGTGTGAACAGCAACAAGCTTAAACCCTGCAAAGTTTACCTTAAACACTTCAACTTCACTCAAACTTCTCAAACCGTCTATAACAATTTTATCACTATTTTGCGCTTCAATTTTTGGCACACACTTCTCAGCTATTATATTATCTCCCCCTTCCTTTCGCAAAGCCAACATAACTTTACCTACATTTTGGGGATTCAATTCCAAACCGCGATTTCGAGTCTCCTCACGAATTACATCGCCCATAGATACCTTAACATAGCCAACAGTAGTAGCAGCCTCTACAAAAACGGTTTTTCCAGCGCCAGGCATACCCGTTAAACCTATGACAAGTTTATCAACGTTCATAATAGACCCTTTTTGTGTAATGAAATAAACGACTTAATTATATAGTTAATGAATTTAGAACCCAATTTTTTCAGTTAAATGAGAAAGAGGAGACGTGGGTGAGGGTGGTTGGTTGGTGGTGCTCACCCACGGTGACAAGGATAGAGAAAACAAGATAACTTGTTTTTTAGCCCTTGCCACAGTATTTAATTGTTATCGGGTTCTTTATGTCTTTCTTTGCCTGCAGTGCTAAACGATAGCCTGTAGAATTGCGACAATACAAACAAAGAAACGTATCATTAAATTAATGTTAAGAGTTCTATATGTTTCGTTTTATTGACATTTTTTCTTGTTTTTTGCTTAAAACTTTTATGAGTGATAAACATAAGAGTATGTTAGAAATAAAATGTCTCAACAAATAAGAAGCTTCATTGCTTTCGACATACAGAATGAAAATATAATAAACAGAATAGCGGCAGTACAAAAACTGCTAATGCAAACCAACGCTGACCTAAGACTTGTTGCACCAAAAAACATTCACATCACCGTACGGTTTCTTGGCAATATCAACCCGGATATGGTAGACAAAATTTACGAAGTTATGAAAAAAGTAAAGTTTGTCCCATTCACTATCCAACTTCAAGGTTTAGGTGTCTTCCCGACAGTAAACTACCCAAGAGTTGTTTGGGCAGGAATAACACTAGGCGATAAACAATTAAAGAGTATATTTGAACAGCTTGAACCGATGCTCCATGACTTAGGATTTGCACCAGAACCAGAAAGTTTCAATGCCCACTTAACCATTGCGCGAGTTAGTTCTGGAACAAATAAACAACGCTTAGTGGATTTTGTTACCCGACATCAGGAACACGAGTTCGGAACCATAAAAGCAAACAGTTTACGCCTAAAGGGCAGTCAGCTTTCATCAATGGGTTCAACTTATACAACATTAAAAGAATATTGCCCATAGAAATGAAGCGAAAAAGTCATGCAAACTGAACTTGAAGCTTTAATTTCACAGGTTTTAAAAAAAATCATCCCCTCAACTGAAGAGACCCATAAAGTTAAGGCTTTAAGTGAAAAATTAGAGCAACTGATTTCAGAGGCATGTCAACAGCATAATGTGAAAGCCGTTATCAGAGTTGAAGGTTCCATAGCTAAGGGTACTTGGTTAAAGGAAAATCCTGACATTGATATTTTCATACGTTTACCTGACAGTTTTTCACGCAAAAAGCTTGGTGAGGTGGGTTTAAAAATTGCCAGAACTGCTGCCAAGGGAGCTACTGAGGTTATTGAACGGTTTGCTGAGCATCCTTATCTTGAAATAGTTATGGATGATTTACGAGTAGACATTGTTCCATGTTATGATGCTAAACCGGGCAAGTGGCAAAGTGCAACTGATAGAACACCTTATCATACAGACTATATTAAACAGCACTTAACCTCTGAAATGTTAGGGGAAGTACGATTGCTTAAACAGTTTATGCAAGGCATTGGTGTTTATGGCGCTGAAATCAAAATTGGAGGATTTAGCGGTTACTTATGCGAACTATTAATTCTAACGTATGGCTCATTTATTCAAACAGTCCAAGCATTTGCAAATTATAATAAACGTGTTATAATTGACATTGAATACCATTTCTCAGACAAAAAAGCATTAGCAGAGCTGTTTTCTGAGCCTTTAGTAATTGTTGACCCCATAGATAAAGATAGAAATGTCGCTTCAGCTGTTCAAACAGAAAAACTCTACAATTTTATAGGAGCAACAAGAGCATTTTTACAAAACCCTTCAGAGATTTTCTTTTTTACACCAAAACAAGTTACGCTCACAATAGAGAATTTAAAACATCAACTGGATAATCGTGGCTCAACAATATTATTCCTATCCACCAACGCCAATATACAAGCCGTATCTGACGTGCTTTGGGGACAACTTTACAAGTCAAAACGTTCACTACACAAATTATTGGAACTCAATGGTTATAAAATACTAAGGGATGCCGTTTGGAGCAACGAAAAAAACCTTAGCATATTCATAATAGAGTTAGAGCAACAAAATATTGCTAACATCAAAAAACATTATGGTCCACCGCTTGAACGCTTAAATGAATGTACAAAGTTTCTTGTCAAATACATAAAAAATAATCAAGTTACTGCTGGACCGTATATTGAAGGAAATAAATGGACCGTTGAAATCCTCCGCAAAAACACAAATGCCGTCAGTCTGTTAGAAGAAAAATTATCAGACGAAGGGGGAAAAAATAGCGGTATATCAGACATTATCTCTAAAGCCTTCAAAACAAATCTGGTCATCCTTGCAAACAGCGAAATCACCAAAATACATAACGACAATACAGATTTCAAAGTTTTTCTAACAAACTTTTTATCAGGAAAACCATTCTGGCTATAGCAGCATAACTTTTAGTTAACTATATTTGTTATTTTTCAACAATGAAAACCATGTTTGTAATGTTGGCCTATACCTTATTTGTGTGTGGAATAACGTAAAACTCTAAAATACATATAGTTAATGAAAAACGGAACTGCTATAAAAGAAAAATAGCCACAATAATAAACAGTAAATCATACACCGATATTATTTACATTATAACGTGTTTACTGTGTTACTGAGTGATACCAACTGATCAGGTATTCAGGCAGGTTTAAACCACGTTCAGCTAATCGCTCAGTTAGCTTTACAGATAAAGGACTTAAAACGAAAGCAGCACGCGTGTAAAATCGACGTGGAGAATACGGTTTTGTCTCTTCCTCAAGGATAATTTTAAGATCCGCCTTCTGTGCTAATCTAGAATCCTCATTGCTTGTAATTGCAAATACTGTACCAGCATATTTCTTAATCACATCAGCCCAAAGAACAACCGGTTGAGTTTCGCCGCTATATGAAACAAGAATTTCAAGATCCCCCGCTCGTGGACGAGGAGTATTTACACCTCTTGTCATGTAAACATTGTCACCAAAAATTGTTTTAAGGTGAAACAGTCGCACACCAGTCATTTTAGCTATTTCGTTACCAGTACCTTTTCCGCCAAGATATATGTTAGTACGTTTTTCCATTAAATCAACAAGTTGAACATAAGTATCGCTACTAACGTTTGAATCTATAAGCTCACCTATCTTTTGAAACTCTTCATTACATATATCATAAACATCATCAACTTCAAGATTACGAAAAATTACCTCAATCATACTGTTTAACAATTGAAGCGTACCAAGCTCAAAAACATCACCCATCATACCCGTCTCGCTATACGCAGACGAAGGCTTAGACTTACCACGCCCCTTCAAAAGAACAGTAACGCCATACTTATTTGTAATATCCGCCAAAGGAGAATTATAAGAAGAAGTAAGCAAACCCATAGAAAACTTTGTAGACTTTTTTTCTTCAATATACCTACCAAGATCACGCGCCATAACTAACGGATCATCACTATAACCACTACCAGAATTCACTAAAAGAAGAGTCTTCTTATACCTCCTCTCAAGATCCGCAGCAGCATCATACATATCACGACCAGGAAACCCAGGATCATCAGGCGTTAAAATAACCTTATTTCTCCAACCAGCCTGACTAAGCGCAATTTGACTCATAGCAGCATTCAAAGAATAAAGCGACCTCCCAGACCCACCGCAAATAACGCAGTCAGCAGCGTTTATCTCCTCTAAAAGTCTAGCAATCTCTTTACGCTTAATACTCATAACATTTTCTTGAATTTTATTAACAAACCCAATACTGCTAACTTTGCTCTTAATGACAACGCCACTCTCAATTAAAATGTACACATACTAACTTATATTATCCTTACGCCTACAAATCTCATAAAGCGAGCTTTCATAGAAGTGCGATGAAAAAACCTTTTTGTCACTATTAACTTCTATAACTTTTGGAGCGGCTAAAAAGAAACACCGACATGTTTTTGGGGCTTTAGACCTCGTCCTACAAAATGATGCGTGCTCCTCTAGCGGATAGATGGCGTGGGCCATAGAGCTCATATAGGAAAAA
>Ga0209737_10002585_pt1 | contig 12648 bp, 6 predicted proteins | sample TergutCu122P3_FD_187284 | JGI IMG/M metagenome (GOLD analysis project Ga0209737, IMG submission 187284) | Cubitermes ugandensis P3 segment gut microbial communities from Kakamega Forest, Kenya - Cu122 P3 (SPAdes) (version 2) | ecosystem: Host-associated > Arthropoda: Insects > Digestive system >... | reverse complement strand
AAATCCGGCATTTTTGCATTTAAATCTACTCCGGTAAATTCCAAACCGCAGAGGGTCAAAAACCGTAAGCATTCCATGAAAACATTGCCGGACATTTTTGCTTTTGGACCCGTACACAACGGTACTCCTGTTAATAATAATGAATCATTATTTTCGGAAAATTTGCCATGATACCCTATATCAACTAATAAATTCGAAATATTATGCAAAAATGGGTAATCGGTTGGATTAAACGTTTTCTTCAGCTTGACATATAAGTGTCCATCCGATATCAAGCGGTCGCAGAAAATATATAAAAAATCTCTAAAAGCAATAACGCCTTTTCTGATATTTTCATCGCTTGCAACAACATTAAACATGGGTTTAATATTGTAATCCTCTGCAATAATAGCGGGTACTAAATTCTTGATATACTTTGCCATTTCACTAACCGGCTTTTGCATTTCCTTTTCACCGTGACCCATTTTGTCCTCCAATTTTTACAACTCATTCAAACTAACAACATTACATCCCTTGCTTTCATAATAAGTTATCATTTCGGGAATTTTCTTTCTATCCCAACTGGTAATGCAATCTGATAAAACAGTGACTGCATAATCAGCTTTACGCATATTAAAACAAGTTGATTTTACGCAGACCGTGGCATCTGCTCCTGTTATATAAAATTCTTTTATTTCATTTTCGTTGATAAAATTTGTAAACTCCTCACTGGTCAAGGCGTTGCTTTTGAATTTAGTAAAAATATTTCTTGATGTTATTTTCAAATCCACAGCCAATTCAGACCCATATGTATTGGGCTTAAGATTCTTCGTTCCGGCAGACAAATTTTCGTGCCTTATATAAACAACATGAATATTTTTACCCACCGCCCAGTCTACGGCTTTATTTATGTTGTCAATAATCTCTTTATAGTTCTTTGTAATGTCATTCTGGATATCAATGACGATTAAAGCTTTATTCTGCATGGTGTTTCCTCTTTGATGCTACACGGTACACCCCCAAGTTTACTACAAAAAATATGACAACAGTGTGTCATATTTCTTAATTATTTTGAGCATTTATCCTTAATTATCATCATGATATAGTCGAGTTAGGAAGTATAATTATGCGGCGCATTACAATACATAAAAGTATTCTTCATCCTGCATCCTTTCAAACAATGACCACCAAGGTTATTATAAGCTTTCTTGCGCTTATTCAAAAGTTCGTCAGCAGACATCCCCACCCTTCCAAGCGCTCTTTGCTTAACGGCTTCGACCGGGCAGGCATAGTAATTCCCATCAGCGGCAGCCAAGACATATTTTACCACCGGTACGCATTTTTCAGCGGGGTTTACTGCTTGATAAAAAAGATGTCCGGTTAAAACTTCTTTGGGTAAAATAAAACCGGTATCAACAAAACCACCTTGAAGTTTCCGTAGATACTCACCAAATTGGGTTTCACTCTTACTTATTTGGTCGTACACTGATGTCCACTTACGATATATTCCCAGGGTCGGATTTGATAAATGAAAGGGGTCATTCGGTCGGCTGTCATCGGCAATTGGCGTTATTTTAAGTCCAAGTTCCTTTTTGTATAATCGTGGATTAGCTTTACACAGCTTTTCCCGTTTATACCAAAGGCGTTCCGCAATGGCAAAAATATCCAGATAGTTTGCCCCGTCATACTTGAATGTCGCCCAAACTTCACCGATAGGACCGGCAAAATAACGCCACAAATTTTCCCAACTTTCCACCGCCCGGTTTGGTTTTACCAGATTTAAAGAATCTTCTTGAAAAGCATGTAAGCTGACCCTTATAGCATCAAGCTCCTGCTGCCAGTCACCATCCGGCAAAGATACACCGTTAGTCCCCAAGATAATATTTGCATCCGGCAGTAATAACCTTAAGCGGAGGATTACATCGGCAAGTGTCTTGTCCCCGTCTTTATACATGGTCGGTTCGCCACCACCAACGATGTATACAAGCTTGGGTTTCAATTTTGCAATCGCGTCCAAGGAAGCAAACGGAAAAATTGCCTTCGCTCCATGCAGGCTTCCATAAGTACATACTCCTTTACAACAATTAAATTTACTCAAATTACAATCATTGGTTGGGTGAAATTCAATCGCTTCAACATTTTTTGACCATACCATATCCTTCTTGGGTAAGGCTGGCAGCGAGTTAAGCTTTCTTACGAGATTCAAAACTTCGTCCTTATCCATATTGAGGATATTATCTTTCGAAGAAAGAAGACCGCTTTTGATTAACTCTTGTTTACAATCTAACAGCTTTTTCCTAAACAACTGCTGCCAACGGTGTTGTAAATGCCGTTCATTTTCTACCTGTATCGCTTGTTCTTCGGATAAGATAATCACTTTTTTGAAATAATCAAAATCAAACGAAGAATCAACACTGAGTATATAGGGCCGCAGTGTTTCAAGATAGGCTTTAAACCCTTCGATAGTCCTGACTGTCTGTGCTTTTTCCGGAGCGGTTAAAATTCCGTCAACCAGGTCTTTTTCAAGCTTTTCATTTAATGCTGATTCCGGCAACGGCGCGTTCCAATCGTCCAACTGCTGACGGCTGATTCGATAATTATTAAGGATTAATTTTTTCCCGTCTGCATCACATGAACGTAACAACTCCCGGTAAGCTTCATCGTATTTCCGCGTTTCGGTTATTTCGAGCGGTGCATTAAAGCTGATAAGATAATTAATGACATTGACTAGTTCCGCTGGTAAATCCCTAATGACTTTATCACGTAAAACAAGCGCGACCCGGCGGCGGAATTCGGCTCTGATATGAAAATGAAAAATCATCCGGCTGTAGAGTTCATAAAATTTTTCAAGTGACGACGGGGTTAGCGTAAAATCTTCCATCAGTTCAGCCATTTTTTGCACTACCATTTTTCGGTCGGTAAAAAAATCAAAGGCATCGGCAGCTTCTCCACTTAGGATGGCATCACCGAATGCAATCAATTCATCAAAACCCGCATAGATGACATTGTTTTTCGTCTTAATCGGGATGGCAAATTCTGGATATTCCTTATTTAATATAAACCATGCTTCAAGATAAAGTTGAAATTGCAATTTTTCCATTGGATGGACCGGTTTGCGCGCCCATTCCTTACCCTTTGTATCAAACCAGTGTGATGGTTCTTTACGGTCGTACTCCCTGTTATCACGCATTGATTTCCAGACAAGGTCATTTAAGGGTTTTTCAATAAGGGGTGCATCCCCCTCATATATGACACTATTAAGCGCATCCATCGTAATAAATTTGCCGTCAAGAAACTTAAGGATATCACAAGCGCTGATAGCCCCAACCAGACAGGGAATATTCCTTTCGCGGGTCAGGTTGGCAGAATGGGAGGTCACGCCGCCACGCTCAGTAATGAGCCCGCTTATTTTATCTAGCAGGACAAGCCAACTGATATTTACAGTCGGAACACAGACGATATCACCCACTTCCACCTTATCTTTTGCAATATTGAAAAAATCGGTTTCCGTGCCATAACCATCCATATCAATGACTAATAACCGCCCTTTCGTCACGCCAGGGCTGGCACAAATACCATCAAGATTGATTTCCGGCTGCGAATTATTTTCCTTGTTTATACCAGTTAAAATCGGATTTAAATCAGGTTGGCAAATATTAATTAGTGGTCTTATTTGGACAAAATACGTAATATCATCTTCACTAACACAAAATTCAACATCAATATTACGTATTCCCGTCCAAACTTCATATTCATCGGCGAGTCGGATTACATCCTGCGCTAATTTTTCCGCTTGTTTAAGGCTAAGAGCCGACTTATTTTTTACTTGAATAGTCTTTTCAAAAAAGACCGGATTTTTACCATCGTTTATAAACCTGAAACGGTCCGGTACCACTTTGCCATCAGTCACATCTTCGGCATTCAAAGAGCATTCGATAATAACCTCTGGTTTACCAGTCAAAATATTAACGGAATGTACTACCCCCGACGCTTTTGCCTCAATATAATCCTGGACAATAACCGCCATCCCATTTTCCCGGCTTGATGAATCCCATACCCGGTCGATAGCCCCCATCACTCCATGGTAACCTAAGCAATCCAGTATGCTCTCATAAAAACCGGATTTTGACTCGGTCAACCCGTCTTCATCAAAAGCAGAACTGCGTACTGCTTTGGCGATGTTGAAGTCGATATCAAAACTAAAATTTGGTACGGTCAGGACGAACCCCGGGGGGACAGGCACCCCGGCATGAATGAGGAAATTGAGCCCTGCCGCTTTTGCCCCGACTATATCCTTTCTTTTGGCGATGGGTGATGCTAAATGGATATATGTCGATGGTTTACAATGATTAACTGCCTCAATTAATTGGATCCTCGTTTGATTATAGATTGATGACCATGACATAAACTTGACCTCTCCGGCAATCATTTTTTTGTTTTTTGGAGATATATCTACATTTAACAAATCAGTTACCGCTTCGCTTATCCGATTACTGTAAGACATTTCATCACTGGGGTCGGGTTTATCCTTAATCGTTTTTAAGGGAGTGATAGGCATGGCAAATTTGCTATCAACAAGCTTCTTTGGAACGAATTCTTTTGGTCCGCCGATGTGACCATACACGACCCGCATACCACTTCCCAATGCTTCAAGTAATACTAAACCAAACGGTTCAAGATACGAGGGAAGGACAAATATATCCCCCATTGCCATAATTTCAGCAATTGAAGCCGAGTTGTTATCAGGGGGAATAATTAGTTTTACATTATTCGAAATACCCAATTTATTGATTTGATCTTTATACTGCTTTATCATCGTTTCGCTTCCATTACCGGCAATCAAAGTCAAGGTTCTATCTGAGTTTAAGCCATACAACCCGGCAGCTTCGATAAGGTATTTTATCCCCTTCCACGCCGAAAATTTACCCACAAAAACAACAATCTTATCATATTCATCCTTAATCCCATACCTGCCAAGAACAACCGCCCGTTCAGGTTTATGCGGATAAAAAATCTTCGGGTCATAACCATTGCCGATTACTTTAACTCTATCTTCTTTTACCCCAAAAAGTTCTATTACCTGTTTCTTAATCTCCTCCGACACTGCTATTATCCGGTCGGTTATCTGCGCCGCCGGGGTGACCAAATGATAGAGACTTTTGTCTTCGGTCAGCATTTTTATCTCCGTACCGTGGCTGGTACATACGAGTGGTAAATGTGGGGCGATGCGCTTTACCGCCGTATTAAGCAGAAAGATATGGTGGGTATTAATTACATCGGGCTGAAAATCCCTTATTACCTTTCTAAGTTTTTCTACATATATCTTGATATACTCGTTTATCTTTTCTTCCGTCATTTCCGTGAAGCGGATATTAGGAAACTGGAACCCGGCTGAAAAAACCGGGACTTCATCAAATATCACGGTTTCGACCGGGATATCTTTCGGAATACCGAGTTCGGAATTGGATAAATGCCGGAAATGCGTTGTTAAAAGCATCACCTCGGCTTTGTTTTTGTGATATTCTTTTAGCAGATTTTTCACTACTACTCCACTTCCGGTCAAATCAAGGGGGACACCCAAAACAATTAAAGTACGTATATTTTTTTTCATATTCACCTCCACCTTTGCCAATACTTTTCTGTTAGCCTAGCAAGTTCTCCGATATTTGAAAAGGGAATACCAGGGGGAATAAAATTCGCTGATTTATTCGCTATGGCATGTAAGGCGAATAAATGATACAATGAGATTAAAAAGAAGGGAGCATTATGACAAAAGAAGCCTTAAACAAAAAAATCAAAATCGAAATAAGAAAAGCCATGGATGCTTCCGAATTCGATGATAACCAAATCCGTTATAAATGCAATGAATTTGGCGTGGTTTATTCGCAAGGACGCTTTTCCCGTTACACCAGTCCACTAAACAACGACCCAATGCCGGTAGCTTTGGCAGTAGCATTATGCAATGTCTTAAACATAGACATGAATTCTTTATTTTCAGGAAACCAAATCGAAAATTTACTTCCGCAAGTTTCGCCACCGGAAGATATTAACGGGGCCGAAATCCCCAAAGAATTACTGGATAATCTTTTATCAAAACAAAACTATATCTATGATACAGCGACTGATATATGTCATTACAATTGCATCGAAGGGGATTGGTACTTGTGTTTTATCAGTACCCATCCTGACGAGCCGGACAAAATTCTGCATGGTAAAATGACTGTTTCTTATTCGAAATCAGATTATTGTAACGCCCATATTTCTTTAGACACAAACAGAGGTTTTGAAAAGCAATATTCCGGCATAATATTCGGTTCCCACTCTACGAAATCGTGGTATGCTTTTTTGAAAGCGAATATCAAAAATGAATTTTCCATCGCCGAATTTTGCTCCCTGACTTTTCAAAATATTGCCTTTAACCAGAAAAATGATTGTATGCTCAGCTTATGTCTTACGAGTGCCGCCGGGCCGGAACGGTTGCCGACTGTCCACCGGGTTTTGTTTACAAGAAATAAAATCGAGGATGAGAGAATTTTGCGGAAAATTCATAGCTCTTTGCTAATGAATACTTCGGAAATTATTGTTAAGGAAGATGATTTAAATACGATAAGGAACGAACTAAAAAATACCAAAAATAAAAAATTGCTGGATTTTTATGAAAGCCTTATCAGTTCTTCCGAGGACAGGGAGACGGTTATCAAATTCGATGATATAATCTTGCTTAAACAGGCCAAAAAGAAACATGGCGAAGATTTTGAAAAATTAGTTGCCAATGAACTGCTTACTGTGTTACGCAGGTATTCCGCTGAAGACAAATATATCTTACGTTTTGGCAAAATAAATAAGGTTGCCCGAACAGTCGTCCGAGGTATCCTAAAAGAAGCAGGGTTATTGGATTTACCCTAACTGTTTTCCTCCATCGTTCTTTCCGCAAGGGCGGCAGCCTTCTTAAAGGCACTGTGCAAAATAAATGTGGAGATTTCATCTAAAGCACTGCTAATATGACGTGGCCATTTTTTTTGATTTAATTCATCAAGAGCTGACCTGACCGCATTTTTGCTAAAACTTAAACTCAATGTTTTTATCTCTTTCAATTTTTCCCGTAAAAATATCATATCTTCATCTGAAACGTCAACATCAATCTCCTCGTATGACGGCTTCATTTTTTCAATCAATTCCCTCAAAGCTTTTATAAAATCAGGAGCAGCCTTCGATATGACTTCAAGTGACTTTTCTTCACCAGCTTTTTCCATCTCCAAAGCTATTCCGGACAAGTAAAGTTCACCAATATTGGCAAGGGCATTTTTTATTCCATGGGCTGCAATAACGAATGTCTCCAACTCTTTTTCATCAAGATTATTTAGCTTGAGATATGTATCTTCAATCACTTTTATTACGTTTTCAGCATCAATGACAAAATATTTACCTAGTTCATATTTTTCAATTGCAAAGTGGGTTGCATCATCAACTTCATTACTTGCATGTTCGGATTGCATTTGACGTGCCGCTTCAATGACCTCAGCCGGTTGCCTGTTCCGTACAAACTCAACCAAGTAATGATTCAATTCGCGTGAGTCGATGGGTTTAGAAATAAAGCCGTCAAATCCGTTCGTCATAAACATTTCTTCTTGCCCTGAAACCGCATTAGCCGTTAAAGCAACAATGGGATTGGTATATCCTGATTCCCGAATTATTTTTACCGCTTCTACTCCGTTCATTTTGGGCATCATATGATCCATGAATATGACATCATAAATAATTCCCTGTTCGATTTTCTCAATTGCTTCAAATCCGCTTTTTACCGCGTCAATCCGAAGCTCATACGGCGCAAGCATCCCTTGGGCGACATACAAATTTGATTCGATGTCATCAACAACCAATACATAACCGTAGGACATATTTTCATAAACAAAACTTGATTTCTTTGAGATTGACGTCCCCCTGAACCGAAAACTTTCCAATTTTTCCTTAAGTTCACTTCCGCATATGGCAGTTCCGATGATTGTTTGCGGTATACGCACGGTAAACACGGTCCCTTTATTTGGTACGCTCTCCACCGAAATTATACCATCCATCAAATCTATTAACCGTTTTGTAATGCTCATTCCCAAACCAGTTCCGACAATACTACGGTTAGTTTCCATATTAAAACGGGAATATTCGTCAAACAACCGCTCAAGCTGGTCATTTGTCATTCCCTGCCCGGTATCACTGACTTGGAAAGCGAGTATAACTGTACCGTCTTCTGCTCCAGGTTCGGTGGCTACCGACAAGCAAATTTCACCTTTTTCAGTATATTTAAAAGCATTAGATAATAGATTATTGAGGATTTGCCGTAGACGGAACTCATCACCTAATAATTCGAGCGCCGTGTTTTCGTCTATATCCAAGGAAAATTTTATCGGTTTACTTTCACAGCGCATACGGTTTATTTGCACGGCATCATTTATCAAACTCGGTACAGCGTATTTATCAATACTTATTTCCAGTTTTCCGGCTTCTATTTTTGAAAAGTCGAGGATGTCGTTAATAATATTAATCAGCAAAGTGCCTGAATCACATATTTTTTCAAAAGCTTCTATTGCATCTGCTGAAAGGTTTTGGTTTCGTAGTTGAATTTCAGAAATACCCAGTATGGCGTTCATTGGTGTGCGTATTTCATGGCTCATATTGGCAAGGAACACACCTTTTGCCCGGTTTGCGCTTTTCGCGCTTTCCAGGGCGTCCGCCAATTCGTTTGTCCTTTGTTCAATTTCTGCCATCATCTTGATATGTTGACGTATATCCCGTGTATATTCGGCAACAACATAATCGTCTCCATATTTGACCCGGACAAGTATAGCATGGGCGGGCATTATTGTACCGACACGTAGTTTGTACGTCCAATCCAAAGAATTATAACCCTCATCAAAGGCTTTCTGTATCCTTGCCCGGCATTTTTTTGTAGACTCTTGACCGTCCGGCTGATATTTCGGGTTAAGCTCTTTATACCGACTCATAAATTCCTGCTTACTGTTAAATCCAAAAAGAGTGACAGCCGCTTGATTGCAATCAATGATATTAAAATTCCTGTCCCATAATTGACAGCACAGCGGCGAGGAATCAAACATTAATTTTATCCGTTCAGATATTTCATCCAAAGCCTGCTGGGCCTGCTTAATATCGGTTAAATCAACACATAATTGAATATGTACTTTTTTATTATCAATCCAGTCGATATAGCGGTCGGTATTCTTGTAGTAGCGGTTTGTTATAGTATTATGTTCTTCCCAGACAATAACCTGATCCGGTGTTTTATCAAGCTGGTGGCAGGCGCAATTATCACATCGTTTGTCAAATCCATCTTGAAATACTTTGTAACAATATTGCCCAATCACATCTTCTTCTATCCCAAAATGCTTTTTTATGTAGTCATTTACATACAGTAGTTTATCGGTATGGGGGTCGGTTAAATAAATCATCGCGTCGATATTGTTTAGTATCTTTTCCAAATTTGCAAGTGCGTTTTTGTCCTCGATAGCCTTATTTGCTATGTCCATTGAGGTTTTCAATTGCTGTTCAACAGTTTTGGATATAAACAACGAAATGGCAATACACGAAGTAATTATAATAAAAGATAATATTACACAGTATAATATGAATAATTTAATTTTTTTATCATCTTCATCCGTATAAAGACCAACGCCCATAATCCCTACAACTTGGTTATCTCTACCATACAGAGGGGAGTATTGCACGATTACGTCATTTCCTAATATATTACTTTTGCCAACATACTGTTCACCGGCAAGTACCCTGCTGCTTATTTCCGGATTCAGTTTTGTACCTAACGCATATGCTTCACTATCAGCGATAAGAGTTGTGGATACACGTTCATCATCCATAAAAAACGTGATTTCACACCCGGTTATTTCTTTTATTTTTTTAACAACATTCTGTTCATCCAACCTAAAACCTAAAGAAGCAACACCGATGATTTGATTATCATCACCATATATCGGTGCGGCCGCTGTCACGCCCAGGCGGACAGTAGGACCCTGTATGGCAAAAGCTTCAATGTCACCCCGCAAGGCCGCTTGGATATGGGGTAAATGTACGACACTGTCGCCAAAAATATCCGGATTTTGTGTCCTTAGGATAATATTTCCCTCGCGGTCAGATGCGGTTATATAATCTAACTGGGTCGAATCCAAGATATTAAATATAACTTCAACTATCCGCTCCCGGTCGTCGTTTTTAAAAGCCATAATCAAGTCGCTATTTTTACCCAATCCTACAGCCGCAAGAATTGCGCGTGTTTTAAGGTCTTCCAATTCGTATGTTGCGCTCATGGATGCAACATTGACTTTTTCATTGGCAGCCCTTTCTAAATCATTTGAATAAAATAAAATCGAAAAAGCTGACCCCAAAATAGAACAACCTACTACCAGTGCAATCATGGGAATAAAGATTTTTTTGCGGATGCTCATATACGTACACCTCTGTTATCGTAGTATATCAATTTCAATACCAAAAGTCAAATTCTGCACCAAAAACCCCGACCTTTGGTACTAGGCCGGGGCAAAACTATCTTACACCTTTGGGTTACCACGAAGTCAAGGAGTTATTTGAAATTTTTTCAAAAATTTTTACCAGCCAACTTGCTTACGGAAAATCATAAACTTTTCAGTCATTTCGACTGGGTAAATCCAATCAAACATATTATTACCCATTTCTTCTTCGGTACATATTAAATGAAATCCCAAATTTTCAAAAAGTTTTTTTGATGCTATATTATCTTTATGAATTTGAGCAATGAAAATATTATTGGTTGATGGGATTATTTTTTCTGCTTTTTGCATCAGCTCAGTAATGGCTCTGGTGGCATATCCTTGATTGCGTATAACCGGATTAGTGATAAACGCTTCTATATTTATGATGTTTTCCGTCAGTTTGGTTTTACTATTGTCTTCATATATTGTAATGAAACAAAGCGCAGTTAGAATAGAACCATCCAATATAATTTTGCAAAAATAATCCGCACCCAGAGAATGCCCACCCACTTTAATGAACCACTCATGATGATTTTTTATACTATTATTTATTTCAGTAAATTGAATGCTTTCCCCATACCATTTTTCCAGTTCATCCTCATAATTATCAGGGTAATCTATCCAAGTGAATTGCATGATTTTCTTTGCATATTCCACGATATCCATACCAACCTTTAGATTATTTTCAAAACCGCTCTGTCGATACCCCATTTTTTCATAGAGGTGACATAATTTTGGTTCTTGTTTTATCGTATCTAAATTCCAATTTATTGCATAAAAATATAATGATTCAACTTGCTTAATAGCCTTTTGGGCATATCCTTTTCCTTGAAAAGCAGGCAAAATAAATATTTGGGAAAGTCGGCATGTATCTTCATCAATTCGGTAAATACGGACATATCCAATTTCCTCACTATCCAAGCAAATAAAATACTGGTCTGCATTTCCCAGGGAAAACCGCCATCTGACTTTTTCAAGTGTTTCGGCTCCCGGATTTGATTCGTAGTCCTCGTATTTTTCCAACAAAGCCTTAAAGCCTAATATTTGCATTTTATGTAATTTTTCACTATCATCAATAGTTGCTTTTATTAATTCTAGTTCATCTTTCATCCACATGTCCTCTCTTTGTTATGGATTACTTCATAATCCCACCTTCGGTGGCATTGTTTGCAATGATGTCATTGCGAACGCCAGCGAAGCAATCCAGCTCTTCACTTCCGGCACACCAACAACGCATGGTTAGCAAGTCCGGTACAAAATGGGCTTTCATGCATTCTATCGGCTATTTCCATGTAACAAGCCAATTTTTCATCATCCATTTGGTTAATAACATTCAAGGCAAAGAAGAAGCTGAGTCCGCAGTTTTTCAAGATATTAAGCTCTATCTTCTTTGCCTCTTCTTCCACTTCTTCCGGGCTGGTAAAATAAAATAATCCCGGTCTTTCATCATCGGTATTGAGTTTAAAGACGTGATGATTAGTATTCGCATTCGGGTAAACTTCCGATGTAATAACGCAGGCTCCGGCATAAACGCCGAGGCGGTTTTGGTAAGCAAAAGCTATAACCGCCCCGAGTTTTGCGATTCGGTAACATTCGGTAAAAATTTTATGATGTTCTTCCAAAGGTACATGATACAAAGGACCAAGACATAAAACCACATCATAACCGGCATCAGGTATTTCAATCAAATCAGTGGCATCACCAACAATTGCATTGATGTTTTTGATGCCTGCTTCGGATATTTTTTGTTTAAAAATATCAATGTTTGCTTGAGTCAAGTCCACACCGGTGTAGTGGGTGCATTTATCTGCGAAGTACATACCGTAATATCCGGTTCCGCAACCGATTTCGATGACCTTTGATGTGTTGGTGATGTAATTACTTAAAAGCTTTTTGGCGTAATGAAATTCAAGGCTTGATGCTTTTGATTCGGTGGCGCGGGTATCTTCCTTGTACTGGTTATAATGTGATATTATTTTTTCTTGGTTTGTCATGATTGCTCCTTTCAGCAAACGGACGGTCCTCGCCAGCGAAGCTGGGTTTGCGATCGTCCCTACATTGTGTTCATATATTTAAAAACAGATGCCGCACCGCGACATCTGCCAAATTAACTTGCTTCAGAAATACGAGTGCATAC
>Ga0209737_10002584_pt1 | contig 12649 bp, 7 predicted proteins | sample TergutCu122P3_FD_187284 | JGI IMG/M metagenome (GOLD analysis project Ga0209737, IMG submission 187284) | Cubitermes ugandensis P3 segment gut microbial communities from Kakamega Forest, Kenya - Cu122 P3 (SPAdes) (version 2) | ecosystem: Host-associated > Arthropoda: Insects > Digestive system >... | reverse complement strand
GATGCTCTGCGATGCCGGATTAGACGAAATAAGGTTCCATCCTCCAATGACCCAGTGGAACGAAATGGAATTCGACGGAGTGTCAAAGATCATTGCGGAGAACGCTATGGATGTGGGCTTTGAAGTGCCTGCCATCCCCGGGAACGAGGAACGTTTGGAAAAGCTTGCGCTGTCCGCTTGGAAAGCGGGAGTTGCCTTCATCAACATCAACGAGTTCGAATTCTCCGAAAGCAACTGGAATATGATGGAAGGCATGGGATTCAAGGTGAAGGATGATCTTTCTTCTGCGGTGGCGGGCTCCGAGGAGATCACTATCGAACTGATGAAGAAACATCCCGATTGTCCGATACATTTTTGTTCATCGGTGTTCAAGGACGGGGTGCAGCTGAGAAGAAGACTGATCAGAAGAGCGAACGTCATTGCTAAGGAATATGACGTTGTGACCGAGGACGGCACGATCATCAAGGGGATAATTTACGCAGATGACCTGGATAAAGCGGCCGACGAACTCCGGAAACTGAGGGTCCCCAAAGAACTCATGTTCATCGACAGAGATAGGAAGAGGATCGAGATCGCATCATGGAGACTAAAAAAGATATCCAAGAAGCTTCCGTACAGTTCGTACATCATCGAGGAGTATCCCACATTCGACAGGATGGAAGTAGAAAGGATGCCTTTGCCAAAAAAATAAAAGCAGAATGAACTGAAAATGAGATCGTGCACTCATTTTTTCACATGATCCCAGAGTCTACTATGCGATATTTCGTATAATATTCAAAATATGGGTGTTTCTTTGTGGGTGTTTCATATGTGAGTATGTCCACATCTTTTTCAAAAACGAAGTCCTTTTCGATACTGACTTCGGGTAAAGTTTCAAGCAGTGACCGCGGCCATTCCCCGGATACAGAGTCTTTGAGGTCAAGCACTACTTCCGGCATCATTGTTATTGAAGGATAACGATATCCCTGGAGGATCTCCACTACAAAGAACGTCTCGCCGATTTTTCTTAAATATTCCTTGGACAGATCGAAAATTGTTTTTTCATCATGCCCTTGTTCCAGCCCGTATTGATTCATGCCAGGAATAATGATCTCATCGAGACCCGGGCAGCTGAATACCATTTTTTTGTACTCAAAGACCATACTGTCCTCTCCGATAAATTCTGCGATATCATCTACCGGTACATCGGTAAAAAACAGTACTTTCCCGCTCATTTTCTCACGCCTGTTGAAAAGCAAAGAAGGGGGTTGACCCCCCTGTTATATGAATGGGTTTCTCACACCGGTCGGGGGAGCGTTCAGTCGACGCTTATGCTCTGGATCTCGTGGTGCCTGTTCACGATGTCCCTTGCAATGCGAAGATTCTTTCCGGCCTTGCCGATCGCGCGCCCCTTGAGCTTGGGGTCCACCGTGATCGTGGCATGGGTAATGTTCCCGCGCTGCTCGATAACGACCTTTTGAGGACTGTATATGTGGAACACGTTCTTCACAAACTGTTCGGGATCCTCCGAGTACTCCACCACCTGGATGTTCTTGCCCGTCTTCTCCTTGAGTTTGATCACGTGTTCGCCCTTCTTCCCCACGGCGATGTTCCCCTGTCCCTTCTCCACCACGAAGACCAACTTCTCATCGGCGTCCATGCAGTCGATGGGACTTGCTTTGGTTATCGCTGAGAACAGCGCTATGTATCGGAGGGTATCCTCGTTTAGTACGATATCCGTCGACATGGTCTCACAGCGTTAAGATGTTGGAGGAACCCTTGTCGATGACGGCCAGGGCTGAAACGGAGAAAGGTTTACCGCAGAGGGCGCCCAACTCCATGTTGTTCCCCTCGAATACGTGTACCTTCACTCCGACATTCTCTGTCAGCATCTTGCTCGGGCAGTTCCTGGACAGGATGACCATCTGCGCCTTTCCTGCCTTTATTGCTTTCTCTGTCTGGTCGACCCCGAATTCCACCTTTCCGGTGGTGATCGCGGCCTTCAGTGCTCTGCTTATATCTACTTTTTCGCTCATTCTCTCTCTCCCTTTCTGGGTGTGTAAATAAGGTTTACTGCACCGGTACCTAAGGTGACCGGCTGTCCTACTATGATGTTCTCCGTTACTCCTTCGAGGCTGTCCACCTCTCCCACCATCGCCGCATGCAGGAGATGCGCTGCGGTGATCTCGAACGCCGCTCTTGCCAGTACCGAGGATTTCTTCCCCGATACTCCGTGCCTTCCGATGGCCTTTACCTGGCCGTCGTTGGTCATCAGGTCCGCAACGAGCATGATATGTCTTATATCAACGTCCAGGCCGGCTTCTCCGAGGGTCCCCATCGCTTCATGTATGATGGAGTTCCTTGCAGCCTCGATCCCCAGAACTTCCGCCACTTCCAGGATGCTGTTGGTCATGACCTTGTTGGCGTTCACGCCTTCGACCTTCAGCACTTCTTTGAGGTTGCTTCCTTCGGTAATGATCTTCCATGTGCCGCCGGTCCTGCTGAGAACGGCTCTTGTTATTCCGTCTATCCCTTTTATCTTGGCCGTTCTTACGGCGTCGTACATCAGCTGAAGCTTCTTGTACGATGACTCGTCGGATGTGATTATTATCTGGAACTCCGTGGACTTTACCATTCCGCGCAGTGCTTTGATCTTATTCAGTTTGTCCGCCACGCCGTCCACGCTGAGCCCGCGCTGGGCCATTTTCTTGGTGTTCGGGGTGATGATCAGACGCATGTTGGTTATGTCGGTCTCCACGGATGCGATGTCCAGCAGCAGTGTCACCTCTATCTCGGATGCCACGTGCTTAGCGACGCTCTCATCCTCTCCGGCGATGCCGGTGAGGGGGATCTCCATGGAAGGCGTGCTGGGTACCCTTCTCGCATCAACGATCTCGATCAGCCTGGGAAGGCCCTGGGTAACGTTGATGTTCGCCACTCCGGCGTAGTGGAAGGTACGCATGTTCATCTGGGTGCCCGGCTCTCCTATCGAGTGGGCTGCCATTACTCCCGTCGACTCATTCTTATCCATGAGGTGGGAGGTGTACATGCGGTTGGCCGTAACGATAAGCTTCTCGTATATCTCGTCGCTGAGATCCGCGCGTTCGACCGCATTCGCGATGTCCGTGACTATCTTCATCGGCAGAGGTATCCCGAGCTTCGCGCCGATCTCATTGAGTTTGATCTCCGCCGGAGAGAGGGTGCGCTCGCGGAACACTTCCTCCATGATCTCCGCTTTCGGCTCCGGTGTTATCTTCTTTGTTTTGACCGGGGCGGGAGCGGAGCGGGTGGTGCGTTTGCCGATCTTCTGAAGAGTGGATTCCGCCGACTCTTCGGTTAACCCCAATGCAACGAGTTCCTCGACGCTTGCCGATGATATTGCGCTCAGCGTATTGTATTTGGTGAGAAGAAGCTCCGAGACCTCTTCGCTGATGTCCCTGCTGACAAGTGCTTTAAGCGTGTCCTTTTTAGCCATGTTACTCACTTCCTCCTTCGAAGTCGGTCTCGATGTCGTCGTATTCCTCGCCGTCTTCCTCTTCGGTGTATTCCATCTCGTCCTTCTCTCTGGATCCGTAATCTTCGCCTACATCCCTCTCGTCGACGCGGAGAAGGATGTCCGCCTCATCTCCCAGTACTTCCGAGAAAAGGTCGTCGATGTCGATGGCTTTTCCCCTTACGGTCCTGGACGGGTCCGCCCCGTCCTCTCCGTATTTGAATTGTATGATCGTTCCGACGGTGTTCCTTACGGTGCCGTCGGCGGTCAGTTTCAGATCCTCCAGCGCGGAGATCAGCCTCCTCTGCATGTATCCCGACCTGGACGTTCTGACCGCGGTATCGACCAGTCCCTCTCTTCCTCCCATTGCGTGGAAGAAGAACTCGGTGGGGTTCAGGCCGGATTTGTACGAGTTCGAACAGAATCCTCTTGCGTGCGCTCCCAGGTCCCCTTTGTTGAAGTGGGGGAGGGTCCTGTTCCAGTATCCTCTGGACAATCTTTCGCCGCGCACCGCCTGCTGGCCGACGCAGCCCGCCATTTGAGACAGGTTGAGCATGGATCCGCGGGCGCCGGTCTTTGCCATGATGACCGCCGGATTCATTAGGCCGAGATGTTTACCGGCAACGCGTCCGGCCTCGTCACGGGCTTCGCTTAACACTTTCATCACTCTGACCTCCAGGGTCTCTCTCAGAGAACGTCCGGGCATCTGATCCAGTGTTCCGTTCTGATACGACTCCACAAGATCGAACACTTTTTTTATGCTCTCCTGGTTGTGGTTCACGATCTGAAGAGCGGCTTCTTCCGGGATATCCTCGTCGCCGATGCCGGTGCTGAAGCCGTGGTTCATGAGCGCGCCGAGAGCCAGTCTCGTTACCTCGTTGATGAATTTTGCCGCTCTTTCCGCGCCGTAGTCGCGTGCGATCCTGTCCAGGATCTTTCCTTTGCTGTTGCCGATGCCTTTTGCATCGATCGTACCGCAGAGAAGCTGGCCGTTCCGTATCTTGACATAAGAGTCGGAAGAGCATTTCTCTTTCAGGCAGAGGTCGCAGTTCTGGCAGATGTTCGATTTGAATGTTGTTCTGAAGTCCTCCGGAAGCACTGTCGAGAACAGCTGTTTCCCGGTCCAGTATTCCTTTCCGTTCTCATCGACCAGGGGTTCCGGGACCTTGATGTCGCTGAGTTTCGAAAGAATGTTCATTGCTTCGGTCCTGTCGAACTTTGGGTTGTTGTGTGTAAGGAAATACGCTCCGGTGATGTGGTCGTGGATGGCGCCGATGATCGGTCCCCCGTATCTCGGCGAGAGGATGTTCTCCTGCACCTGCATCAGTATGCGCGCTTCGGCGCGGGCTTCGTCCGACTGCAGAACGTGAAGGTTCATTTCATCCCCGTCGAAGTCCGCGTTATACGGAGGGCAATCGCAGAGGTTGAATCTGAATGTTTTTCCCTCCATCATCTTGACGCGGTGCGCCATCATGGACATCCTGTGCAGAGACGGCTGCCTGTTGAATAACACGACATCGCCGTCTATCAGCTGCCTCTCGATGGTGAAATCTATTCCGATGTTCTCAGCCACCTCTTCGGCGTTGCGTTCGGTGACCCTGATCCTTCTTCCGTCCGGTCTTATCACGTAGTTGACGCCGGGGAGGTACCCGTCCTTCATGGAGGGGTTCGGCCCGCGGGCGACCATCTTCTTGAGCTTTTCGATGTTGTGCTCGTTCACGTGCACCGGAACGGTAAGTTCCCTTGCCGCCATGTACGGTACTCCCACTTCGTTTATCGAAAGCATGGGGTCCGGCGATATCACTGTACGGGCGGAGAAGTTCACACGTTTTCCCGAGAGGTTCGATCTGAACCTTCCTTCTTTGCCTTTGAGCCTCTGTGCCAGCGTCTTCAGGGGACGGCCGGACCTGTGCCTTGCCGGCGGTATCCCCGACGTCTGGTTATCGAAGTAAGTGGTGACGTGGTACTGAAGCAGTTCCCACAGGTCCTCGACGATAAGCTGGGGCGCTCCGGCGTCCCTGTTCTCTCTGAGCCTCTGGTTGATCCTCAGCACATCCACGAGCTTGTGGGTAAGGTCGTCCTCGGACCTGTCCCCGGAGTCGAGAGTGATCGACGGCCTTACAGTTACCGGGGGAACGGCGAGCGCCGTCAGGACCATCCATTCCGGCCTGCATGTGGCAGGATCCATTCCCAAGGTCCTGAGGTCCTCGTCCGAGATGCGCTCCAGCCTCTCGCGTACTTCTTTGGGAGTTAACTTATGATTATCGTCAACTTCTCTGAATGTGGTGGGTTTATCGAGTTTTATCTTTATCTGTTCTGTTCCGCAGTACGGACATACTCCCTTATTGGATGCGTCCTTCGCCGTCTCCTTGGAGAAGTTCTTCAGGTCGATGGTGCCTCCGCCGAGATCCTTCATTTCTGACATGTCGTCCCTGCGCGCTTCGATCTGTTCGGCGGTGAGCATGATCCTTCCGCAGCTGCGGCAGGTGCTTTCCAGCATCAGTTTTATATCTTTTATGAAACCGACGTGGATCACCGGCATAGCCAGATCGATGTGCCCGAAGTGACCGGGGCATTCGTCCACTTTGCATCCGCAGGTCTTGCATCTGAGTCCGGGCTCGATCACTCCCATGTGAGGATCCATCAGGCCCATCTCTATGGGGTAGCCTTCATCATCATACGTATCGGCGGTGATGATCTTCGTTGCGGACATCTTCCTTATCTCGTCCGGCGAGACGCAGGAGAATTTTATCGATCCTATCCTTTTCGTGATCCCTCGCATCATGTCAGGTCCTCCAGCTGAAGCCTCATTGCAACACCCAGGGACAGAAGCTCGTCCATAAGCAGCTTGAATGCGTATGACGTCTGCACCAAGTGGATACTTGCGTTGTTCTTGCATACCGGACAGTACAGCGAACCGTGCCTGTCCATTATCGCGATGTGGCCGCATGCGGTGTTCCCGCAGATGTACTGCTGGGTCCCATCCGATTCATCGAGCAGACGGTCCTTGATGACCATCGCCGCGCCGTGTCCGATCAGACAATCGCGTTCCATCTCTCCGAACCTCAGACCTCCCTGTCTGGAGCGTCCTTCGGTGGGCTGCCTCGTAAGGATCTGGACCGGGCCTCTGGAACGCACGTGCAGCTTGCCGCTGACCATGTGGTGCAGCTTCTCGTAGAAGATCACTCCGGTGTAGACCTCGGTCTTGATCAGCCTTCCGGTCATTCCGTCGTACATCGTCTCTTTGCCGTGCATGCCGAGACCGTTCTTTACCAATGCGTCGCGTATCGCGGCCTCCCTTTCGCCGGAGAATGCCGTTCCGTCTATGACGCGGCCTTCCATCGCTCCGACCTTGCCCGCTATCATCTCAAGCACGTGTCCGATGGTCATACGGGAAGGTATGCCGTGGGGGTTGACCACCAGATCCGGAGTGACCCCGTCGGCGGTGAACGGCATGTCGCACTGGTCCACCAGTCTTCCTATGACCCCTTTCTGTCCGAACCTCGAACAGAACTTGTCACCCAGTTCGGGCACTCTTTCGTCCCTTACTTTCACGCGGACGAGTCTGGAACCGTTCTCCGATTCCGTTACCATGACCGAGTCGACGAACCCTCTCTCTCCCGGCCTGACAGTGACCGATGTCTCCCTTCTCTTCTGCGGGGTCAGGAAGTCGGTCTCCTCCTCAAGGAACCTGGGGGGCGATGTCTTTCCGATGAGGACGTCGCTTCCCGTTACCTCCGATTCCGGCGAGATGAGGCCGTCCTCGCCCAGCAGGGCGTATGCGGCGTCGGCGCGCGCTCCCATTATGTCGGGGGACGGTATCTCGAAATGATCTTCCTGGCCTCCGGGATAGCGGCGCTCCTCCGCACGGTACGATCTCATGAACGATGATCTTCCCAATCCTCTCTGGATCGAGCTTTTGTTCATTACAAGAGCATCTTCAATGTTGTATCCGTGGTATGATAATACGGCTACGCAGAAGTTCTGTCCTGCGGGCCTGTGGTTGTATCCCATGAACTCCATGGTCTGCGTCTGCACCATCGGGACTTCCGGATAGTGCATGATGTGCCCTCTCGTATCGGGTCTGATGCGGTAGTTGGCGGCGGGTATGCCCAGCGCCTGTTTTGCCATTCCGGCTCCCATCGTCACACGGGGAGCGGAGTTGTGTTCCGGGTACGGAACTATTCCGGATGCCACTCCGAGGATCACCATCGGGTCGATCTCCATGTGGGTGTGCTCCCTTGTTATCTTGGCGGGAACGGTCATGTTCTCGCCGCACCATTTGCATTTGAGTGCGGGGTCCTCTTCCTGCCCGGGGTTCAGCCATTCGACGTCCGTGGGGGACAGGGCGTGGCTGCAGCCCTCGCATCTCTTCGGGACGTCGTATGCTTCCACAACGACGAGGAGGTCCTCTTCCTCTTCCGCATCCACCCATTCGATGATGCCTTCTTTGAAAAGGTTGTTCCATGATACTTTGCCCTCGCGTATCCCGTCGAGGTGCTTCTTTGTTATGATCGTTCTGCCGTCCTTCAGGATCAGGAGGGGGCGTCTGAGACGTCCCTCATCGCAGTTGATGATCACTTCTTTCATCTCTTCGTCGAAACGTATGTTGATGCAGTTTGACAGAAGACCGTATCTCCTGCGGTCCCTTATCTCGGCAACGAGTTTCCCCGCGTCCCTGTGGGTACCGACCAGGTCTCCGTTGATGTATACTCTTGTTCCTTCCTCTTTGACCGATCCCAGATTGAGCTCTTTCAGCGTCCATTTCACGTCCGACTCGGGATATCCTTCGGAAACGTCTATGATCAGCGCCGCATTCTTCACCAGACCGCAGTTCTGTCCTTCCGGCGTCTCCGACGGGCAGAGTCTTCCCCACTGGGTGGGGTGAAGATCGCGTGCCTCGAAGTGGGGCTGGCTTCTTGTCAGCGAGGATGTCACCCTTCTCAGGTGAGACATCGCCGACATGTTGGATGTTCTGTCGAGAAGCTGCGAAACGCCCGCACGCCCGCCGACCCAGTTGCCGGTGGCCAGAGCGTGAAGCAATTTGTGCGTAAGGAGGTCCGGCCTTATCGAGGAGGATATGTTCAATTCGCTCTTCTTCCTCCCCCAGTTCCTTTCCAGCTGATACTTCAGATCCTTCATCAGACTGCTGAAGCTTGTTCTGAACAGATCCTCCATCAGATCGCCGGAGAGTTTCAGCCTCTTGTTCGCGTAGTGGTCCTTGTCATCCTCTTTCCTCTTGTTGAGCGACAGCTCAAGAACAGAGCGGGCGATGCGTCCGAGGAAGATCGCCTTCTTCATGCGGTCCGATTCGGTGTCGCCCAGGTGCGGAAGGAGCGAGCGGTCCAGTATGCTCTCTACTTTCTTTGTTCTGTATTCTTTTGCCTGGCCCGCCGCGAAGTTCCTCTCCAGGAACAGGATGGCGTCCTCTTTGGTGTGGTATCCGTTGGGCGGGAATGATTTCTTATCGAGCGAACTCTCAATGTTCGCGTAGACGATGTTCGCCATCGCCTCATCCGAAACGATGGTGTCGTAGATCTCCGCGTCGGACTCCATACCCAGCGCCTTCATGAGCGCTATAAGTGGGATGGAACCGGATGCCACGGGTACGGACACCATTACCATTCCGTCCTTCTTCTTTTCAACGAGAGTGAGCGCACGGTATCCGTCCTTCTGCGAGAACACCTTTGCCAGCTCTACGGACGAACCGTATCTTTCGTTGTATTCGACCATTACTCTGTTGGGAGCAAGGTCCTCCAGTGTGATCAGCACCCTTTCGGTGCCTCCGATGATGAAGTATCCCCCGGGTTCTCTGGGGTCCTCCTTCTGTCTGACCAGCTCCGCGAGGTATTCTTCCTCGGTCAGCTTGCGGTCCATGTTCGTTTCCAGAACGCGGTGGTTGAGGTTGCAGCCGTTGGATTTGACCATCATCGGCAGGTCGCCTACGCGCACCCACCTGTCGCTCTCCTGCATCTCTTTCTCGACGCCGTCCTCGAACACTTCGAATCTTACGAACACAGGCGACAGATAATTCAGGTTCCTGAGTCTGGCCTCCATAGGAGTGAGTTCATGGCTGTAGCCGTTCGCCTCCATTACTTTAGGCTGGTCGATCCTGATGGTGGGCTTCGCCTGGGGATCGATGTTCCCTTCCTCGTCCCTCTTCCTGCCTATCCTGATCTCGATGTTCCTGCCGCCCGTGCGTTCCGGGTCCAGTTTGATGACCCCGCGCTCGGCGTCGTCGGTCGGGACCCTGATGTCATCGACGATCCTCTGCATCCTGCTGTTCGGGTTCCCCGTCGTGGCGAGGAAATCATCGAACGATGCGATGTGGTGGTTCACGATGTTCTTCTCTGCGAAATATAATCTAACCAAGTCTCTCAAAAGCTCACCCCCTCGTCACAAGTCTGTAGGCCACAAACTCCTGCGCTGTCTCGCTTTTTCTGACGATCTTGACGATACGTCCTTCCGCAATCGGCCCGTGTATACTTTCCAGTACCTTTATGCCCGCGTCGTTGCTCTTTATCTTCGGAAGCTGGTCGCACGTTATTCCTATCTCCGATAGGATCTTGTCCGCATCTTCCTCCGACAAAAGATGGTGTTCGGGCACGAGGTCGTGCTTGAGTACGTTAAATGTTATGTTGTCTGCTGCCAAATCGATTCACCTGTTCTGCTTCCCGCTCCCGGTCAGCGGGACCCCCGTTTTTTAAGAAAATTGCTTCTTGTCATTCCTTTCCTCATACTTGATCTGCGGCCGATCGCTCATGAAGACTCTCAGCGGGCCTGAAGGGATTCGAACCCTTGACCACCTGATTAAAAGTCAGATGCTCTACCTAGCTGAGCTACAGGCCCTTAGATATCTTAAAGCTTGTAATGCGGGAGGAACCCTTCATTCTATATAATACCTCTCAGGAGATATTATCGTGAACGCGACTATTTACGGCAGCCTCATGTTTTACCTCTCAGCAATACGACCGCCGCGCAGCCGATGACCGCTATTATTGCAACGCCGAACAGTATCCAAATAAGGGTATCGCTGCCGCCGGCCTCCGATAGAGGTTCGGGAACGACAACGTCGCTTTTTGCGTTGATGATCATCAACGTCCAGGCCTTTCCGTCGGCAAAGACCAGCTCAAGGGTGTGAGCCCCTTCGGCCAGCGTTTCAAGATAGGATGCTTTCAGTGTGACGGTGGCGCCTCCGGCGTCCGTCACCGTATAGTCGGAAGCATCTAAGTGGACGCTGTCGACCTTAACGCTCTTCAACATCGCAGGGTCTCCGTCGCTGACGACGGTCAGACCGCCGGCCGAGCCTTTCTCCCATGTCTGATCGGCGCCTGCGGTGATCTTGTATTTTTTTGGGACCGCGGGGATCTTCTCGAATATCGCTTTGACCGTAACATCACCTATCGGCATGTCGAATTTGTTCGCCGTGATCGTTATACCGCCGGCGATGACCTCCCATTCCTTGAACCTGTAGCCGTTGTTCGCCGTCGCCGTCAGGGTTATTTCGGTACCTGCCGCAGCGGATACCGCATCTGCCGCAGCCGTGCCGTAGCCGTCATCCTGAACATCAATTGCGTACAGGATGGGCTTGTACGTTGCCGTTATCGTCACCGCGTTCGCAGGCATAGTGAATGTCGTGATCTCATCATTCTCGTCGGCGAAGACCGCGCCGTCGGTTGTGGTCCACTTGTCGAACTCATACGCTATGGGTGCAGTGTCTGCCGTGACGGTGACGATATCTCCCGCAGAGGCGACGGCTTTGTCGGATGTGCCGTCGTTCACTGTGACGGTGTATATCGCCTTGTATGTTGCCGTTACCGTCACCGCATTCGCAGGCATGGTAAAGGTCGTGATCTCATCGTTCTCGCCGGCGAAGACCGCGCCGTCCGTTGTGGTCCACTTATCGAACACATACCATGCGGGCGCGGCGTCCGCCGTGATGGTGACAATCTCTCCCGCAGAGGCGACGGCTTTGTCGGCTGTGCCGTCGTTCACTGTGACGGCGTATATCGCCTTGAATGTTGCCGTTACCGTCACCGCGTTCGCAGGCATGGTAAAGGTCGTGACCTCATTGTTCTCGTCGGTGAAGACCACACCGTCCGTTGTGGTCCATTTGACGAACACATACCCTGCGAGCGCATCCGCCGTGATGGAGACCGTATCGCCTGCTGCGGCTTTTGCCACTGTTGCTGAACCGTCGACCACTGTGATATTATATTTCGTCGGCAAGATCGCTCCGAACGATATTGTGATGTTCTTGCTCGAAGAGTCACTGTCTGTCACTGTGATGGTTGCGGTTCCCGCTGCGCCTGCGATCGTCGGCGTACCGCTGATGATCCCAGCTGCGCTGATGGATATCCCGCCCGGTAGTCCGGCAGCACTGAAGCTAAAGGGTGATACGCCGCCGGATACGCCGCCGGATACATCGATATTCGTTATTGCCGTGCCCACTTCGGACTCGGGTATATCGAACGCCGCATTGTGGGTGAAGGTCAGCGGGATCTTGACATTCACAATAACACTTTTTTCGTCGGGCGTGAAATAAAAGCCTGCGATAGTTCCGATCTTAACATTGATCGTCTGACCGTTCGCAACTGTGATATTCGAAATATCCAGTGTTCGTGTCAGGCCCGTTCCTTTCAGTGCGCCTTTGGTCGCACCGGCCACAGCGATGTCGTCCGCTGTCAGTGTCTGCGGGTCTTTGTTAAAGGTCAGTTGTAATGATGTTGTCGTAACAATGCCGCTGGTACCATTAGCGACGACCGACCATGTAACTTCTGTATCTGCCGGAATAGACGCGGGAACAATAAAGTTCACAGTCGCCCATCCGCTGGGACTGTTGTCGCCATCATTGAGTTGGTATTGGAACGTATCTGTGCCTGAGAACATCGGCGGCGCATGATACTCGAACTTTCCGTCTTGGCTGATCCATATATCTCCGCCGTTGGCAGACCCCAAGGTCCTAGCGCCGCTGGTGTCATAGCTGCCGGCAGGCACAAGATGTTCCGTTGCTCCGTCCATGCTCCTCACCTGCCATACTATGTTCTGAATGGTAGCCGATTTCCGGTCCTCTGACAGCATATCATTGTCCATGATATTCGCCGAGAAGGCGAATGTCGAACTGAACCCTGCCGGGCCGTATGAGTCGTCTACGGCCACGGGGACTGTGTCGGTGAT
>Ga0209737_10002583_pt1 | contig 12650 bp, 11 predicted proteins | sample TergutCu122P3_FD_187284 | JGI IMG/M metagenome (GOLD analysis project Ga0209737, IMG submission 187284) | Cubitermes ugandensis P3 segment gut microbial communities from Kakamega Forest, Kenya - Cu122 P3 (SPAdes) (version 2) | ecosystem: Host-associated > Arthropoda: Insects > Digestive system... | reverse complement strand
AGACCCAAGCACCACTATCGCCTCATCGGCATCTTCCATGCCCCAGCCCTCGACGTGATCGTACGAGCGACCGGATAGTGCCGCCCACTCGTCACCGATGCTTTTAATCGAGGGGAGCGCGCCATTGATCGTATCGTGAAGCTGCTTCTTGATATTCATGTACGTGTTGCCCAGTGAGGAGAAGCCACCGACCATGATGGGGTTCTCAGAATCGAGCATCGAGTACTTCGGCTGGCGAACACCGACGAAGTTCGTGACGGTCTCATCGTCCATGATCTCGCCACGGCTGATGCTGTGCGTCGTGATGAAACCATCAAGCGCCGGCATGACTGGCAGATCGTTCTCCTCAGCGATACGCACCGCCATGAGAGTCTGATCGTACGCCTCCTGCGCGTTCTCGGCAAACAGGATGACCCAGCCCGTATCACGTGCTGACATCACATCGCTGTGATCGCAATGAATGTTGATAGGAGCGCCAAGCGCACGGTTCGCATTCGCCATGACGATAGGAAGGCGAAGCCCTGCCGCGATAAAGAGCTCCTCGAACATCAGGGCGAGACCCTGACTGGAAGTTGCGGTCATAGTACGAGCACCTGCGGCACTTGCGCCGATGCACGCACTCATCGCGCTGTGCTCGCTCTCAACCGTTACGTACTCGGTTTTCACGAGTCCGTTTGCAACGTAGCGCGCAAACTCCTCGACGATCGTTGTCTGGGGAGTAATCGGGTACGCGAAAAGAGCCTCCGGAGCTATCTGGCGATATGCGGTGGCAACAAAACTGTTACCGGTTTCGGAAATGGTTTTTTGAGTTGCCATGACTTAAGCCTCCTCGCTGCTCTCGGGGACCATGTGTAGAGCACCGAAGCGACATTCGCCAACACAGACGCCGCAGCCCTTGCAATGATCGAAATTGATACCGGTCATCTTCTCGTCCTGAACATATATGGAACTGTCGGGGCAGATGACCCAGCACAGCATGCAGTGTTGGCACTTGCTTTCGTCCCACACAGGACGCTCGCTACGCCAACCACCGGTAACGTAGTCACGTGAGTTGCCGGCCTCAATACCAACCATCCCCTGAGGAAAGTCGTTGACTTTCCAGCTATCGTAATTCGATACGTCCCATTTAGCCATCGATCTGCACCTCCTCATACGCGCGCGTGACACTCTCAAGGTTCGCATCGATCATCTCCTGGGAGAATTTCTTGCCAAACGTCTTGAGTAGCTGACCCTTGACGCTTTCCAAATCAACGACCGGATTCACTTTGACGAGAGCACCCACGATCGGCGTGTTGGGAATATCACGCTTAATGGTGTCGAGCGCGATACCGCTTGCATCGATGGTAGCAACCGTCACGCCATCGGGAGCGTTCAGAATCTTACGCATCTCTTGCGGTGAAGCGGGCGAATTAACGACAACCGCCCCATCCGGCAGCATTCCCTCAAGCACGTTGATGCTTGAAAGAAGCGTCGCGTCCAAGACGACGACGATGGCGGGATGTTCGATGGCGTTGCTGACCTCGATTATCTCATCGCTGATGCGTGTAAACGCTTTCAGCGGTGCACCTGTACGTTCAGGTCCGTACTCCGGCATAGCTTGCATATAGCGATCTTCGAACAGAGCAGTTTCTGCGACGAGCTTCGCAGCCGTTACCGCACCCTGCCCCGCACGCGCATGCCAACGGATTTCAATGAATTGACTCACCTGCGCCCCCTTCATTAGGTTGTGGGTTTACTAGACCTTATATTGTAATATAACTAGGCACCCTGCTGACGAGCGATTTTGTGTTATTCGTATGTTGAGACCACAGGTGGAAGCTATAGCGCCGGTCTACGGCAAAAGTAGGCTGGATCCGTCCAAAAAACTGCCCAAAGGGAAGAAGCCGCGCGGCAGTTGTGGCGAGGGCAACTCAAGCACCCCTGCCTCTAGAGGCTGACTGGAAGAGGTGATGCCCAGCAGATCACCGACAAGAAGCTGAATGTTCTGGCTAATCTGGGTTATAGGAGCAGCGTTATTCTGTTGATGTGATTGCTGATGAGCTAGAGAGCCCGCAGATGATGGCGCGTCAAGAGACGCGGGAATGACCGCCTTCGCACCCTCGCACCCCACCAATCCCTGCGCAGTATAGGGCTCATCGTTGTGGCAGGTATGACAGTTAATACCGGTGATATCGAGATCTGCAAGCGGTCTCGTGTTGGGCGCAGTATGACAGGCGCTACAGCCCGGACCTTCGAGTCCGCTCTGAATCTGAGTGATTCCGGCTGCTTGCGCCTCGGCAAAGTCGATATGTGCGGTCATGAAGTTCATACTACCGAAGAAGAAGGGTGTGTCGACGCTGTCTCGTACATGACAGCCTCGATCAAACAAACCGCCTCCGCATGAGTTGAACGTGTTCGATTCGATGATGAAGGGTATATTAGGGGGAATCTGAAGTACTGAGAGGTAGTCCCCCACTTCGAACTCATTATGTACCTTGTGCTGATCAAGGACGTCCTCACCGTGCCAGAGGTTTGCCGAGCCTGCCCCATGACAGCCGATCTCTTCAAGACCGCAACTAATCTCAAAGTCGGCAAAGCCGTCTTCGGGCACGATGCCGCCCCAATTGCTCGGCAGTTGTGTGTGGCACGTGCTACAGCCACTATCTTTATGAAGCTTGCGCACATCGGTGGTGTGACAGTCCGAGCAAGAAAGGCTCGCGTCTTGCGGGAGCGTGACCGACACGATGGCCGGTACTGACATTACCTTGAGCGGATTGCCGACCGGATTATTTATTACTTCGCAGACGTAGGTGAAACGACCGGGTACATCGGTGGGAGGAGTGAACTCCTCATGGATTGCACCCACAATCATCACGTTGTTGCCACCCTCTACGCGATACCACTGGTAATCACGCCTCATGGGGAAGGTGGGTTCGCCATGATCCGCACGTACCACGAGGGGTTCTGCTGTCGCATCCTTTTCGTAGGTGACCGATTTCGGCTGCTCGTAGATGATGGGCTCGGGTACCGGGGGAGGCGACGTGAAGAGGTCGGCATCAAGATCGACGAGTATCAGCGGGCGGACGGCAACATCCCTTCTGAAGCTCGTCTCGTTAAGCTGAAAGGCTTTGGTATGTGTAAGTAGCCCGTAGGGGAAAGTAAACCCTGGAGTGCGCAAAAACCAATCGCGGTTGTCAGGCATATAGCTCATAAAATTGCTATACGGAATCCACTTCATCGCTTCCGCCATGTCGGGCAGGACAACTTTCTGGTTTGTGGGATACTGTATGAAATGACCCCAGTAGATTCCCGTCTCGGTCGTTCCATAGGGCAACAGTACTGAGCGTTGTTCTGCGCTGAACGCTCTCTCAAGAAATCCATACCCGTCTACACCACCACCATCAAGTGAATAATCGATACCACTAGCAGACTGTGACGAGTTGAGCCATGCGCACAACTCACTGCCCGCCCAATGCTCGTATTGCACAAAGGGTGGATAGTACCCTTCCAGCGTTCCATTGACAGGACGATACCCCAAATCGTAGCCCGGTGCCAGCACCAGCTCAGCCGTTCTGTCTTGATAAAGTGACATTACCCGCCAAGCAAGGGGGGTTCCCCGTGGATACTCACCAAATCCGTTGGCTGGATTATTCATAAGAAGGTTGCCATCGTCTCTCCCAAGAGCGCCCTCAAGACCGGCGGGAAGCACACCGAAGGTGACGATATCGCCTACTTGAGGATAGCTCGTCGGCCCACCTCGGCGAATACCCGCCAAACTGGGGTACGCGGCGTATGCTGATGAAGTGGCGAAGACCACTACCAGCGCGGCGCCGATAATGATTAAAAATGCGCGAACCCGCGCATTTTTCGACGCTAGTCTATGCCACATATCTCTCATGCCCATTAGCATGGACAAAACTCCGTTCCTATCAATGCAAGAACAATCATCGCCATTCTAGCAGGTTGGCGATGATCTTCACACAGAAACAACAAGGGAACCAATAGAATGTCCACAGGCTCCCACGGGGAGTCCTACAGCTCTCTGCGCGCCTCCATTGCACGCCCCAAAGTGACCTCGTCAGCGAACTCCAGATCGCCTCCCACTGGAAGACCGCTGGCTATCCGCGTCACTTTGATGCCGAGTGGCTTGATCAGTCGCGCAAGATACGTCGCGGTGGTTTCGCCCTCAACGTTCGGATTCGTTGCAATAACCACTTCGATAATCGTCGCATCGCTGAGACGAGCCATAAGCTCGGCCACCCGAAGCTGCTCAGGTGTAATACCGTCAAGTGGGGAGATTACCCCGTGAAGAACATGGTAGAGTCCATCATATTCGCCCGTACGCTCGATAGCCGTTACATCGCGCGGCTCCTCGACTACGCAGAGCAGGGTTGTATCGCGCCGAGGACTGGTGCATACCTCGCACATATCCCCTTCCGCGAAATCAAAACACTGGGGACAGAAATGAATCGTCTCCTTCGCCTGAACGATCGCATCGGCAAGTCTGCGTGCATCCGCATACTCGCTGGCGAGCAGCCAATAGGCGATACGCTGAGCGCTTTTCGGTCCAATGCCAGGAAGGCGTTCAAGCTCATCCAAAAGCGCCAATATCGAGTGGGGATATCTCACTGTCTATGCGATGTCTACATCAATCCGGGGATATCCATGCCCCCGGTAATCGCTGCCATCTTCGAGTTGGCAAGCTCGCCCGCTAGACGCGTCGCCTCGTTCACCGCTGCCAGAACCATGTCTTCCAAAATCTCAACCTCTTGGGGATCAAGCGCCTCGGGATCGATTTTTATTGAGAGCAGCTCTTGAGCCCCTGACATCGTCACCTTGACCATGCCGCCTCCGGTGCTGGCCTCAACTGACTCGTTCGCAAGATCCTCTTGCATCTGCATCATCTGCGCCTGAGCCTGTTGCGCTTGTTTTATCATCTTTTGCATATTCATATGAACTCCTTTTGTTCGGTTTAGGAAACTTCTTGCGTATCAACAATGGTAGCACCCAATGCGTTGAGCGCTCCCATCAGTTCATCGTTCGGTTTATCGCTCGCTTCGGATTCAGCCGACCCAGCGCGTGACTCAGGCTCCGTAACGGTCATACTTGCCGACTCAGAGCTTGGAACCGTTGCATCAGCGGTGCCCGTGGAGGTGTCGTCCTTATCGACGGAAACGGTCTCCTCCTGCACGGGTGCGGCCGGTGCCTCAGCCTTGTCTACCGCGACAATCGGCGAGTAGACGACCTCCTCACCTGCGCTCAGCCTGAAGATAACCTCGCTGCCCACAGCCTCGAGAAGCGCATTGGAAAGCAGGGCGATATTGTTTCGCTCACCTGCCTGTTTCATGCGAAACGCCTGATCCGCGCTGTACGAGATGACGAGAGTCCCCTCATCGGAATATGAAGCACCCGTATCAGCAAAGAGCGGATACCGGCTGGGGTGTACTTCGCGAATGTGGGTTAGCGCGATACGCCAGATCTGTTCCGCCCGCCCCTGACTAATCTGGACAGCAGGCGTGGGCGTGGTGGCTGGCTCATCCTGCTCGTCTACGGGGGTGTGTGCGACGGCGGGCTTCTCTTGATCAGCGGAAATGTTGGCCGCAACACTGCTTGCGGCAGAAACAGGGCTTTCTTGTTGCGCTGAAGAGGTCGTCACAGGGGCAGCAGGCCCACCCGTCTCCATCTGCCTCTCAAGCATCTCGATGCGCTGGGCTAACGCCTCGACCGTCCACTCACGCTGGGGACGCGTGGCTCTGATAAGCATCATCTCTAGCACGAGACGCGGGTTCGTCGAACGGCGCATCGTCGCCATCGCCTCATCGCTTAAGCTGAGAAGCCGCGCGATATGCTCCGGTCCCACGAACAGTTCTCCCACCTGCGCCAGCACCTTGATCTCGTCGCTCGTGCGATCAATGATGCCTCCACTGACCCCCAGAAGCGAGAGGATATACACGTCTCTGACGTACTCTTGAAGGCTGCGCGTAATCTCAACCAGATCGCCGCCTACTTCGACTTGAGATTGCACCCACTGCAAACACGCAACGGTGTCACGATTGGCGACGAACGTGACCAGAGAGGTGAGGGATTGGGTGTCGATCTCTCCCAACATGCCCTCGACGTCATCAACGGCGATATCATCGCCCGCAAATGAGATGAGCTGCTCAAGCGCGGTGATGGCATCGCGCATACCGCCATCGGCATATTTGGCGATCAACGGAAGCGCAGCGGGATCGATATTGATACCCTCGGCGCTTGCGATGTATCCCAGCCTGCCCGAGATGTCCTCGGTACTGATGGGGTGAAAATCGAACTGCTGGCACCTGCTTCGAATCGTTTGGGGAACCTTTTGGGGATGGGTCGTACACATAACGAAGATGACGTGATCGGGTGGCTCTTCAAGCGTCTTAAGCATCGCGTTGAAGGCACCGGTCGAGAGCATATGAACCTCGTCGATGATGTATACCTTGTATGTACCACTCACCGGCGCATAGTGGACGCGCGAGATAATCTCATCGCGCACATTCTCGACACCGGTACGGCTTGCCGCATCAAGCTCGATCACATCGGGATGGTTGCTCGTCGCAATCTCAAGGCAGCCCTCGCACGTCCCATCGGGATCGGGAGTAGGCGCACCGGATTGACAGAGTAGCGCTTTTGCGAGAATACGCGCGGTCGTCGTCTTGCCCGTACCGCGCGGCCCCACGAACAGATACGCGTGCGCCAGCTGATCTGAAGCGATCGCATTTCGCAGAGTGCGCGTGATGTGGGATTGCCCCACCATATCATCGAAGGTAGTCGGTCGATATTTGCGATAGAGTGACTGGTACGCCATGGATGCCCTTTTCTTTCAGATATGAAGCGGATGCGCTCAGCAGACCCAGAGGCTCGCCAGTGAGTGCTTATGGCTGCTACGTCTCCGTCCTGACCAGGTTCACACTATAGCGCCCCCTGAGTCCGCTCAACGCATCCGCTCTTAATAGTACTATCCTCTTGGCTCAAAGTGTTAAGAGTCAACGCAATTTTCGCAATCGGTTGCAGGTTGAGCTCGCTGAGGTCGAGATCGCCGCAGCAGTTGAAGCAATCTCTCAATCAAATTTAAATGCTTTGTTACTATTAATGGTGTGTATGCTCATAGCATGGAACGTTTTGTTAACCGGGGAGGCTATGATGACGGATCAGGAAATTATCTCTATCGCTCGCGAGGCGTATATCTACGCGCTTCCCCTCGTCATTTCGGATTGTACGTTTAAGAGCGTGCCTGATGAAAGTGCAGAGATCGGCAGCACAATCAACCAACTCGTGCATACGAGAACCGCAGCCAGCCCTGAGGATAAATCCGGCGTGCGCCAAAACATCGATGTCCTCAGCTCAACGGCTTGTATAAACCTGATCGACGAACCTCTCATGCTCACGATACCTGCGATGCAGCGGTGTTGCTCAGTCGCTCTCTATGATGCCTATGCGAACTGTCGCGCGATCCTGGGAGCCGATCATGCGAATGCGGATAAAAGCGTCGATTATCTGCTCTGCGGACCGGACTACAAGGGATTTCTTCCCCGCAAGAGCACGCAGATTGTGCTTCCCACCTATATGACGAGGATGATTGTGCGCATCGCATACGAGGATGAAGATGATCTCGCCAACGCGATCGATATTCAGAATCGATTCTCCCTCCTGCCTCTGTCAGAGTACTTGAACCCCTACTATGAGCCGCCGCCTGAACCAACGAATGGGAAAAGCGGACCTCCTCCGTATATCAAAGTCCAGGAGATGGATATCGAGACGTTCTTCAATGCGTTCAATGAGCTTACGACCATCAATCCGGCAACTGCTGAAGACGAACCGGTGCTCGAAGATTTCAAGACGATCGGAGTCGGGCTGGGTCAAACGTTCTCGTTGAGCCATTTCTCACTTGAAGTGCAGGAGGCTCTCGGGAAGTTTCCCCAGACGATGATTGGAAACCTCATCCACTCTTCTCAACGAACGGACAAAGGATACTTCCATCTGGTGAATGGATGGCTCTATACCTCCAGCAATATCGCCCGCTATGGCACGGATTATGAGTTTCGCGCAGTTATTGCGCTGACGGAGCCGGGTGCCTGCCCTAGTGAGATCGCGATATGTCCCTCAACGCAGGCTGACAGCAACGAAGAGCCGTTGGATGGCGCGAACACGTATGTCCTTCATTTCGAGGCGGACGAGCTGCCGCCCTGCAGGGAGTTCTGGTCTCTTGCCGCATACGATTCTTTCGGGTTTCTTATCAAGAACCCTCTGGACAAATACACCGTTCGCAGCAAGGACGATCTTGTCAGAGGAGATGATGGCTCGATCGATATCTATCTGCAGGCTGAGACCCCCGGCGAGGATCTGGAGGCGAACTGGCTTCCGATAGGCAGTGAGCCGTTCCAGCTGATGTTGCGCATCTATATGCCGGAGGAGTCCGTCGTGAACCTAGAGTGGAAACCACCCGCGGTGACTAAAGTATAGGGTGCCTACCCCTCCGGTGTGTCTGCTTTGCGCATTGCGAAGTAGCCGAAGACCCCACCGATGGAAGTCCCGACAGCTAGGGTGACCAGCGCAGCAAACAGTTGAGCGTTCAGCCCGATGTGCGCGACGTTGTTATACAACAGCCCGATAATCGATCCTGCGACCAGACCCAGAATGCCCCAGTACGTCGAGAGCTCCCAGCGCTTGAGCAAGATATTGATAATCCGCGCCCCGACAAGGAGCCCCACAAATGCTCCCGCGACCGCCGGCAGCAGTACGGCAAAGTCCAGCGTATACACCGCGGTCATCAAAGCACCGTACACCCCGAAGATGACGAACATCAACGCCCCACTGATACCGGGGATGACCATCGTCGCGCAGGCGATAAAGGAGACCGCGAACAGTTTGATGATGAAGGAGAGTGTGAGGGCGTCTTGCGATGCTTGCGTCGCCTCATCCGGTGAGACAAAGAGCAATGCCACCATAAGCGCCAGCGCACCCAGAAAAGCAACGAGCGAGGGCGTGGAGATCCTTTCGCGCGCCTCTTTATCGCTCAGGTTCTGCGCACCGCGCGTCGCATACGCATAGATCAAAGGAACGCTTCCGACCATCAATCCGATGAACAGGAAGTTCGTTGCCAGCACATGCTCGCTCAGCGCCCATTTGACGACACCGGCAAATGAGTACGCCCCCATCACCGCGCCGATACCCAGAGGAACAAGGAAGAGAAGACTCTTCAGATTCTTGAGCATGCCTGAGATGTTTTCAATAATCTCGTCATAGATGCCGAGCATAACCGCCATCGTCGAACCGCTCATACCGGGAACGATGAACGTCAACCCGATGATGACGCCAAAAAAGATATTACGAACGAATGCCCCCATGATGCTACACCAGTGAACGGCGGATGATGGTCTGCTCGCGACTGGGACCTACCGCGATCATGGAGACCGGTACACCCGCAAGCTCTTCGAGGCGGTTGATGTAATCCTGCGCTTCTTGGGGAAGCTCCTCGAACTTACGACAGTGAGTGATATCCACGTTCCATCCCGGCATCTCCTCATAAAGAGGGGTCGCGTGATGAAACGCACTCTGATGACCCGGCACCGTCTTGTAGCGATTTCCGCGCGCATCTTCATATTCAGTGCAAATCTTTATCGTGGGAAACGCGCTGAGTACGTCGAGTTTGGTGATCGCAAGATCGGTCAAACCGTTGACATCGACCGCATAGCGTGTGATGACCGCGTCGTACCAACCGGCTCTGCGTTGACGTCCCGTTGTCGTGCCGTACTCGTGACCTATCTCGATGAACGTATCGCCATCCTCGTCGAAAAGTTCCGTCGGAAACGGACCGGAACCTACACGCGTAATGTACGCCTTCGCGATACCCAATACACGCTTGATCCGCGTCGGTCCCACTCCGGTACCGATACAGGCGCCACCGGCGGTCGGATTTGAGGAGGTCACGAACGGATACGTGCCGTGATCGATATCGAGAAGCGTGCCCTGCGCGCCCTCGAAAAAGACGTTCTTGCCCGCGCTGATCGCTCCATTAAGAATCGAGGAGATCTCCGCAATGTGCGGCTTGAGAATCTCCGCGTACTCAAGATACTCCTCTGCGATCTCCTCCACCGAATAGGGGGAGAGACCATAAATCTTCTCAAGCACATCGTTCGTCTCGACAAGCGCCGCTGCGACCTTCTCGCGAAAAATCGAGCGGTCGAAGAGGTCTTGCATCCTAATGCCGAGGCGAGTAGCTTTGTCGCTGTATGCAGGACCGATGCCGCGTCGCGTCGTACCTATCTCATTGGCGCCCAGCCGAAGCTCGGACGCACCGTCAAGGTCTCGATGGTACGGCATGATGAGATGAGCGTTGGTTGAGATCAAGAGTCGCTCGGTCGAGATATCCTGATCCTCAAGCGTCTTCATCTCGCGAAGAAGCACTTTGGGATCGATAACACACCCGTTACCGATGACCGGTACCACATCGGGATACATGATACCGCTGGGAATCAGGTGGAGCTGAAGCTTTACGCCGTCATGAATGACGGTATGCCCCGCGTTGTTGCCTCCCTGAAAACGCACGACATAATCGAATTGAGAGGCCAAAAGATCGGTAATCTTGCCTTTACCCTCATCGCCCCACTGGACACCTACAAGCACTACTCCCGACATTATGAGGCCTCTTTCTCCTGACGTTTAGACGCTAATTGCTTGAACTTAGTATACCTGTCGATGAAGGCAAGTTCTATTCTGCCGGTCGGACCGTTACGATGTTTTGAAATAATCAGATCCGCATGCCCTCGCTTGGGGCGCCCCTCCTCGTCCTCGATACCCGGAGTTGTCAGACGGTCGAGGAACATGACGATGTCCGCATCCTGCTCGATCGCGCCGGATTCACGCAAGTCGGAGAGCTGGGGGCGCTGATCCTTGCGCGACTCAATCATACGGGAGAGCTGGGAGAGAGCGATGACCGGTACGTCGAGGTCCTTTGCCAGAATCTTTAGTCCACGTGAGATCTCCGCGATCTCGACCTGACGATTCTCCGTATTGCGGCGCGTAGGCTGCATCAGCTGAAGGTAGTCGACGATGATGAGTCCATTACCGCCACTGTTGCGCAGTTCGCGACGCGCCTTTGCCCGAAGCTCAGTGATGTTGAGTGAAGGCGTATCGTCGATCGATATCTTGTACTTCTCAAGCCGTCCGATAGCGTTGGTGATCTCTGCCCAATCCTGATGGGAGAGCTCACCATTGCGAACCCGACTAAGACTGACCTCTGCCTCCGCGCACAGAATACGGGATACGATATCCTCGACGGTCATCTCAAGGGAGAACACCGCAACGTGTACACCCTGCTTCGCCGCGCCGGCGGCCACGTTGAGCGCAAACGCGGATTTTCCAACCGACGGGCGTGCTCCCAATATGATGAGTTCACCGCCACGAAACCCGTTCGTCAGCCGGTCGAGATCGGAAAACCCGGTCGGGATTCCATGGGTCTTGCCCTTGTTGTTCTGGAAATCCTCGAAGCGCTGAAAGGCTTTCCAGAGAGCTGTGGGCTCCTGCGGATTATCGTTTGGCTCGTTAAGCGAAACAAAGTCATTCGAGAGTTGTTTTTGAGTGACTGACATGATGGCTTGCTCGGCAAATCCGACCGCCTCAGCGGTGTCATCCGGAGCTTCGTACCCCATAGTCATGATTGAGCCACCTGCGGTTATGAGCTGTCGATATGTGGATAACCTCTTAATAATCTCCGCATGGCGATCCCAGTAGCTTGTCGCGGTGACTGAGGTTGATATCTCGGCAAGGTAATCGTAGCCGCCCACCGTCTCAAGCCTGTCCATCGACTCCAGCTTATCGGCAAGCGTCAGCACGTCGAACATGATGTTTTTGCCCACCAGTGACTGCATGGCCTCAAAGATACTCTGATGACGAGTTGAATAGAAATCATCGCAGGTCAGAGCACCAATTGCCTCGATTTGAACCTCTTTTGAAAGCATCATGGCACCCAAAAGAGCGCGCTCCGCATCAAGGTTGTGCGGAGGAATTCTGGCTATGTTTTCCTGTGCTGACATCCAACGTTCCTTTGTATATGAAATGAGAAAACTCTATGGTAACCGATAGCTAAGAGGGCTTGCAGAGAGTTTCCACAATGAAGTCGGGAGCGACCAGCGGTTTTATAAGTTTTCCACAGTTTCCACAGATAGTAGATTTAATTTTGGCCCGCTGGATTACGCTCTTTTCTTCTGTGTATGAACTCTCACTAAAGGATATCTGCAGTATTCATTACCCCTGCATTAATTTGCACAAAAGTGGTTGCAATCGTCGCGGTGATATCGTACAAATGAGAGTGCGCCCGCATTGAGATCCTGCGAAAGTAGGGTCGGATGAAACAGTACACGAGAGCCTCTCACGCGGTTTCGTATTATCTGCCGCGGCGCCCGAGATTATTCATAATCAAGCAAGTCTTGATTCTGTTGGGATGCCTGTTCGCTCTTTTCATTATCGCCAATATCATCGTCCCTCCCATGAGTGGCGCATCGTCCTTTGCCGGGCGTATCCTCTTAGGGTTCAACGAGCGATACGGCCCAACGAACACCAACCATCTGGGGGTCGATGTCGCCTGGGAGGCGGGATCGGTGCTCTATGCTCCGGTAAGCGGGACGATCTCATACGTCGGAAAGGTG
>Ga0209737_10002582_pt1 | contig 12652 bp, 13 predicted proteins | sample TergutCu122P3_FD_187284 | JGI IMG/M metagenome (GOLD analysis project Ga0209737, IMG submission 187284) | Cubitermes ugandensis P3 segment gut microbial communities from Kakamega Forest, Kenya - Cu122 P3 (SPAdes) (version 2) | ecosystem: Host-associated > Arthropoda: Insects > Digestive system... | reverse complement strand
AAATAGTTTCAGAAATAACAAAAGAGCAAATAAAATTATTGGTGCGGGCATCGCAACATTCAAAATTTCCATTGAACGAAGATGAAACAATAGAAGCGGCAATACAATCATATTATACAAGATATAAAAAAGAGTTTCCGGAATTATTCCCGGAAGATAACGACCCGGTTCATTCTCAATATTGGTTATAATAAAAATTTTTTTCAAAATTATTTATTAAGAGTGGGGAGAAAGACCCCGAATATATTTTATTGAATTGCGGAGAGAGACCACAGCCATTAAGGGAGCAGGATTAATTCTGTTTCCCTGAAAATTATTCAGAGTGCAAACCGAAAAAATATAAAATGCCAACCGCCATTTTATATTTTATCGGGGATTGCCGGCGACGTCAAAACTGCGGTTTTGCCTCTGCCGGGTGTCCGCTCGTGTGTCGGCTGAAGCCTCCACGCGGACACGGGCAAGCTCTGCGGAGCTTGCAATATTGCCCTTGACAAAGGCGGTGCTTTGTGGTATAATGAATGTATGGCAATATTATAGCAAGGAGCGTATCAGGATAGCCATTTTCGCCGCTGACGCGGCTCAAATGCCTACCTGACACCTCCTTGTGAGGGGCTTCGCCCCCTCAACCCCCGAAGGGGCGCTGCCCCTTAAACCCCGATTGCCCGCCTTTAAAATAGCGCGAAACATTTTCATGTTTTACTATTTTAAAGGCAGGCAAATTAAAAAATTTCCGCAGAAATTTTTTACGGATAACGCAAGGAAGGAGTGCGAACGATGGACGGAGAACCCACAAAAAAAGAATACACCCGACAGCGTGACAATCAAATTATAATACGCTTTTCAGATGAAGAACTGGCAGAATTAAATGAGGCAATTTCAAAAAGCGGATTAAGCAAAACAGATTTTTTTCTTCAAAATTTACGGCAGGCAAATATAATAATCGTGGACGACTTGAAAGATATTTGTATCGAGTTAAAAAAGCAGGGAATAAATTTGAATCAAGCCCTGCGCCATTATCACGAAACCGGATTTACAGAAAAAATAAAAACAGCGATTTATAACTGCAATGAAATTTACGAAACTGCAAAAAATATATTTCTATCAGCCGATAATAAAATTCAAAAAGCGAAAAAAAGAAACGAGCGGGACAGCAAAAAAAAATCAAACAAGACGGTAAGGTTGGTGAATAAAAATGCCATTAGTGATATGCCGGGCGTGTAAAAGTTACGCGGGGAAAGCGATAAATTATGTTACAGAAAAAAAGAAAGCCGAGCGGATTACAACGCACGGACTTGACGAGAGCCGAAGTTTGGCACAGCAATTTATAGATACGGCAATGTTGCATGGCAAGGGTGACACATACGACGAACGAAAATATTATCATATCAAAATATCATTTGAACCCAAAGACCGGATAGAGAGCGGGGGGAAACTGGACGCGGAATTGGCTGAAAAAATAGCAAATGAATATTTTGAAAAGCAGTACGGCAAGCATGAATATATACTTGCGACCCATACGGACAAAGGGCATATACATTGTCACGCCATCATAAACGCGGTGAGTTTCGAGAGCGGGAAAAAGATACAGCACAGCAACAAAGATTTGGCGAATATGAAAGACCGTGTAAACGACGTCGCTGAAAAATATGGAGTGAGCCGATTCGATTGGAAGCAGGCAGTAAAAGATAAACGAGAAAAAGCAAAACAGGAACGGGCGAACGAATCAAAAGAATTAACACAAGCGGAAAAATATATCCGGGAACGTCACGGCGATGAATGGAGTTCGACCAGCTGGAAAGAAACGCTGCGGAAGAAAATAGACGAAGCGAAAGAGGTCTGCACGAGCCGGGCGGAGTTTGTGAAATATCTTTTTGATAATTACGGAATAGAAATGCCGAGAAACACAAATAAGACTGTATCGTTTAAACACCCGGCTGTGGATGAAACGGTGAGGGGCGTAAAATTGGGAGCGGAGTACACAGCCGAGAGTATCGACCGGGCGTTGAACGAAAATATATCCCTGCGAGGGGAACATGAAAGGAGCATAAATTATGCCAACGAATTACGATTTGCCGAGAAAGGAACAGCCACAGATAAATCCGGAGATAACGCAGGAACAGATAACAAAATCATTATCGGAAATATTGTTTCAGCGAATGAACCAATCGGAAGTGGAGCTGATGAAAGCGGAGAACGCGGAACTGAAAAAAATACTGGGGAACTTCTCGGAAAACTACAACAAATTCGAGGACTTAACCAACAATTTAATCCGGCAGAACAGAGACGAGCTGCTGAAGCTGATAAACGAGCTGCACAGCAGGCAAGAGCAGAAGCTGAACGGGTTAAAAACGAGCAACGAAATGGTGAACGCAGGCATATCCGCCGCAGTGACGAGCATGAAAGATAACATAGAGAGTGATGTAAAATCTTTGTATGAAAAAATTGATAAAAACGCATCAGAGAGGCTCAAAAAGTATAACGAGAGTATAAATACCCTCGAAAGGCAAACAAAACGATTCTGGGCGTTTACAGGCATAAAAGAAGCGTTATTTTGGAGTATGTGTCTGGCGATCATTTTTCTCATCGGCAGAGCCACGCTTGATGTGTGGGACGTTGCAGTACCCGTTATAATATGGCAAATATTATATCCCTGTTCATTTATACCGTTTATAGGTTATGCTATTCGTAAATTAACTGAAAAAAAATAAATCTCGCTCCATCGACGGGACGAGATTCGTCTGGTGGACGAATCTCGTCCACCTAATTCAAAAAAATATAGTTAAGATGGGCATATTCAATTTATGTCATTCTAACAGGGGGGTAGAGTGTACGAAGTAATATAATAATACCATAAAATTTGAAGATAGACAAGAGTTTTTAGAAAAAAAGCAGAGGGAAAATAAAAAGATGATATTGAACCAAGATGGCGAAGGAAAGAACCGGCTGATAGAGGAAGATGGAGCGATTTATCAAATTGTAAACATACATCGGAACGGATTGGCGACAAATAGCCGACCACGAATACAATTTGCCGGTGACTGGCTGAGTGAAATAGGATTTATCAGTGGGGCGTTAGTACAAACTCTGCCGGAATCTGACGGATTCGTATTTAACCTATGCAATGAGAATATAAATTACAGCGAATTGTATCACGCCACAAAAGAGAAAGGCGGCACACTCATCAGGCTGTATGTCGCAAATCAGCGAACAATACAAGGTCCGGTACTCGTAACAACGGGCAAACACATTTGCAGCGGCGGTCTTAAATTGGGTGATATGTGTATTGCGAAGTGTGAATATGGCTGTATCAGAGTGCGGAAAGTCAAAGGAAACATCCGTCTAATTCCCGTTGCGCGAACAAAAACCCCCTATACAGGCGAACCAATACCAATGATTTCTCTGTTCGGCGGCTGGCTGAACGACATAGGATTTACTCGTGACACGCTTATGACCGTAGCAACAGAACAAAGCCGTATCACAATTACGGCGTATGATAAAGCCGTCATATACAGCGAAATCGTGAAATATGCGCGCCAAAACAAAATGAAGCTCATACAGGTTTCGACTAAGTACGGCGAGCCTTTGATTAGTATTCAAGGTTCGTGTGCTGTCCAAGCCGGATTCGGCTTGGGCGATATATTTGCCGCCGAATATGAACATGGTGTCATAAAATTACAGAAGTTCGACCCTAATAGGTTCGGTTTCCCGGAAGCTGAAAGTCCCGGAAATTAAATTTCTGATTACATAATATTTCACGGTTTCAGAAGTTCGCGGCGGCAATCAGGACTGATAGTGTCCATGTGAACGGTATTTTTACCGTCAACACTAAAATCGCAGTGTTCAAAAGTCTCGCAAACGAGATATTACTCGCACGGACTTCTGTGGCTGTTCTAAAAGGAATAATGAAAATCAACCTATACTGCTATACCGTTGCGGTACAGATAATCTGTATAACGCTGAAAATTGAAATGTTTTTGGTTGTATTTTACCTAAAAAATGTATATATGAGGAGGTCGATACTGATGAAGCACCCGAAAATGCGCTATACCTACGTTGGAATCGACAGCCACAAAGACAATCACACAGCCGTTTTCCTTGACTGTTTCTTCGATAAGCTGGGGGAAATCATCTTTGACAATCTGCCGTCGAAGTATGACGCTTTCCTGAAAGACGCGGAAAAGCTGAGGCAGGACGACACGGAATTACTGTTTGGGCTTGAGGACACCGGCTCATTTGGTCGGACGCTGACGGTTTACCTTACGGACACGGGGCAGCAGGTCAGGCACGTCAACTCCATTCTGGTTGCCAGAGAACGCAAAAATCAAAACATAACGCAAAAGACCGACAGTATTGACGCCGAATGTGCGGCGCGTGTACTGTTATCAAAGTTCGGGGAGCTTCCCGCCGCCGATCCAAATGATAAGTATTGGATTTTGCGGACATTGGTTCTCAGGCGCGACCAAACCGTAACAAACAATGTACGGTCAAAGATGATTCTGCACGACTTACTCACCCAGCATTACCCGAATTACCGCAAATTCTTTGTGGATACTTTCAGAAAAACCGCGCTTGCGTTCTTCAAAAAATATCCGTCGCCGAAAAACCTTGAATATGTGACCATAGAGGAATTGGCAGATTTCTTTTACGCAGAATCGAACAGTGTACTCGGCGGAGAAAATGCTTGGGAGAAAGCGAAATTTATCCTTGAATCCCTTGAAGATACGACAGTAGAATATCAGGATATACGGGACGAAGCGGTGCGTTCCGTGATACGTCAGATTGAGTTTAATTTAGGGGAGATTGAGCGTATGGAATTACAGATGGCAATATACCTTGATAAATTTGATTGTACGCTCACAAGCATGGCAGGGATTGATGTGGTTTCAGCTTGCCAGATGATGTCCTGCATTGGAGACATCAGGAGGTTTCCGACACCTGCGAAATTAGCACGGTATTCGGGGATTGCTCCTGTGACACACGCTTCCGGCAAAAAAGACTTACAATTTGCCAACCAACGCGGTAAACGCGAACTCAACTCCTTGTTCTATATGCTTGCTGTCAGGCTCACTTCCCCTACTGGACCTAATTACAAGATTATCAACCCGTTTTTCTATGAATACTTTCACCGCAAGCAAGCCGAAGGGAAAACCAAACGGCAAGCGTTAAAATGTGTCCAGCGCCGACTTGTGAACATCATCTGGACGATGCTGATCAACAACGAGGAATATGTCAACCCGCCTGTCATGGATAAGCCGGAGGACAAAGCCGAATAAGGAATTTTAAGGCGAAATTTATTTTGAAAATTTTTACAGATATATCGAAATAGTTATTGTACAAACTAAAAAGGTTCAAATCATTTACTGTTCTATGAATATGGGATATTATGACCCTGAAACCGCAAGGTTCTTACAGGAGGACACATACAGAGGAAACGCAGGCGACCCGCTGAGTCTGAATTTGTATGCGTACTGTAAATATAATCCCTTGAAGTATACCGACCCGACTGGGCATATAGTGTCAGAAACGGATAAGGCAAATTTAAGCCCTGCACAGCAAGCGGAGCTACAGAAATGTACAGATGCCTGGAATGCTGCAAATAAAGCGTACAATAGTGCTACCACACAAGCGCAAAAAGATAAAGCCGCAGCAGACATGAAAGCTGCTAACGATAAGGCTAATGCCATTCGAGCCTCGGCAAATTACTCTGGCGGAAGTAATGGTGACTCAATTACTGTAAATAGTGGCAAAACTGTGGAAACTGTGGTGGTCAGCAAGACAACAACCGTAACCAACAATGGCACTATCACTAATTTAAATGTAAATAATGGCGTTACTACCAGTATAACCAACAACGGTACCATCACAACTTTAACTAATAATGGGACTATTACCACGATTGATAATACTGGCAAAATCAATACAGTCGTCAATAACGGCTCTATCGGAACTATAACTAATACCGGGACGATTGGCACTATAACTAACAACACCAGCAGTAGCAGTATTAAAACTATAACTAATACTGGTACTATTGATACTATTAATAGCTACAATGGCAGTATTACTACAATTAATAATACCAGTAGGATTACTGGTGATATTACTACAGGGGCAAATTGTAATACAACTATCAATAATGCCGGGTTTATTGGTGGTATCTCTATAAGAGAAAATAGTAGTGTAACTGTCAATAATGCCGCCTATATTTCCCGATTAAATGTTTGGAAAAATGGAGTTCTTGATGGTAATAATGCTGGAGAGGTTGGATATCAATATATCTTCGATGGCGGCAAAGCTACCAATAAATGGACAACGACGTCAGAGGCTCCTATTTATTTCATAGATAATGAGTTTGTTTGGTATATTATTGGGCTGACAGAAGCAGACCGTAATGCGGGTGTTGGTATTTCAAGAGTAAACGGAAAGTTTTATAGGGATATATCGGTACCAGTTACAAATGCGCTTAAGCGCGATGAAGGGGAGTTTGAAAAGCATCAGTTTGATTTAGGTTGGTTTGGAAAGCAAGTCGGTGATAACGGTCCTTGGAATCTTAAGTATAGGAACGGCGATGATAATAAATGGGAATCAACTCTCGGAATATCGTTCTGGGGATATCAAACAGAAATGGTTCTTAATGGAATGATTGTAAAGGTTGAGGATGTTGGCAACATAACATATGGGTATCTTGGAGCCGCAGCGATGATATTTGAGATAATACAAAAGGCTGGATCTGCTGCCAATCATTTTAAAAATCATGGCTTCTCTGACTGGGAAAATGAATTTGCAGACCAAGCATGGTTTCGTGTAGGAGTAGAATGGTACATAGATACCCACCCCATAAAATAATAGGAGGTGAACATTATGAAAAAAATAGTCATTATCTTAGCAATAGCGGTTGCAGTAGTTATTTTAATCTTTGCAATAATATGCTTTGTTATACCTGTATTAATATTAGGCGGATTCATGCCTCCAGCCCCCAACTATACTAAAGTGGATAAGTATCTAAAAGCAAATATTGATACCTTGTCCTATGTTGCTGATGCTCTCTTTGAACTGGATTATGATTCTATATCTATTCGTGAAAACAGTCAGCTTCGTGAGGAAGAAAAAAATAGTATGAAAGTCAGTAGGGAGTATTTGGTTTATGAAACCATACCGATTCCTGATGAATTGCTTGGACATATCGAAGCCCTGCATAAAAGCGGGATTAGCGTTATTTCGTGTGGACGCGATTCCATAGGGTTTACGATGTGGTCAAGTATGGACGAAAGTCGCGGCATAATATATTCCAGAACAGGAGAAAAAGCTGATGACATTATACGAGAAGATGTTCAACTAATTGAAGTGAAGCAACTGTCGGAGGAAAACTGGTATTATTATGTGCACAACTTTGAAAAAGCTAAAGCTCGTAATCCTCATCTATTTCAATAGCACGGGAGTAGCTGTTTTTAGGTCTCCTTAACAAGCGTGAGGAATAATACCCGCAAACACGAAAAAACCAGTTAATTTAAACAATAACTGGTTACATACTTGAAAAAACTATGTAAAAGTGTTATACTAATCTTGCTTTTACTCATACGGAGGATAGTGGCAACGCAGGAGTGCGACCACGAGCGCCGTATGAGGTTTGGCGGGAAGAGTGATACACAGAGTATTGCTCTTTTCATTTTGGTATCGCTCTTCCCGGAAAACAAAAGCGATAAACTCACCCCGCCCGCAGGCGATACGATGGCATTACGGCTGACGCTTCGGAATATCGTCGCGACCCATTAAATAATCTACGCTCACGTCAAAATAATCAGCAAGTTTGTTAAGCACTCCCATCGTAGGTTCGTTTTTGCGTAGTTCGTAATTTTGATAACCGACTTCGGTTAGACCTAAATCAACAGCCACTTCTCTTTGGGTCTTGCATATATTTTTACGACATTCTTTTAATCTGTCAGCGAAAATGGACATTTAAAATTCCTCCAAAATTTTTTCAAAAAACTCTTGACACATATTATACTTTGTGCTATAATGTGCGTATATCGTGGTTAGTGTTATTTGATTCAGTACATACCCCACATAACTAACAGGGGGGTACGAAAAACCTTGACAAAATGTGAGATAAATAGTATTATATATGCAAATACTATTTCACATTTACAGGAGTGATTTACAAATGTCTTTTAGCACGATATTAAGGGAACTTCGTTTGCAAAATAATTTATCACAAGAAAAGATAGCAATAAAACTTGATATAGCAACACGTACTTACGTCTATTACGAAACAGGAAAAAGACTTCCATCAATAGATTTACTTGCCCGAATAGCAAAAGTTTTCAAGGTAAGTATATCTTTTCTTATAAACGAACAGGGTGAATATACCGTGGAAATACAAGGAGACATAACAGCGAAAGAGAATGACGAATGACCTTGTAATGGGGTTTTTAAATGAATGAAAGCATACAAGAGAATATCATCATCTATGACTGGCTTTCTTTTTCATCGAAAGTGCATAATGTCAGGCAGATAAAAGAGATTATCGGTTTTACCACCGTGCCGTTTCAAGAAATTTACGGCTTTTACGGATATAGCAAGCGTATTATTTATGAGGGTGTATCTATATTGTATGACGGATACACGCCTGATATGGGAGTTATGGTAAACATGAGCGGACAGGGTTGTCGGACTTTTGAAGCTTTGGGAACTGGTGATTGGGAAGCGTTGTTTGAACTTATAAGACGCGGGCAAAATAAAAAATGTATGAATATCTCTCGCCTCGACATAGCGTATGACGACCATGAGGGAATATTAGATATTACGAAAATAAGCAATGATACTGAATCAGGGTGTTACATATCAAAAACACGAAATTTTGAAATCATAAATAGCAATAAAGGGAAAACGGTTATGCACGGCAGTAAAAGTTCAAGCGTATTCATTAGGATATATGACAAAGCAAAGGAACGCGGTCATGCCGACGGTCGCCATTGGGTACGTTTTGAACTTCAACTTCGAGATAAAAATGCGTTTGGCTTCATAAAAAACGAAACCGCTATTGGAAAAAAGTTTCGCGGCGTTGTTTATAATTATCTGCGTTATGTGATACCAAACGAAACCGATACTAATAAACGTCGCTGGCATGATTCTACCTATTGGCAACAATTCATACAGTCAGCAGAGAAGATACAAATATATCAAAAGCCCGGCATCGAATATAACGAAATGAATCTTGAAACTTTCGTATTAAAAAATTCCGGTAACAGTATAAATGTGTTCCGAAAAATATATGGCGATAACAATTTGATTCGTGCGCTTGACTTAAAAGACAGCGATTCCAATTATTCGCAAAAGCAAAAGAAACTCATAGAAAAGTATAAAGGTCATTCCGAACAAACACCGGCGATAGTCGCCGACCATCAACGTGCCGAAATTTTAAATTTAGCTGCTATTAACAACGCTGTTAATAGCAGCAGACGTTATGATTCGCCAGAAATCGGGAAAAGACATTGAACCTCGTTCCGTTGTCAGAACGAGGTTAGCTTATATTTTGGCACATCGACACTGCTGTCGGTTTGTCACATATACGTATAACCACGGCATATTGAATCCATCCTGCCGAAGTAGTTATTTTTTTAATTTGATATACACATACAGTTAGATGTATGTGTATATCAAATTAACTGTAAACAATAGAATGTATCTTGACTTTTCAAATATATTATGATATACTATTCTTAATTTAAACGAATAATATTATACACATACATTTATGTGTATATGTATATACGCATAAATAATGAAAGGATATACTATGAAAGATATTATAGCTGTTATAAATCAAAAAGGCGGTGTAGGAAAAAGTACGACGGTATTGTCACTCGGTAAAGCATTGGCTGTTAAAGGATTTAAAATTCTTTTCATAGACCTTGACGCTCAACATAATTTATCTTATACCATGAAAGTTAATAATATTTCATCAGATATAACTTCGTTAGAGCTTCTGACCGGCAAGGTTAAAGCCGTCAATGCGATACAACATACAAAGCAAGGCGACATTATAGGAAGTTCTTCTTCTTTGGCATTGGCTGATTCTGTGATAATTGAAACGGGAAAGGAATACCGGCTGAAAAAAGCATTGACGGAAATATATGCAAACTATGATTATATTTTAATTGATACTCCGCCTGCGTTGGGAATACTTACTGTAAACGCTCTAACAGCCTGTACCGGAGTTATTATACCGGCGCAAGCCGATATTTACAGTCTTCAAGGCATTAGTCAATTATATAGCACTATATCGGCAGTAAAAGAATATTGCAATCCAGCGTTACAAGTTATGGGGATTTTATTAACACGATATAATTCGAGAACGATAATCAGCCGGGACGTAGCCGAGATGATAGAAAATACAGCGAAGCAATTTCAAACAAAGCTATACAAGACAAAAATAAGAGAGTGTACGGCAATAAAAGAAAGTCAAATTAAGCAGAGCGATATATTTAATTATGCCCAAAACAGTAACGCCGCGATAGATTATATATCCCTCGCGAACGAAATCATTAAGGAGAAAAAATAATTATGGCAAAAAAAACTTTTAAAAATGAAATTAATCCGGCTTTACAATTTATAAGCACTTCAACAGATGAAAATATTAATGAAAAAGAATCTCAAGCTATTCCTGATAATGTTACGGTGAAACGTAACCCACTTTATATCGAAACAAAGAGTAAACGAGTTCAGTTATTAATCCAACCGAGTTTACACAGCAAATTAAAAAAAATATCCGAACAAGAAGGAACAAGCCTTAACGATTTAATCCATACTATTTTGGAAAACTCCACACAAAAACCCAAATAATTCATACATATACAGTTATATGTATGTGTATAACTGTATGATGATAATTATTCTCTTATATAAATTTTTTTATTTGAAGTGTTGCATTTTGATTATCCTTGTGGTATAATTATTAGGAAACAAAAGTAAAAAGTCCGCATATATCACAATTACAGTTCGTACTTCCAATACAAACTGTAATCAGGTATTTAAGATTTATCCGAATCTCAAATACGTTGTGAATGAGAACTTTTACGGTTTTTTATGTAAGTGTCGATTGATAAAGAACAAATCGACAAAAGTATTATAACATAAAAGATTATAAAAGTCAAGCATTTATTACGTTTTTAAGATTAAAAAATCTTAAAAGCGTTTTTTATTTTTATCTGCGAAATTATAAAATTTTTTAAATAAGAAGAAAAGAAAGGGTTATAAATGAATAACAGAGTTCGATTCACGGCAGAAGATGTAAAAAAACATACATTTTATCAAATGCCAAAATTTTTATTTGAGGGCGAATTTAAAAATTTAAACAACGACGCGCGGGTGTTATATTCCGTGTTAAAAGACCGGCACGAATTAAGTCTATGCAATCAATGGGTAAATGAAGATAATGAAGTTTACATAATCTTTTCACGAGCGGAGATGTGCGAAGTGTTAGGGTTATCGGAAAATACAATTCTAAAAGCAATGAAAACCTTGAAAGAATATAAACTTGTAGAAGAAGACCGGATCGGACTGGGACAGGCAAACAGAATATATCTTTTAACAGTGCAAAGCCTGATAAAACCTACAAAAAACCTGAACCGTAAAAATTGCGGATCAGGAATATCAAATGTTGCGGATAAAAACCCACAGGATTTGAGTATCCCTTCATTATATAATAAGACTTACGTTAGTGATACTAATCATAGTCAACGTCAGACGGAATTTTCAGAAATCAAAGAAGGAGATTTGACAAATGACAATGACTTTGAAAATAATACAAACAACGAAAATAATATTCCGTCTGGAAACAGTTCTGATTCTCCATCAACTCCTTCGACTGTGAAAGCCGAATCGAAAATATATGATTACGACATAGTAAAGCAGACTATCCAAAATAATATCGAATATAGCCACTATGCACAACATAAGCGAACGGACATTGAATTGATAGACGAATTGATAGACTGTATGTTGGACGTTATTTTTACCAAAGGCGATACTGTGAAGATTAACGGCGAAAAAAAGGACAGAAATATGGTTATTAATCAATATCTCAAAATAAATTCTTCCGATATAGACCACGTATTAGACCAATACAAAGAGCAGCACCACAAAATTACTCACCTACATAACTATCTAAAAACCATGCTATATACCGTCAAACAGGAGCAGGGGCATTTCTATACAAATGCCGTCCGGGTCGATGGGCTTTTTAGCTAATAAAAATCCGTGCTGCTTATCGTCTCCTACTGTACCCAAAAGTGGGGGGAGTTAAAGCACGGTTCTTCAGTCGCACGCTTCATCGGCAGGCGTAAGAATATTTTTGCATACTTTTGAAAATTTTCAAGAGGAAAAAACGAAAAAAATATGAATAACTATACAGAAAAGGTCTATTTCGGGGGTAGTTTATGCAAAAGATTTATGAGCAAAAATATATATGGCGTAGAATGGGGGATATGAGGTTTTCAGAGTTCCACAAAAATAAACTTTTGTAGAATTAGATATATTTTCAACAAAAATTTAACCCAAAAAATCAGACTTGAAAAGGGTCTAAAAAACTCCGTTAAAATGCACAAAGAAATGACCATTTAAAGGCGTTTGCCAGAGCCGTCAACGTATTTGC
>Ga0209737_10002581_pt1 | contig 12652 bp, 11 predicted proteins | sample TergutCu122P3_FD_187284 | JGI IMG/M metagenome (GOLD analysis project Ga0209737, IMG submission 187284) | Cubitermes ugandensis P3 segment gut microbial communities from Kakamega Forest, Kenya - Cu122 P3 (SPAdes) (version 2) | ecosystem: Host-associated > Arthropoda: Insects > Digestive system... | reverse complement strand
CCCAGGCAGCGTTTCATGCAGATATTCCGCAATGGCGGAGGACTCCGAGAGGGCAAAGTCCCCGTCCACGAGGGCAGGGACGCGCTGGGTGAGGGAGGCCGCCGTATATTCCGGTGTTGTATTCTCTCCCGTGTAGAGGTTGACGGTTTGCATGCGAAAAGGCACCGCCTTCTCGTGCAAAGCGACGAAGGCCGACATGGCATAGGGGCTTATATAGAGTGCGTCGACATACAAAAGCATGGGAAAACCCTCCGGGGGGTGGCAGAGGCAGAGGTAGGGGGGGAAAAAAGCCCTCCTCATGACGACATGCTCTAGAGTTTCAGGGTGGTTGTCAATTTTTCCTCGGTAACTTCGTTGCCGGCCAAGTCCTTGGCACTCACCGTGGCGCGAATTTCGAGGGTGTCACCTGGGGTTAAGCCAGCAGGTAGCTGCACCCGAGGGTCAGCGCCTTGGGGCGGCGGCCACTCCCCGCCAAAGCCATACACACGTGTCACAGGCTCCCAGGGGATTGAAATTTCACTGTCGTTTTTGAAGATTTTCAGGCTGGAATAGCTCACTTCCTGAAGCCAAGCACCGTCTGTCGTGCCCCAGGGCCACCCCAGCTCCCACTGCCAGCCCACGACGCCTGGCTTGCTGAGGCTCGCCTCAAGAAAACCTTCTTTTACCTGAGCCTCCAAATTTAGCTCCAGCGGTTTGGTGTCCACCAAAAATCTGACGCCCCATGGACAGGATGGAATGTTTTCTGTCCACAGGTTAATCGCCAAAGACTCTGTGGTGTTTTCCCCTGCCCAACCCTCTGGAAAGTGACATGTCCACTGCTGTCGCCCCTTGGAGGCGCTGCCGTTTTTTTCGCAGCCTTCATGGTCCACGCCCCGCACAGCTGCCTTGAGTTGCGCTGTCTCCGCATGGGGCCCTTGGACGCTCACTGTCAAAGTGGCAGCTCCCCTGCCAATCCAATCAGGTGCCGTGGGCCCATAATCTACGAATATGCAGTCAGAGAAGCATTCTCTGGGGCGCCATGGGCAATCTGGCACTCCTGGCCGCTCAGCACTCCTATGTGCCCCTATTATTTGGTCGCCTTGGATAGGTCCCGAAGAGAGCACCGTCGCTACCAATTTGCCCTCCGCGTCAAATTCTCCGTCGGTGCAGGTGCCCCGTTTGCCTTTGGGGGCACCCTCGCCGGCATAACATACCTGGCCCCACTCGCAGTTGTCGTCGTAGCCCACCACACATTTGCCGTCGCCTACCTCGCAACGCTCGTCGCCCGCCTCACACAGCTCTTCTTTGCAAGCCGATAGCGAAAAAACCACTGCAACTGCCAGGACTAACATCCCTTTGCGCATATAAAGGTCTCCATCGGTTCCAGCCAAGGGGAGGTATGTCATTGTGCTGCAACTTAGTCAAGTGTATCTCTTCTGATACGCATAAATGTGGGTAGGTTTGCTGGCAGCTATGTTTTTGGTTTTCAACTTTTGGAAATGCTTTCTCTCCAACTCCAAGCATTCACTGGCAGCAAGCCTGTCTGATGGTGTACAAAGGTTGTCGGCACATCCGCTTCAAGTGTTTTGAGGACATGCAAAGCAATTTTGATGGCTGTTCTCTCTTTGGCACATAAAAACGCTCCGGCGCGATTATAATATCCAGTGGACTGGAAATTGGTGCATCCACACCAGTGCATGCAATATTTCTCTATGCTGCATGTCAAACATTCGCTGTTTATTGTGTCAGTTTCATTGATTTTGCACGACATTTTGCTTGGGTCAATTCCTGTTTTTACATTCCCCATGCAATGCGGACTGTCTGGGTTGCCATCATAGACGAGACGATCGCACCTAAAAATATTTCCCTCTGGAGAAAAGGCAAATTTCCTCTTGCCCATGTGACACTTTTCAAGAGGGAAAAACCCTCCGCGGAGGATGGTGGCAATTTTTTCATCGATGACATTGATAAACACAGGTTGTTTTTTTCTGTAAGCCTCCATATAAATGTCTGCAACCTCACCCAAAGCTGCTTCCAATCTCTCCACATCTTCATCGCGCCATTGTGCTGAAGAATCTTCCGTAATATAAATCTGCCTTAAGCCAAAACTCATAAAATGCCGAATAGTGTCAGGCAGTTGCAGAAGTGTTTCTGGAGAATAAACAGCGTTGACAAGCACGGGCATTTTCAAAAGGGCTTGTTGGAGGGTTGCCTCAACAATGCCAGCGGTGCTTGTTCCATTTTTAAAGCGTCTTGAGACATTTTGTGTTGGAGCGTTGCCGTCACAACTGACGCAGAATAAAATGTTATGTTTTATTAAAAACTCTGCAATGTCATCTGTGAAAACAGTCCCGTTTGTTGTGACGGAAAACTCTATTTGGAATTCGTTGAAAGAGGCATGTTGTTCAACAAGCTCTACAATTTTTTTCATGAAGTCGAATTCAAGCAATGGCTCTCCGCCAAAAAAACCTATCTGATGGGTTTCATTTTTGTTCGCGTGCCTAAAGATGAAGTCCACAACTTCTTCTGCCGTCTCCAGGGTCATTTTTGCAGCTCGCTTTGGAATATAGCAATAGCTGCATGCCATGTTGCATTCCTGTGTAATCAAGACTATAAATTTGATTTTAACCACCTCCTTTAACAAGGGCCATTCAGAGGCCACCGCTTGAATCCGCATTGCATGCGATAAACAAGCGGTGTTTGACATTTCATCATCTGGAAGAAACTTTGATTGTGACGGTTTATTTTGACAGGATTTTATTCGCTGTCTCTAGTCTGATGTTTAAATCTTTTTCAATCGTCTTTGTTTGAACAGAATTTAATGCATATATTTGTTTGTCAATGCATAAATATATAAAATCTGGAGCTGGTTTTCCAGCAATCCACCTTCGATCAATTTTCAAGCTCATATCGGTTATCGGCTTAATTTTCAGCTTTATTATTGCCGCCTTGAGTGAATCATAGAGTTTGATTGAACTGGGATCAAGCTTTCCTGTGAATGTTGCTATGTCTATAATTTCAGCCAAATCCTCTTCAGAGAGGGCTTCCATCTGATTGAGAATGTCTTGAACGACTTTTTTTCTGAGAAGTGCATCCTTGAGCTCTACCTTGCCTGCAACAGTGCCAACTAATTTGCTTTAATGGTCATATTCAAAATCCTCCAAAAACACACATGAGATTTTTTACTCACCCAGCTTGAACGGATATGAGATGGACGGCGATTTTGCCCCTTCTCCGCTTGTATTCTCCCACTCCCTCCCCCCCCCACACTATTATCGATAATAGCATTCTTCGAATATCCGTCTGAAGTGTTTTTTTGGGGCGGGAGTTGTTTTTTTCGACTGTCAGCAAACTTGCAGAACCTTTTTCTTTGGCTGCAAGCATTTCTGGTTTCTTTTAAAAAGGACGCGACGTGTTTCGCAACATATTGAAGTTGCGCACAAAGACAGAACAAAAAATTCAAACCCTTGGGAAACGGGCCCCTATCGCCCGCAAGGCCATGGAGCTGCTCTATGGCAGGCCCATCATCGCCGCGGCCGAATTGGAAAAGGCGCTTGCTGTGTCCCGCTCTACAGTGCACCTGCGAATTGATGCGCCTTGAGATAATTGCAGAAGTAACAGGGCAGATACGTGACAGGCTGTATGTCTTTGAGCAATATTTCAATCTTTTTGAAGCGCTTTCTCGAACCAAGGAGGCCGACTAATTCGAGGAAACCGTTTTCCTCGAACTAAGGGCGGTCGCTGGTTCGAGAAGGCGAACTTGTTGCCCCTTGCCCTTTGGGCGCCTCCTGCTTGGAGGCCAGCGGAATTTCCAACACAAAACAACTGCCTTTGCCGGGGCCCTCGCTGTGCGCATAAAGCTTGCCGCCCATGTCGCGCGCTATGCGCCGGGACAGAAAGAGGCCCAGGCCGCTGCCGTGGAAATGCTGGCTTTTGCCCGGCACCCTCACGAAAGGCTCAAACAGGGCCTCGGCGTAGCGCCCCTCGAAACCCTGGCCTTTGTCCATAATCCGCACCTGCCACATGCCCGCTTGTGTCTTCTCCTCTATGCGTACCTCCCCGCCGCCATACTTGCGCGCATTGTCCAACAGGTTTTCGAGAATGACGCGCAGGCTGTCCGCGTCCGCTTGAATGTAGCTGCTTTGGGCAGTCGGCTCCCACAGGTGGAGCACCCCGGGGAAGGTTTGGGAGCGGTGCTCGAGGAGTCCCTTGAGGAAGGCGGAAGTGTCAAGCGTTTCGGCGGGCCCGCGGGCCTTGGCGACGGAGCGCTGATAGGCGAGGGTGGTTTCAGCCAAATGCTCCAGGCGGTTGCACTCAGCCAGGCCCTGGCGCAGCATTTCCATGCGGCGCTCCTCGGGAATGCTGCCCAGCTGCAGGCTTTGCAGCAAGGCGCGCATGGCGGCCAGGGGGGTTTTGAGCTCATGCGTCGTCAGCTGCAGGAGGCTTTGCATACGCCTATATTCCACGCCGCGCCGCCTTGCCAGCGCAAACAAAACCATGGCGGAGGTGAGGAAAAGCAGGCAAGCAAAAACGGCCTCCCCCCATACCATAAACAGCTTGCGCTGCGTAAAAGCCTCCAGCTCCGCCAGCCGACTGTCCAGCTGCGCCCCCGCAGGCAGCAGGTTACGCCAAAGCTCAGCCTGCATGTTTTGCATGTCCAGAAAGTTGCTGTGCATGAGAATGGCCCACCACGCCATCAGCGGCGCCGTTGCCAAGAGCAGCAGCGTGAGGATGCAGACGTCGATGTTTTGCCTAAGCCAGGTTTTGAGTTTCATAGGGACCGGTTCCACTTTGACATGATCTCTTTGTTGGGCTGCGGTTTCGCTCAGGTCATGCACTTGAGTGCACTCCCATCGCGAAATCCTCGCCCGCCTCGACCTCATGTCAAATTGAAACCGGTCCGTAGATTCAATTCAATCATAAACTGCTCTAAACAACCTCTGTCAGCGCCCGCGCCAAAGCTTCCACCTCCGCGGGCTTGTGTACAGCGCTCAAAAAACCCACTTCATAGGAAGAGGGCGGCATATAAACCCCCCGGGAGAGCCAGGAGGTGTAGGCGGGGTGGAATTTCTTCCCCATGCTGGGAGGAAAGGCTTCGGCATTGTTGGGGAGCTTCCCCTCGCTGTCCAGACACAGCCAAAACAAACTCCCCTGCCGCCGAAAATGTGCGGCGGCCGCGCCCTTTTGCATGGCCGCTTCCAGCTGCTCGCCGAGGGCTTGGAGTCTCTCATAGGGCCAGCCCTCTTGGAGCGTGCGCAGGCAGGCAATGCCGGCCGCAAGGCCCACGGGGTTTCCGGCCTGCGTCCCCGCCTGGTATACCCCCCCTGCGGGGGCTAGCCTCTGCATAAGTTTTTGGGGCCCCACCACGGCGCCCACCGCGAGGCCTCCGCTGACAATTTTTCCGAGCGTCACCATGTCCGCCTCGACGCCGGCGACAAGGCGCCCATAGCCGCCAAAGCCGAAGCGAAAGCCGCTGATGACTTCGTCAAAAATAAGCAAAGCGCCGTGTTTGTGCGTAAGCGCACGCAGTTGTTTCAGCCACGCGGGGGGCTGCGGAAGCAGGCCGTTGTTGGCGGGAAGCGGCTCTAGAATGACGGCGGCAATGTCGTCGCCGTGCTTGGCAAAAGCGGCTTCCAGTTGCTCGGCGTTGCCCAACTGGAGGACGAGGGTGTCCGCAAGGGTGGCGGCGGTGACGCCTTCGCTTTCAGCCAGCTGCTGCTCCGCGGCGCCGCTGCCGGCTTTCACCAGCATGGCGTCGGCGTGCCCGTGGTAGCAGCCTGAAAATTTCACCAGCAGACGGCGCTTTGTGGCCGCACGTGCCAGGCGCAAAGCCGTGGCCACAGCCTCGGTGCCGGAGCAGACGAAGCGCACCATGTCCAAAGGCGCGAAGGCTTCGACAATGAGCTCGGCGAGCACAATTTCATTGCGGTGGCAGGTGCCAAAGCAAAGGCCGTCGCGCGCGGTTTTTTGCACGGCCTCCACCACGGTGGGGAAAGCGTGGCCCAGAATGAGGGCCCCCCAGCCCATGCAATAGTCGACGAAGCGCCGCCCGTCCTCGTCGAGGAAGTTGGAGCCCTCGCCGCGTGCAACATAAATGGGGCGGCCGCCCACGTGCCGAAACGCGCGTACCGGGCTGCTGACGCCGTCCGGCATGAGTTGCTTGGCCCGCTGGTGCAAGGCAAAAGAGCGCTCAGCGCAGGCTTTAAGTTTGTCGGCACAGCCATTCGAGCTCATGGTTGGACTCCGTGTGAGGGGAAGGTGAAGCAGCAGCAGAAGCAGCAGCAGAAGAAGAAGCACTCAAAGCATTCAACTGAGGAAGGAGGGCGGCGGTGTCCCATTCTCCCCCCGCAAGGCGCGGGGGAGGGAGAAGCTGAGCTCCCCTCCATCCTTCGCCAACTTGCAAACCGAGGTAGGCCCATTGGCCGTCATACCAACAGCCGAAGGGGGTGGTGCAGCCCCCCTCCAGCTCCCGCAGGTAGGCGCGCTCCAACTCCACCGCCTCCTGCGTCGCCGCGTCGGAAATGAGTTTGAGCCGCTCCCTCAAAGCCGTATCCGCCGTGCGGCATTGAATGGCCACAGCGCCTTGCCCGGGCGCGCTCACCCAGCGCCGGGGGTTTAATTCAAACACGACAAAAGGCTCAAGCTCGGCCTTAAGGCGCAAAAGGCCCGCGGCAGCCACCACAATGGCCTCATAGTTTCCGCTCAGAAGTTTCTCCAGCCGAGTGGGCACATTGCCGCGAAGGGGGAGGGTTTGCAGCTCATTCCCAAAGTGGCGAAGCAGGGCTTCCCTGCGTACAGAGGAGGAGCCCACGCGGCTTCGAGGAAGCAGCGGAAGCTGCGCGGGAGAGGCGGCAGCGTCCACGGCGGAGGGGAGGGCCACCAACCAGTCGCAGGCGGGGGCACGCGGCAAAGTCGCGCCGACGCACAAGTCCTCCGGCGAGCGTGTGGGCAAGTCCTTGAGGGAGTGCACGGCAAAGTCAATGTCCCCGCTGCGCAAAGCCGCCTCCAACTCCTGCGTAAAAAACCCCTTCTCAAGTTTCCCCACGAGGCGCGCCGACAAGTCCTTGTCCCCCCGAGTGACGATGGGGCAAAGCGAAATGTCCACGGCATTGCCTTCATGGCGAAGGACAGCCTCTTTGAGAAGCTCTGTCGCCCAACGGGTTTGCCACATGGCCAAGTCGCTTTTTCGTGTGCCGGCGATGAGGGTTTTCATTTTTCGGATTCCTTCGCGATGCAGATGAATTCATGCGTAAGTCGCGCAATGGCACGGCGGATGGCGAGGGAGCGCTGCGCAGGCAATCCCTCCAGGAGGGGCGGCAATTCGTTGAGCATAAAGTCTGCCTTGAGTTTGGAGAGGCTGGCGAGGGTGGAAGAGCGTGCCGCTTTGCTAAACTGGGCGCGGAGGACTTCAAGGGTTTGCTGCGCAATCTCTTCAAGGAGGCGACGGTCCGTGTTGCAAAGGTTAAGCAGAGGAGAAGCCAACAAGTCATCCAGTTTTATTTTTGTCCACCCGGGGCAGGAGAGCACCTGCTCCGGGGAGCCCAAGTCGATGCAGAGTTTGGCCTCAGAGAGAGTGGGCAACACCAAATAGGGGGCAGGGGCGCCCGTGCAAACAACCACAGCCTGCGCGGCAGGCAGCGCGGCCTCAAAGGCCGCCATGTCTTTGCGTCTAAAGCTTGAGTGCGAAAACTCCGCGGCCTGCAGTGCCGCGCAGACAGCGGTGCCAATTTGGCCTTTGCCCCACACCAGCACATGGCCGCTGGTGAAATTCAATTCTCTGAGTTTGTTGACGACGAGCGTCTGCACGCCTTGGTTGCGCTTGTCGAGTTTCAGCAAGCGGCGCCGGTTGATGGCCAATTCAAGTTGCTTCCATATGCGGCGCAAAGGCTCATCACAGGTGCCTTCTTTGTGGGCAGTTTGGAAGGCTTTGACGACTTGGCGCGAGACGGCAGGCTCCCCCTCGGCGACGGAGTCCAGGCCCAGGCTCAAATGCACGAGATAGTCCACCGCCGCCAGGCCGCTGTGGCTGTGCAATTGTTTGAGCGCAAAGCCCTGCTTTCGCAAAAAGCCCAAAACCAAGTCCATCGTCCAGCGCGGCTGCTTGGCGGACACAACCCACTCGGCGCGGGAGCAGGTGAAAATGGCCGCGGAGCCTTCCATGGCCTGCATGCTTTTGAGCGCGTCTGACAGCGCGGGGTTTGAAAACTGCGCGAACAACTCTGCGCGCTGCGTAGAGCACAACTCGCGGTAGTTGGCGCCGACAATGGCAAAAGGGAAACTCAAGGAGTCCCCCCTGGCGCAAGCTTTTGCTGCAACGCTTCCGCAGCCGCAAAGCCGCTTTGAATGGCGTCGTGCATGGAAGAGGCGCCGCAATAGCTGCCTGCAAGCTGCACCGGAAAGGGCCGGGTTTGCGCATGCAGCTTTTCTATTTTTTGGAGGTGCCCCAAACCCGGAATGCCGATGGCTTTGGGCCAGCGTTGCACGAAGTCCACCTGGCCCATGCGGCCACCTGTCAGTTGCTGCAAGTCCTTCTGCAGGCCCTCGTGCATTTGGGCTTCCGAGGCCAAAGCGCGCTCCGGAAACTCCGTGCCGCCGACGAAGGAGACGAAGCGCGAAGCCCTCCCGTCTTGCAAATAGTTGCCAAGGAAGAGGGTGCCCAGAGAAAACATGCCCGCATGCGCCGAAGCCAAAAAACCAATGCCGCCGGGAAGAAGGCTTTCTCCAGCCTGTCTCTCGCTCCAGTGCACCATAGCGAGGGGGGCATAAGAGAAGGAGCGAAGCCCCTGGGCCGCCTCCGGCAAAAAGGGCTCCACGAGGGAGGCGGCGGCGTCCGGATCGGCGGCGAGGCAGACGGCCTTGGCCCGAATTTCTTCGAGGTGGCCCTCGCGCAGCACGCGAAGTATGCAGAGGTTGTTTTCGAAGGAGAGGGCTTGGACGTGGGCCTGCGTCCAGCAGGGAAAGCGTTGTTGAGCGGCAAGGCCAAGGCAAGCCATGCCGCCGCGCAAACCCCACAGGCCGCTCTGGGGGTTTTGGGCTTGTTTGGCATGGCGTACAACGCCTTTGAGGACACTGCCGGCTTCTTTTTCCCACTGGGGCAAAATGGGGAGGGCGGCCTGCACACTCAGCCTGGCAGGGGTGGTAGCAAAAATGCCACTCAACATGGCGGAGACAACGCCCCGGGTGGTGTTGGGCCCAAAGCGGCGGGTGCAAAACTCCTCGACGGTTTCTTCAGCGCAAGGAGGCGGGGCCTTGCGGAAGGCCTCCGTCGCAATTTCCCATTTCTCTTTCCACGAGAGGGCCAGGCACCGCGCGAGGAAAAAAGGCGAAGGCTGAAGGGGGCGCAGGCGGCCTTTGCGCACCACATAGCGCAGGGTTGTTTCCCTGGGGATGGGGAAGGCCGCCTCCTCCAGGCCCAGCAAGGCCAGAAACTCCCACACCGAGGCGCGGCTTCCCGTAAACATGGTAGGCCCCGTCTCAAAAGACAAGCCACCCACTTTTTGTACGCCCACTTTGCCGCCCAGGTTTGCCTGAGCCTCCAAAAGCACAGTGTCATGTCCCGCGGCGCGCAGTTTCAAATTGCAGGCAATGCCCGCAAGCCCACCGCCTACGACGGCAAAGGTTGTGGACTTAACCGGCAAGCACAACCTCCTCGCACAGCGCGCTGACGCACTCGGGCCTGGCCTCGGGAAAAATGCCGTGGCCCAGGTTGAAAATACAGCGGTGGAAATGGTTGCGCGCTTTCATTTCGGCCAGCAGCTTGCGCGTCTCTGTGCGTACCACCTCGGGGGGGGCCAGCAGCAAAGCAGGGTCCAAATTGCCTTGAAGGCAGTGGTGGGGCAATTGCGCTGCCGCCTGCCCAAACGGAATGCGCCAGTCCAGAGAAATGCCCTGGCAGCCCGAGTCCGCAAGCAAAGGCAGCAGGTGCTGCGCGTCGCGCACAAACAAAAGGAGGCGGCGGTTTTTGCCCCTCAGTGCCTGGGCCACTTTTTGAATGGGCGGCAGGGCAAAGCGCGCATAGTCCTGGGCCGTCAGCAGCCCGCCCCAGCTGTCAAACAGCTGCACCGCGTCGGCCCCGGCCTCGCATTGCGCCTCCAAATACTCCATGAGAATGTCGGCCAGAATGTCCATGGCCTTTTGCGCAAACTTAGGCTGCGCGTGCAGCATGGAGCGCGCCACCGCAAAATTTTTGTCGGCATGCCCCTCCAGCATATAGGAGAGCAAAGTCCACGGCGCCCCCGCGAAACCCAGGAGGCCGCGCTCCTTCCCCACCGCCTCCCGCAGGTGGCGCACGGCGGCTGGAACGAAGGACAAAGCCTCCAGCAGCTTTGCAACATTCCAGTGTGCAAGCTCTGCCTCTTCCCGCAGCGGCTTTGTCATTTTGGGCCCGTGGTTGCCGTCGAAGTTGACTTGCATGCCGAGGGCCTGGGGGATGACGAGAATGTCACTGAAGACGATGGTAGCATCCAGGGGGAAGCGCTCCATAGGCTCCATGGCCGCCTGGGTGCAAAGCTCGGGGGAGTGGCACAACTCCCAGAAGCTGTGCTGGCGGCGAATGTTCTGGTAGCCCGGGAGGTAGCGGCCCGCCTGGCGCATCAGCCAAACGGGGGGGCGGTCAACGGGTTTCCCTTCGAGGGCGTGGACGAGGCGTTCGCGAGAGGAGAGTTTCATTGAGGCCAATGTGCCCAATTCGCCTTCGCGTTTCGTCACGGCTATGTCATGGGTGGCGTCTTTTTGAGGGGAGTTTTGGCAAATTCCGCAAATGCCTGAAAAACTGCCGTGGCTCCTCACCCGGGACTTGGAAGACGCGCAAGCGCTGGCCAAGCGGCTGTGCGCACTGGGCCACGTGGCAGAGCCCTTCCCCTGCATTTCCCGCAAGGCCTTGCCCTTCGCGTTGCCGGACACCCAGGCCAATGTGAGCATTCTCATAACGAGTGTTTTTGGTGCACAATGCCTGTTGAGCGTTTGGCCCGAGTGCCTTCAACGTTGGCCCAAGCTTTCGGTGGTGGCTTTGGCGCCCAAAACCTCCGAGTGGCTAAAGGCGAGGGGGGTGCCCCTGGCCATGGAGGTGCCCGGGGGTGCCCGGCAACTTTCCGAGCGCATGGCGGCAAAGCTTCGCGCACAAAACCCGCCGGACGAGCTTGTGTGGCTAAGCAGCGACGCGGGCGCCGCCCGGCAGGAGCAGGCCCTTGCCATGCAGAAGCTGACTGCCCTGACGCGGGTGCACCGCGTGCTGGCCTACGCCACCGAGACGGCCCCCTCCCTCCGGCAACACATGACGCAGTGGCATGGCAAGCGCGCTGGCCTGTTGTTGTGCAGCCCCTCGGCCTGCGATGCTTTTTTTGAAGTACGCCGCGCCACGCAGCAAAGCCCCCTCGTGGCGCAAGTCGCCTGCGTAGGCGAGTCCACCCTGCGCGCCTGGGAAAGCGGCAAAGAAGCCGGCGAGCCCTCGCCCAGCCTGTGGACACACGTAGACGCTTTTGTAGAAGGTGTTTTTCAGCAACCTTCTGTGCAACCCCCCCCAAAGGAAACCCCCTATGAAGCCTGAAATGCTGGGCCCGCGCCTTCGCCGCCTGCGAAGCAACGCTGGAATACGCCGTCTGTTTCAAGAGTGCAGCCTGGAGAGCCGCCACCTCGTGCAACCCTATTTCGTGGTGGAAGGCGAAGGAGTACACCGAGAGGTGAAGAAGGGCTACGGCCTGTGGCAGCTGAGTGCAGACAAACTGGTGGAGGAGCTCCGCCTGCTGGAAGACAGAGGCGTCGGCGGCGTTATGTTGTTTGCGGTGCCAAGTTTCAAATGCGCCGACGGCTCCCGGTTGCTCCAGCAGATGGCGCCCGCGCAGCGCGCCGTGGAGTTGTGCAAAAAGCACGCGCCCACCTTGCCCGTGTTTGTAGACACCTGCCTATGCTCCTTCCTCTCGCATGGCCACTGCGGCCTGGTGGTGGAAGGGAAAATAGACAACGACTCCAGCCTAGAGTGCCTTGCAAAAATGGCGGTGGGCTGGGGCAAAGCCGGTGCAGACTTTGTATCTCCGAGTGACATGATGGACGGACGCGTGTTGGCCTTGCGCGAGGCATTGGACGAGGCCGACCTAGACGAGGTGGCCATTCTCTCCTATGCCGTGAAGATGCAGTCGGCGTTTTATAGCCCTTTTAGAGATGCGGCCGACAGCGCGCCGGGTTTTGGGGACCGAAGCAGCTACCAGGAGCCGGTGGCAAACCGCCGGGAGGCCCTGAGGGAGATAGAGCAAGACGTCCTGGAGGGCGCGGATGCTTTGCTGATAAAGCCCGCGCTCAGCAACCTGGACTTAATCCGCGATGCCCGCGAAGCCTGCCACCTGCCGCTGGTGGCCTACCAGGTGTCTGGGGAGCTCGCCATGCTGCGCGCCGCCGCAGATGCAGGCATGTTGGATTTTGAGGTGGCCTGCAGGGAGACTTTGCTGTCCATGCGCCGCGCCGGCGCGGACTTCATTGTTTCCTATGTCGCCCGGAGTTTGTAGACCGGTTTTGGGTTGATTGAGTCTTTTTTTCTCGTCGCCCCCGCGAAGGCGGAGCTCTGCAGCTGCGTGGTGTAGCGGCAACGCCCTCATTCCCGTCGCCCCTGCGAAAGCAGGGGTCCAGAGCTGCGTGGCTAAAGGAAATAAAGTCAATGGTTTTCCGACTGCACTCCTGGACC
>Ga0209737_10002580_pt1 | contig 12652 bp, 14 predicted proteins | sample TergutCu122P3_FD_187284 | JGI IMG/M metagenome (GOLD analysis project Ga0209737, IMG submission 187284) | Cubitermes ugandensis P3 segment gut microbial communities from Kakamega Forest, Kenya - Cu122 P3 (SPAdes) (version 2) | ecosystem: Host-associated > Arthropoda: Insects > Digestive system... | reverse complement strand
GGTGGCGGCTTCACGCAGGCGGGGGTTCCACAAAGGTTCGGGCGGGCTACACGCTTGATAATCAGCACAAAAATGTCTGCGGGCATACACCCCCGCTTGCGTGAAACCGCTCGTTAGGCGACGTTCATTTCACTATTCTTTTGTATTAGTTCTTTATCAGACTATTCATATAATCAACATCTTGTTTGGTTTTGTCCCATTTGATAATTTGTATCATTCTCTTGGGGCGAAACTCCAAAATATCTAAACGATTATAATCTTTCAAAAGTTTGTTCAATGTCTGTCCCATTCCTTGTGGACTTAACAAAATGGAGTGAATCGGTAACGCAATACACGAATAACCAATTAGTTGCGATAAGTGAATTAACGACAAACTTGTGTTTTTGCACTCAACAAAAACCAATTCAACTTTGTCTTCGTATTCGATAAAACCTGTAATATCTTGTCGGATTTTGTAGGTCGTAAATTCGGGAAAGAATTTTTGATAATTCAACTGCATAATGAAGTTTAGCAAATCGCTGTCGTGGGTGTCTAAAACAGTGATTTTCTTTGCTTTTTTACCGAATTTCTGTTCTAAATTCTTTTTCAGCCATTCGATAATATCGGGATACATTTCTATTTCGTTACTGTACATAACTTTATGGATTTTGTAAATAACAACCTAAACACTTGCAAATCTGCTTAAAACTGTCAAAATGCTGTCCGTTAATTTCGGTTGGCAATTTTTCGTGAGTTTCGCCATCGTGCGGAAGTTTTGTTTTTAAGCGAGAGATTGTTCCATCGCATAGATTTTGAGGGCGAGAAAAATTTGCTTTGTTGTATTCTGCAAGTTCTTCCAATGCCTCGTTTTTGTGCGTAATGTAAAAACCGACATTCTGAAAATCTTCTGCATAAATTTTTAGTTGGTGTTCTTTCGCCCAACTTGTGCCGTTTCCGCCTCTAATATTTGGGTGTCCCCAACCAATGTATTGCATTGGTACATTCTGAGATTGAAGTAATTGACAAAGTTGGGTTGGCAAAAACCAATTACGGTTTGAGATTTCAACATAAACACGATTTCTGCCTGTTTGGTCGTTGTTCGACTTGCGAACATAGGCGGTTACATCGCAAAGACCACGCAAAAATTCTCTTTTGTTGTCGTCTGTCGTTTCAAAAATTGGCTCTGGAACAGCAAAATCGTGATAGTTAAAACGAGTTCCATTTATCAAAAATTTTATAAACATCCACGAAATATCGTCCGTACTCCAAGTAAGTGTAACGGAAATATTATTGTCTGTTACATTTTTCACGGTATTTATGCCCAAATTATGCAAACGATAAATTATAGGGTCTAAACTCGTTTGAATATGCAATTTTTGGTCAAAAGTTTTTGTTATTGCTTTTGCTTCTAACGCTTTGTATTGAAAATCAATCACGATTTTTTTTACATCGTTTGTGCTTTGAATTTCGCCTCGACCTGTGATTAGTCCTAACAAATAGGAAATGTCAGGCGTTAAAAAATCTGATATTTTATTTTTGCTCATATTTTTAATTTGAACCTAAAACGAAACCATTAGCAAATAATTCCCAAATAACTTCATTGCTATTAACTCTCATATCATATTCTTCATACCCCTTTCTACTATTGTCAGTTACAATGTCTTGTAAACAGGCAGGCATCGAATCATCTGACGAAAAATACACTCTCAATTCTACACCCCATTTATTTGTTCCCGGTGCCCACACATAATATGGGTAACTTGACGAATTAGTTGGAACAGGAACGCCTGTTAGACGTTGATATTTTGTACTAAATGAACTTCGTGAAGTATCGGGCATTTCTGCTTCAATCCATATTCTACCCAAATCACTAATAGAATTGAAATAGTCAACGATTAATTGTAGTTCTTGTGCTGTCATGATTATAACTTTCTGAAAATCAATAAATATTCGTGAACTTTATTCACTATAAATTTGTAAGGATAGCCCAAAGGACGCATATTATTGTATTCGGGTTGTCTGTCCCAAATTATAATATCTTCCAAACTGAAACCAACCTCTTTTGCAATGTTTGCTGTGTCCGAATGCAATGGGAAAAACTTGTCTTTTTTTCGCAAATCCATTACATTAACGATAAAATACGACTTGTATTTCAGTACATTATGAACTTCTGCAAAAACAAGTTTTAAATTTTCCAAAAACTTGTTGTAATCTTCAATATTTCCTAAATCATCTGCCGAATCTGAGTAATTGATATTTTCTTTGTAATCGGCTGACCTTTTTTGATTAAGTATGTCCCAATATGGAGGCGAAGTTATACACAAATCTACGCTTTCGTTTTCCAATCTTTGAGATAAAAATCGGCTGTCAGAAATCAAATATTTGTTTTCTAAATTTTCAACATTCAAATTGTAAGATTTTGTTGCTCTTTTGAGAAACATTTTTTTGTAATCCTCGTTCAAGTCAAATCCGAGAACATCTTTGCCTTTTTGCAAACCCGAAATTAGCGTAGTTCCCGACCCCGCAAAGCAATCAAGGACTAATGAATTTTTAGGGTGACAAAAAGTGTCTATCAACTTATCAATTAATTTGATATTGAAAATTGCAGGGTGTTTGAGTTTCTTTTCTTCTTCGGTTTTGCCCAATTCTCGCCAAATGCTGAAAGAATTTTGCAACCACTCTTTACCTGTGAGATTATTTGTCTTATTTACCATTTTTCTGGGTTTAACTTCAAAAATATATTCCACCGTTTTTTGTGGGTCGCTTTTTGCTTGATTTATGCTTTTATACCTTTTATGGTCTTCGCTATGAATATTTAATTCGCCAATTCGTTTTAATGTTTGCTCTATTGCTTGCGTTGGAATAATACCCTCGTTGCTATAACTCAACAACACGCATTTTGATTTTGTCGAATTTAATATCAAATCTTCCAATGCGTTGAGTGCTTTATTCTTTGAAGCATAATCAGACTTTTGGTGGTCGTATTTTCGCATACCTGTTTCGCCGTAAATTTCAGGTTCTTTTTCAAACCAACCTTCGGCAATCAGTTCTAAAAGAAAATAATTTGAGGCATATTGGCGAGAATTATAAGGAGGGTCTAAATACAGAATGTCGGGATTTATTTCTTTAACCAATTCGTTTGCGTCTTGCTTATACGCTTTGTTTTGGTTTTTGCTCTCAATGATTTCAACTTGTTGCAAAGTAAGAGGATTTAATGCTCGTTTATCCCAAGTTTTCAAATAAGCAGCGTAAGTTCCTGGTACATTGCTAACTAAATTTATTGCATGCATTAACGAAGTTATCAAATAATAATATTCCAATTCCGAAATAATATCACTTTTTTTCCATTTGTGAAACAGTGTTCTATTCGTGTCAATTTTTAGTGCATTTGTATCCGTAAAATACATTCTACTGCCGTTAGGGCAGTAGTTTTTATACATAAATCCTTCTGTGTAATCTTGATTATTATTCAAATAATCAAAAATTCCTTGATTGTCTTTTGTGTTTAATTCTCGTTTGAGTTTTCTGAAATTTGGTTGCTCGTTGAGTTCAATAAAAGTTTTTGAAAGAGCATAAGAAAATTCGAGGTTGTCATTTGCAATTACGGTGTAACCCATTCTCTTAAAGTGTCTTCCGACGGAACAAGTCCCCGAAAATAAGTCCACAAAGTTAGAAGTTCCATTGATACCTGTGTTTTTCACAACTTGCTCAATGAAAGGCAGTAACTTCGTTTTATTTCCGTAATATCTCATACCATTTTATACCTTTATGCAAAGATGCAAAGTTACAATTTTTCTTTGAATAAAAGTTGCTCTAATTTATTTTGTTTTTTTGTCCGCTTGCCAATCGCACTGTCGCCCGCGAATGTCGCCTAACGTGGGGGCGGCTTCACGCAGGCGGGGGTTACACAAAAGTTCGGGCGGGCGATAAACTTCCAAATCCGCACAAAACTTTCTGCGGGCATACACCCCCGCTTGCGTGAAACCGCTCGTTATCGGCTGGCGTTTTTGTCTCTCGGTAAAAGCCATTTATTCCTTTCATATTATATCGTTTTAGAAAATGTTCATTGTAATTCCTATTGTCATATATAAGATGCCTCCTGAAAAAGGCACATTTTTCTTATTTACGGCAAATGGAACATAGGCTACTCTTGCATTAATTCCCAAGCAACCTGACGCTCCCGAGTATTCACCTCGCTGCATTTCTTCCTTTATATTAATAAATCTATATGAAAAATTTACTCCTACTAATGGCGATGGTTTTAGTCCAGTTTTATATTTATTTCCACTCGAAGAAACCAGTTCTGACTTACTTAAAACAACACCACCAAAAGGATTTACTCTCCAATGAACTCTGTTTAAAACAGAATATCCTATTGATAGTCCCCAAGCCTTAAACTTTAACGTGTCTTGTGGTGTCCAAAGCCTATTGTTAACATCAATTTCTTTTCTTAAATTGCCATCGGCGAACATAAAATGAAATGAAAATGTTAAATTATTGTGATGATAATAGTCTAAAGCCATCGTTAAATCCACCTTCTGTTTATAATAATCCGCTAAATTACTTGTTACATACGGTACACCTACACCAAAATAAAAAGCAAGAGAACTCTTACCAATATTTGTGTTTGGAAAGTTATAATCATACTGTTCAACTTTTGGACTGTCAATCTCGACATTTTCTTCTTGTTGAGACATTGCAGTTAAACTAATCAATAAACTAAAAATAAAAAAACAGTATTTCATATTTGGAACAATATCTTGTTACTTTTCAATTATATCTAACTCTTTGTCATTTTCGCTCTTTCCCACCGCGATGTCCACCGCTTGCCGATAACGTGGGGGCGGCTTGGCGAAGGTGGCGGGCTCACTACCGTTTATGCGGGGCGCAAAACTTGCAAATTTGCACTGCTTTTCGAGCGGGATACACCGCCACTTGCGCCAAACCGCGCGTTAACTGCTGGCGTTTTATTATTTTTCTCCGTTGGTTGATATTGTTGTCTGAAATTCAGCGATTGTAACAATTTGTGTTATGTCAAAAGTTTTCAATACAAGTAAATCTTTATCCCCTGTTAGCAAATAATTTGCTTTTGCATCTTTGGCAAGCGATAACAGAAAATTATCTTTCTCATCGCGACATAATGTTACAGAAGATACTACAGAAATATAAACAGCGTGTCTATCAATGATTTCAAAAACTGCCGTCCAATCTTCGCGAGTAAAAAACTTCCTCAATTTCGGACGACTTGATACGTCTATCAACTCAGTAAGCAATTCCTGACAAAAAACCAATTCTACTTTTCCGCTGTCTAACAATTTGTCTATAAAATTGAACTTTTTGGACAACAGAAAACTAATCCATAAATTGGTGTCAATTATTATTCTGCTTTTTTGCCTCATATCTTTTTTGCCTTACGAACTCTACCTCTTCGGTAATTTCTTCTAACGTTGGAACTTCTGCTTCATTACGGCGAAGTTTTGCCAATATTTCCGATAACATTGGTTTAACCCCAATTTGAATTAAGTTCATTTCCTCCAAATTCAATAAAAGCGATTTGGCTTTCGGATTGACTATTTGTACGTTTAGTGCTTCCATTTTCAACTTCTTTTAAGTTTTTGCAAAGATACAACTTTTTTCGTTATACTATTTCTTTTTTGAAAATTTGTCTTAATGCTTTGTAATCTCTACCACAGCACATACAGGCGTTTCACTTCATACTACTTTTTAATACTTCTATCGCTTTTTGTACTGCTTTTGTGTTATCCTTGCCAGACTCCGTTTTTGCAAAAAAACTCGAAACTGTTTCTCGCACTTCAATATCGGGCAAAATTCCTATGCCGACAAACTCTGTTCCATCGGGATAAGTATCTTTTTTTGTGCAAAGTTGTACTACACCGCCAAATGGGAAAGCAAATCCAATCGGGTTTCCAGTGCTTCCTCCGCTTGGTGAGCCAATGATAGGTCCACGATTCATATTGCGGAACCCGACACAAAAATCCTCTGCTGCGGAAAATGTACTTTCATCAATAATCAGTACCACAGGCTTACTGTAGAAAGGTCTGCCTGTTATGGGTTGTGCAATCCAAGGCTCGTTAACATACCATTCTGTTTGGTGACCCCAAGAGGCAAAAGCAGGAATATATTTTTGACTACTCCACCTTGCCATTTCAAAACTTTCATTCGTCAAATGTGATAAGACATATATCGAATTATTAGAACTGCCGCCATCATTTCCTCGAATATCAATAATTAAGGCATCTGTAGCAAGTATTTTTTTGTAAATTGAATCAAAATGCGCAATGAAATTATTACGCCAAAAATCATCAATTTTCAACAAGCCTATATTGTTTTCCAATACGGTAAAATCGAATACTGGTCGTCTTGGCGACGGAACATTTACCGACATTGAACGACTAATTTTACGTTCAAAGATTTGATTATTTTCGTCTCTGAAAGTTAAATGAACTGACTCCGACCTTCTGCCTCTTGTGGCATCTATTCCGTATGCAATCAAATTAGTCCATTGCTCTGTAGAGGAAAAAACGAAAGGTTTGATATTGGTTGAAACATATTCGTGAACATCAATTCCGTTGATTTTGATAATCTCCAACCCTCGTTTTATCCCTTTTTCTTCTAATGTGTCGTTTCTTACTTCAATGATAATCATTTTTCCATCTATCAATCTTGTAAAGATAGGAATTGTTGCCCAGTATTCCCTCAAATCAAGACGATCCCAATTCCACCAAACACCTGTATGTCCATCTTGGAGTCTTGCCACAAACCGCTGTAATTCCCGATAGTATTCAAAATCATTTTTCGTAGCAAGCACAACGGGAATTGTTGCCTGATACAAACTGTCCCAATCAAATGTGAGTCGGTCAAAATACACAAAGTTATACTTCGCTTCCGACCAACACTTCGACAAACCGACAATTTTTTCTGCATCCGAAAGCATGCTTGCCTGCGAAGAAGATTGTTTTTGACTGCAACTGTAACATGCAAGTCCACTGCACATTAAAAGGAAAATTAATTTTTTCATCTGTTTCTACTTTTGAGTTTTTATTTATTGAAATTTATTTAATTATTTTCGTACTTCACTGTCCCACTGCTCTTTCCTACGCTTGCAGTTAACGTGGTGGCGGCTTGGCGAAGGTGGCGGCTCACTAACGTTTATGCGAGGCATGAAACATGCAAATTTGCACTGCTTTTCGGGCGGGATACACCGCCACTTGCGCCAAACCGCGCGTTAACTGCAGGTGTTTATTTTATTGTTTTCGTTGCTTAATCGGTAAAATAGTTAATTGTCAAAATATTTTCAGCGCAAGTGCCAGCATCCCTGTCCGAAATGTGGGGTGGCAAAAGCAAAGTAATGGCGTAAGCCATTTCTTTGCGTGGGGTTTGCAAGTGGTGTGAGCGAAGCGAACACGACATTGCAAACTTGGATAAGTCTCATTCAAGTTTGTTCGCTCTCAATTCAGATTTCTGTTCTTTAAGTTTTTTGTAGTTAATCAAAGACAACTCAACAATGCGTTCGTAGGTCGCTTTTGTCAAAACCATCTCAGATGCAATTCTGAATTGTCGGTTGGTTAATAACTCTCTCCGCTCATTTTCTTTTTCAAGCGTTCTGACATCTTCTATTCTCTTATCAACGATATTTTGAAGTGTAGAAAGTAAGGAAATTTTTCCCTTAAGTTCGGTTCTTGTTTTGTGGTCGCTCGTCTCAGTAAGTACAACGTGAAGTCTGGATATTTCTTCGGTCAGTTCAATTATAATCTCAAAAAGACGGCTCGGATTATCCGAGTATATCACTTCATTTTTAATTTTGTCTATCTCCATTTTTTTGTCTTTTGTAGCACTCCCGCACGCGATGTCGTCCACTTGCAGTTAACGGGATGGCGGCTTGGCGAAGGTGGCGGGCTCACTACCGTTTATACGGGGTACAAAAATTGCAAGTTTGCACTACTTTTCGGGCGGGATACACCGCCACTTGCGCCAAACCGCTCGTTAGGCGTTCGGCATTTTTGCTGTCTGTTTCTTTCCGCTTGTAGATTTATGATTTTTTAATCTGTATCATCACTGCTTTCTTCTAAAAAATAGTTTATTTGTTTTTCTACAGTTGAAGTTCCAAGCATTTTTTTACGTTCAATACGTTCCTTTGCCTCTATCATAATTTCCCGTATTTTACTTTCAAACTGTTCTTTCGGCGGAAGTTTTGTCCAATATTCCGCAACTGCAATGCCCGACTTTTCAAGTTGGAGATATTCAATTCGTTGTCGCTGTGCTTGCGTGCAAAGTATTATTCCAATGGGTGAATTTTCATCTTCTTTCATCTCATTGTCTTTCAGCCAAGCAAGATAAAGTTCCATTTGCCCTTTGTATGCAGGCATAAAACGTCCAATTTTCAAATCAATGGCAACAAGACGTTTTAGTCCTCTGTGGTAAAACAATAAGTCCAACTTAAAGTCCTCTCCATCAATTATCATTCGCTTTTGACTCTCAACAAAACAAAAATCGCCTTTGCCAAATTCCATTATAAATTTTTCCAAACTCAACAGAATTGCCTTTTCCAAATCACCTTCTAAAAAACTATCTTTCAAGTCTAAAGTATCCAATAAATACGGGTCTTTGAAGGCATTAAAAGGAATATCGCCGTTGGGCTTTATTTGTAGATTTGCAATTTCTCGACGTTCATAAGCCTTACGAGAAATGATGTGTCGCAGGTCGCGTACGCCAAGTAATTGTTTGGCGGTTTCGGTGGCATAATACAATTTTTCTTCCATTGTTTTAAGCGGAAGTAATACGAGAAAGTGCGACCAACTTAATTGTCGTGACAGCGTAACGACAATTCGTTCATCATCAAATTGGCTTGCAAATTGCATCATCCTACGCAAATTTTTTTCTTCAAACGAATTGCCATATTTCGCAACCAATTGTCGTGACAGCGTAACGATAATCTTTTTGCCATAGTCGGCACGTTCCATTCCCAAAATTGCAGAATTAATGTACTTGCCAATCTCCCAAAACATTAAAACTACCTGACTATTTGCAACCGATATGGCAGTAAATTTTCGACTTTCAATGATTTCTGCAATATTGGAAAATAAAATATTTTCAGGCTCTGAATATATGAGTTGAAATTCGTTTTTGCGTTTTATTATTTTACTCATTCTTTTATTGTTACAAAGTTACAAACGCAAAGGTAGTAAATTTATTTTAGATTGTAAGGAAGCACAAAAAATCTCTCCGTGTAAAACTTATACACACGGAAAGATTTGTTTAGCGATTTTGCTGTCTGATTTTCGTATTCGTAGGTAATCTATAATGAAAAGACAATGTCTTTTATTGCAGGCGTCAAACCATTTTCTCAATTGGGCGGCGAGTAAAGTTCGCCGCCCAACGAAGAAAATTAGTCAGAGACAGTTCTTGAGCCCGATTCTATAAGCCAAATCACTAAACCAAACATAATCAAACTAAAGACAGACATAAAAATGTCTCCCTTAAGTAGAGATATATCTTTGGCTTTTAGATGGGCTCTTACGGACTTGCCTCTTTTATACACCGTATAAAGAACTAACAGTGCTAATGGAAAGTACATATGTCTCATAACTATGCTGATTTGTTTTACCACATACACCAAACAAAGGTTATTAGGGCAATGGCAACTCCTATTGGTCCTAGCATCTGCCTTGCGATTGCTTTAAAAGCAGACTGAATTGCTGCTTTACTCCATCCAACCATATTGTTCAAGCCTGCCCCTCCCCCAGTAACTCCAAGTGCTACACCTAGACAATATCCGAATGAATTAGCGTATGCAGTATTTATAAAGAGGGATAAATTCGGATAATTGTAAGCAAATGACGGGTTATTTTCTGCATCAGATATAACCATTACAAGCGGTATCAAATCATACTCTGTACCTCCTTCAGTAGCAATCATATTTTGAATCTCCCATTCTGTAAAACCCTTAGTATATAAATATTGCTTTGCCTCTGTTACCATAGGTTGTAAACTGAGTTCAACAGAATGAATGGGAACATTAATTTGATACCCAACATTTATCGGAGTAGGCTCATATTCCAAAATAGCACCTGTATACTGGATAAGATGTGAAAGGTCTTGAATTGTATTCGTGTTTTGAAACATTACAGAAGTTTCCGTAGTCACCTGAGATGGAAACTTTAGATAAACAGGTTGAATAGCAACACTCCCATCAAAACTCGCAGATTTCATGTTGTTGCCATTTATAAATGGAACAGAGCCTATACTTCCCGTGTTTAATTTTAACGCAGAAAGAAATTTGTCTTTAGCCCCGTCATCTGTTTTTCCAATTTTCTGACAAGATTCAAAAATAAAAATAACAGATACAATAAGAAGATTGAGCATTAAAAGTCCGAGTATGCCTTTTGAGAATTTTTTAAATGGATGTAAAATTTGATTTAAAGTTTTCATAATTTTGATTTTTAAAAGATTAATAAATTATTTTTCATAACGTTTAATTTCTGGAAATTGTTAATATTTATTGTTCGTTTTCTATTTTCGTAAGACAACCAACAAAACCAACGTGTCAAATATTTATATTTTTAACACTCGACTTTTTATCTTTTACACACGTCTTTTTCTTTTTAATTTCATCTATATCTTTTCTTGCATTTATACTTGTAAGAAAGGCTTTTTCTATGTTTTTTTGAAAACTGACGAGATTTTCAAAACGGTCGCCTGCTGACGCCTAACGTGGTGGCGGCTTCACGCAGGCGGGGGTTCACAAATGTTCGGGCGGGCGATAAACTTCCAAATCCGCACAAAACTGTCGGCGGGCATACACCCCCGCTTGCGTGAAACCGCACGTTGTATGCAGGCTTCTCCATTATCTCTAAAAATAATTTGTCAATTTAAGGGAACTCCAAACCATGTGTACTTATAAAATAATGATTTTCTGAAAATTTTCTTGGTACTAAAGTACTTATCAATAAAATCGTTTTGTTCTTTCACTTGTAAGGTTGCCTCTTTGATAGAAGTTCTTAACTGATTTATTGAATTTATTGTACTTATATCTGTTGTTGATATTTTCTGAAGTTCATTTTGCGAACTAATCAACGAGTTTTCTGCGGATTTAACCATTTCTCTAATTTCTATCTCTGTCTTTTGAGGAATAAATTGTTTATTTCTGTAATCAATAAATCTATTCAATTTATCAATCCCTTTGTTGTAATGATAAATCGCAGAGTTATAGTCATTAACTACGCTTTGACTTTTGTAATATTCTATTTCTCTTGCATTGCTTTGTAGTTGATTAAATGTAAGGGTGTTTTTTACTCCATTTTGTTCTATTCTTCTGTTTGTCGATATTAGTTGTTCAATTTTAGTTTGATTTTCATAAACTTTTAATGTATCCACATAACTGAAAAATGGTTTTGATTTGTTGATTGCCGTTTTGCTTTCATAAAACTCCTGCGAAGAAATTGGATAATACAAAAACTGCCATAATGGGTCAAAAGGCATGTGAGAGTTAATTAGTTTTTCAGGGGTAATTCTAAAATAATCGTTGTTCAATTTCTTTACAAATTTATTATTTTGTAAATATCCTGAACCCCATGTCGGGTCAAATAAATACCATGTAGTATCCACCAAACTTGCACACCAAACGTGTGGCACATAATCAACAAAACCTCTTTGTTTTGTATATCCTGATATTACGACTGTTTTTATTCCTAATTGATTTCCTATTTCGTTAAAAAAGTAAGCGAAGTGCATACAAACTCCTTTCTTATTTTTCAACATTTCGCCTATAACTTCTTGCGGTTCGCTATAAAACTTAATTGCAAACATATTTTCAGCATCATAATCGAAATTGCTCGCAATCCAAACGAATGTTGCTCGCAATTTATCAATTTCAGCATGAAAATTTTCGTTAATAAATTTTGTTAATTCACTAATCGCATTGTCTTTCAATGAACCTGAATATTGTACAATTTTATCATCTACTTTTTTATACTCATCGCTCTTTTTTTGTGCATTTAAAGCAAATGAGATAATCAAAAATGGTAAAATAATTATGTTCTTCATCTTTCTTTATTTTTTATCTCTGTCTAAATTTCAACTTTACTCTGCCTTTGTCCACTGCACTTCGCGGCTTGCATACAACGTGGCGGCGGCTTGGCGTCAGGTGGCGGGCTCACTACACTTCAAGCGGGGTACTATTTTTCAATTCTGCACTGCCGTTTCTGCGGCATACACCGCCACTTGCGCCAAACCGCGCGTTAGGTGCAGGTGTTGTCCTATTCGTAAAATTTCAAGTTCGGGATAAATGTAAAATCCTTTCTGTTAAGTGTGAACAATTTTACATCATAATGAAGTGCAGTTGCAGCAATGAGTGCATCGGCAAACTCAAGTTTATGAGACAAGCAATAGGTTTTCACTAAATCAACTGCCATTTCTGCTATTTCTGGCTGTAGAGACAAAGTAGGTAATCCCTCTAAATCGGCACTTATTTCCTGCAAATCACGTTTATCTCTTGCTCCATAAAACAATTCGGCACGAACAACATCACAAACGGCAATCTCTGGAATATCATCAACAATAGAAGCAATATCAACATTGTCACGATAGATTTCGATGAAGATATTTGTGTCTAACAGAATCATCATTGTAACAATTTTTCTGTTCCCCAAGCGTC
>Ga0209737_10002579_pt1 | contig 12653 bp, 6 predicted proteins | sample TergutCu122P3_FD_187284 | JGI IMG/M metagenome (GOLD analysis project Ga0209737, IMG submission 187284) | Cubitermes ugandensis P3 segment gut microbial communities from Kakamega Forest, Kenya - Cu122 P3 (SPAdes) (version 2) | ecosystem: Host-associated > Arthropoda: Insects > Digestive system >... | reverse complement strand
CGGTGGCAACGTTTGTGCAGTTGCGGTAAAAAGGGTTGCTGTAACGAACAAACAGCAGATAAGCAATGGGTAAAATGTTTTATTCATACGATAATTATTTTTTGGTTTTTTTTGTCGGCAAATATAGCATTTTTTTTCCTCACACAGTCGAATACTTTTTGCGATTGCGACATTTCCTTAGTTGGGAAAAATGTGTACTTTTGCGCTTTGGTTGCCTCGCAAAAAAGTGCGTGAAAGCCGCAACCACAAAAAGCATCTGCTGTGTAAAATGAAAAAGAGTTTACTTTTTTTATTGTTCCTCATTTCTATCCTATCTTTTCATCCCGTTTTCGGACAGGAAAAACTGACCTTTAACGTTAATGATGTGTACTGTTCCGACATAGCAAGAGATTTCAGTATGAAATATGTTAAATATATGCAAATGGATGAACTGGATTCAGTTACTATTTTGTTGAAAGATTGGGAAAAAATATGCGGCTTATCTGAGCCCGTACATCGGGCTAAAATTTTGTTTTCCCTCAAAATGCTTGAATTTAACGATTCTTTATTGTCCGATGAACCCCTAAATTTCATATTTAATTACCAAAGCCGTATGGATATCATTCAATTTATTCGACACGACAGATATGCGGAAAACCGGCATTTCTATGGATATGTGCCTGTTGGGGAGCGATTTGATAATTTTACAAGAAGATTGGCAATGATTTTGAAAGACATCTATTACCCTGAGTCATTGGAGTATCTTCTTTGTGAATTTTATAGCGGTGATTATGAAAGCATTATATCAAATATTCAATCTTTGAATGATGAGAGTAGCCCTTTGAAGAAACATTACGAAGAACTTCTTGAAAAAAGTTTGAAAATGCCGGAATTTCATCTCTCTTTGCTCATCAATTTATGGATTCCTACCGGTGAACTTAAGAAAATTGGAGTTCATCCGGAATTTGCGCTTCAAATGGGGTGCAAAAAGAAGAAAATGAATTACGATTTTGTGGCTGCACTTAAATTTGCTGATGCTTCCAAAGCGTATTTGGCAAGAAGAGACAGATATAGTGATTGGGATACAACTAAGCGTTTTTTTGGTGGATATCTTGGTTTTGAAGCAGGATACGACATTTTTGTCAGAAAAAGGCATGAAATTCAGCTCATTGGCGGGGCTGGGTACGATTTTTTTTATGTGTTACACAAACAATATGAAATGAGTTATGATGATTATTATCAGCCATATAAAAAACCTGTCGCTACGTCAAGCTACAATATCAACTTCGGGGTTTCTTACCGCTACTATTTTTCAAGCCACGGTTATGTTGGGTTGCGATTGAAATATAATATTGTGGATTACACTTTGAATAAACGGATAGATTTCACGGGAAATCCTGTAATCATCCAACTTTCTATAGGGTTATTAAAAAGTGCAAAGCGGGATTTATATTTGAATACGTTTGGGTATCATGTGAGGAAATAATGGGGATTCTTTTAAAATGTTCCGAAAAATCAAAATATTCTGATTTTTCGGAACATTTTAGTATTTTTGCAGCCAAAATTGGTATGATATGAAAAGGAAAATTTTTGAGTCTTTGGTTGAGTGGAAAGAGAGTAAGGAACGTAAACCTTTAATTTTAAATGGTGCGCGTCAAGTTGGTAAAACTTACATTTTGGAAGAGTTTGGTAAAGAACATTTTGAAAATGTAATTTATTTGAATATGGAAATCGAAGGCGAACTACGCAATTTTGTTGAAAAAGAACTTGCACCTCGTAAGATTATTCAATTTATTGAATCCATTAAACGACAGGAAATTTTTCCCGAAAAAACTTTGATTTTTTTTGATGAAATTCAAGCAAGTGAGAGGACTTTGTCTTCGCTGAAATATTTTTGCGAACAAACTCCGGAATATTTCGTTGTAGCTGCGGGCTCTTTACTCGGTGTAGCAATCAATCGCGAAAAATACTCTTTCCCTGTGGGAAAAGTCAATGAGTTTTATTTGTTTCCGCTTGATTTTGAGGAATTTTTGTGGGCTTTAGGGTATGAAAAATTGGCGGAAGAAATTAAAAATCACTTCATAAACAACGAAGCAATGCCCCAAGCGTTGCATAATGTAGCGTTGGAACTTTACCAAAAATATTTTATCGTTGGCGGAATGCCAGCCGCGGTAAAAACTTTTATTAATACAGATAGTTATCTTAAAGCGCAAATTATTCAAAATGACATACTTAACGAATATATTGCAGATATGGCAAAATATGCTGATTCTACAACAGGTATAAAAATTCGTGCTTGCTACGATTCTATTCCTGCTCAACTCGCCAAAGAAAACACTAAATTTCAATATAAAGTAGTGCAGCGTGGTGGTACGGCAACCATTTTCGGCGAGGCAATTGAGTGGTTGAATTTGGCACATATTACGCTTAAATGTCAACGATTGGAACACGGTTATATTCCCATAAATGCGTATATGGACTTGATTAATTTTAAGTTGTATATGGGCGACATTGGTGTTTTGACTTTGCGCTCTGAAATTCCTTTGCAAACTATTTTATCAACCATTGAAACCGATAACACTTATCTTGGAGCTATGACAGAGAACTATGTAGCACAGTGTTTCAGGGCTAAAAACTATCGCTTGGCATATTGGCAGAGCGATGGCAAAGCAGAGGTCGATTTTGTGTTGCAACTTAATGGCAAAGTGGTACCAATAGAGGTAAAAAAAGGCAGGCGAAACAGAGCGAAAAGTTTGGGCGTTTTTATGGAAAAGTACAAATCTGAATACGCAATACGCATTTCAAAAAAGAATTTCGGTTTTGAGAACAATATAAAATCAGTGCCTTTGTATGCTGTTTTTTGTATTTAATTGTAACTAAATTTTTATGAAAAACCACGTTAAATTAGGCATAGATATCGGCTCCACTACTATTAAGTATGTGGTTTTAAATCATAAAAATGAAATCATTGCTTCTTACTATCAAGTGCATCACACGCAGTATCTTCCTATTTTAAAAGATATTCTTCAGAATTTAGTACATCAATTTGGGGATATTTCTCTTTCGGTGGCGTTCACAGGCTCTGCCGGAATGGGTGTGAGCGAGCGGTATAACCTCCCCTTTGTGCAGGAAGTGGTGGCAGAAACCGAATGTGTGAGACAACTGTTCCCTCCCTGTAAAACCATCATCGATATGGGTGGGGAGGATGCTAAAATGGTGTTTCTAAAAGATAATGCGATTCCCGAAATGCGTATGAGCGGAAATTGCTCCGGCGGAACAGGCGCTTTCTTAGACCAAATGGCTATTCTTTTAGGTTGTTCTACGGAAGAATTGAGTGGGTTTGCTGAAAAAAGTACGAGAATCTATCCAATGGCTTCCCGATGCGGTGTCTTTTCTAAAACCGATGTCCAAAACCTCAGTAGCAAACATATTCCCAAAGAAGATATTGCAGCATCGGTGTTTCACGCTGTGGTTGTGCAAATTGTGGGCGGACTATCCAAAGGGATGAAAATTACCCCGCCTGTTTTGCTGAGTGGCGGACCTTTCCAATTTTTACCCGCACTGAAAAACGCTTTGTTAAATTATCTTAATTTTGAAGAAAAAGATATTATCGAAACCGAAAATGCCAACCTGCTCACAGCCTACGGAGCAGCCCTTAAAAGCACTGAACATTCACAGGAATTTTCGCTAAAAACACTTATTGAAATTATTAAAACAAAAACAGACCTCTTTCATTCAAGTTCTTCCTTATTCCCCCTATTTGAATCGGAAGAAGAGTACAATCTATGGTTAAAAAACAAGCAAACAGCTTTCATTCCTGAAGTTAACCTCGAAAATTGTTCTGAAAATCTGTATCTGGGCATTGACTCCGGCTCCACTACCGGAAAAATAATTTTGATTGATGAAAACTGTAACGTTGTTTACAAATATTACGCCCCAAACCAAGGCAATTCAATCGAAAACATAAAAAAAGGATTGACTTCATTTCTTCAAAACAACATCAGCGGCAGAAAATTTGTTATAAAATCCTCCTGTTCCACCGGATACGGCGAGGATTTGATGAAAGCAGCGTTTCATCTCAACCACAGTATTGTAGAAACCAAAGCACACTATTTGGGCGCAAAACATCATAATCCCAAACTCAGTTTTGTGTTGGATATCGGCGGGCAGGATATGAAAGCACTTTTTGTGAAAAATAACAGTATTGAACGGGTGGAGATTAACGAAGCCTGCTCGTCCGGATGTGGCTCATTTATAGAAGCATTTGCCAAAACATTAAACTATTCCGTGCAATTATTTGCAGAAAAAGCCTGTTTTGCCAAAAATCCCTGCGATTTGGGCACCCGTTGCACAGTGTTTATGAACTCTAAAGTGAAACAGTTTCTTCGCGAGGGCAGAAAAAGTGAAGATATTGCCGCCGGATTGTCCTACTCTGTTATCAAAAACTGCCTCTTTAAAGTGCTTCGTTTACACGATTTTGCATCGTTAGGCAATCATATTTCGGTGCAGGGGGGCACTATGAAAAACCACGCCATTGTGCGCGCATTGGAAAAACTAACTCATACCGAGGTCTCTTTTACGAATATTCCTGAGTTTATGGGTGCTTTCGGGTGTGCTTTGTACGCAAAAAATGCTGCCCACCAAACTCCCATAGAAATAGAAAGATTGCTTGAATATTGTGATTATACGCTGCAAAATGCACACTGCAAAGCGTGTGATAACCAGTGTTATATAAATATCTACAAATTTACAAACGGACAAAATTTCATCTCGGGAAATAAATGTGAAAAAGTATATAGCAACAAAGGGGCGCAATCGGTAAAAGGGAAAAATATCTATGCTGAGAAATACAAATTGCTATTCGACAGGGAATCTATTTCTTCATCGGTTAAAATCGGGATTCCAAGGGCGTTGGGGATGTATGAAAATTACCCCTTTTGGCACGCACTCTTAACCGAATGTGGTTTTGAGGTGGTATTGTCTTCTCATTCCAAATATGCCGACTACGAGAATGCAGTGTGCGGCGTAATGTCGGATAATATTTGCTTTCCGGCAAAGTTGATACACAGCCATATACGTGATTTGCTGGATAAAAAAGTGAGTCGCATTTTTTATCCGATGGTGGTGTATGAAGAAAACGATACCGCTACGGCAAACTCCTACAATTGTCCCATAGTTTTTGCGTATTCTGAAGTCTTGAAAAGCAGCGAGCAGTTGCCGGTTCCCTTAGATGCCCCTGTAGTAAGTTTTCGCACCAAAAAAGGATTGTACAAAAATGTGATTAATTACCTGAAAACACTAAAAATTGACAAAAAAACCGCCGAAAATGCCATAAAAACTGCATTAAATGCACAAAAAAACTACACCGAAGAAATTTATAAAAAGAATATAGACATATATCAATCATCAATTCTCAAATCTCAAATCTCAAATCTCAAATCTCAATTGTCAATTGTCAATTGTCAATTGTCAATACTCCTCGCGGGTCGCCCATACCACTCCGACCCCCTTATCCAGCACAAATTGGCGGAAACCATCAGCGAGATGGGAGTAAATGTGATTTCTGAGGATATTACGCGTTTTCATGAGGTAGAACTTACAGAAACCTACACAATTACGCAATGGCACTACATCAATCGTATTTTGAAAGCGGCGAAGTTTGTGGCGAAAGAGGGCACGCACCTGCAATTTGCCATAATGACCTCTTTTGGTTGCGGTCCCGATGCGTTTTTGTTAGATGATATTAAACAACTACTTGAAAAACAGGGAAAAACTTTGACCATTTTGAAATTGGACGATGTGAATAATATTGGGTCTTTGCGATTGCGGGTAAGGTCGTTGATAGAAAATTTGGATAATGATGATTTGTTTAACCACAAGGGACACGAGGCATGCACAAAGGGCACAAAGGAAAAAAATCGTGAACCTTGTGAAAATCTTAGTGAACTTTGTGGTAATAAAAATCAGGAATTTTCTAAAAAAAGAAAAATCTTTGAAAATGAAGACAAACACCGCACCATTATTGCACCCTATTTCTCCGAATTTCAATCGCCGTTATTGCCGCCGCTGTTTAAATTAGCCGGTTACAACCTTGAAATTTTGCCGGAGCCCAATCAGGAAACGATAGAAATGGGGTTGAAAGTGGCGCATAACGAGATATGTTTTCCTGCGACATTGGTTGTCGGAGACCTGTTAAAAGCATTAAAATCAGGAAAATATGATTTGGATAATACAGCGGTGGCATTAACCCAGACCGGAGGGCAGTGCCGCGCTACAAACTACGTTGCTATCTTGAAGAAAGCATTAACAGACAACGGATTTGAAAATATTCCCGTAGTTGCGATTGCCGGTTCCGACTCATTGTTTAACGAACAGCCCGGGTTTAAAGTCAATTGGCTTAAATTGATGCCGATAACGATGGCGGCGGCAATATTTTCCGACTGTTTGGCACAATTGCACGCCGCAAGTGTGGTAAGAGAAAAAGAGGTTGGGGCTGCAGACAGATTAAAAACCCATTATCTAAAAAAAGCGGTTGATGTCATTCTACAAAACAAATCAAAAAAACTATACAAACTTTTGGCAGAGGCTGTTAAGGATTTTACTGTTGCAATACATCCTAACAAAAAAATAAACTTTGTTACAGGTATTGTGGGCGAGATTTTTCTAAAATTTAACAGTTTTTCACACAAACATATTATTAAACAGTTGCAAAATGAGGGAATTGAAGTGCTTCCCCCGCAAATATTACCATTTTTTACTCAAAATTTTGTTAACCGAAAAGTAAATAAAGAGTATGGCTTTTCAGATTCACAATTTCCGGAGTTTATTTTCGACTTTTTTTATCGTTTAGTGAAGAAAAACATTGAAAAAGCGAATAAAATTTGCAGCAAATTTGAATATTTTTCCCCAATTTCTGACATTTTTTATGAGGCAGAACTAACGAAAGAACTCATAGATTTAGGTTGTCAATTTGGGGAGGGGTGGTTGTTGCCGGCTGAAATTGCAGCCTACTACCACAAGGGGATATACAATGTAATCAGTTTACAGCCCTTTGGGTGTATTGCCAACCACATCATTTCCAAAGGATTGGAAAGAAAATTGAAGTCAATATTTCCTAAACTGAATCTGTTATCATTAGATTTTGATGGCGGCACCAGCGAAGTGAACGTACAAAACCGTTTGGAACTGTTTAAAAGTGTCTTGTCTCCACACCTGAAAGTATAGATTACACTGCTTTTCGGGTTTTTGAATACGACATATACTCTGGTAAGTCACAACTTATATCAAAAATTTCATGTAAATTCGCGCCTTAATTTATAGCTCTTTTTTATGCCCGATTACAGGATTTATATCGAAAAAAAACAAAACTTTCGAGTTGAGGCGCAAAGTCTTTGCAGTGAATTGAATACTAATTTTTCATTACAACTGAATCATCTTCGTTTGTTAAATGTTTATGATATTTTCAATTGTTCCGAAGCATTGTTAAATGCGGCTAAAGATTCGGTGTTTTCCGAAAAAAATGTGGATGATGTTTTTGAAACCATAGACCTAACCGGTAAAACTTATTTTGCCTTTGAATTTTTGCCAGGGCAGTTTGACCAGCGTGCGGATAGCGCTATGCAGTGCATCTCTTTGATTAATTCCGAAGGAAAACCTGTCGTTAAAAGTGCAAAATTGTTGATTTTTGACCGGAAATTGGATGATGACACGTTGAAAAAGATAAAGAAATATTGCATCAATACGGTTGAGGCACGGGAAAAGGATTTGTCGGTGTTGGAATACAATGAAGATGTAACAATTGAAGAAATTGCTGTTTTTAACGGATTTACAGATTTTTCAACCGAAACGTTGTCGAATTTTCGTCAAAAATTGGGGCTGGCAATGTCGTTGGAAGATTTGCAATGGGTTCAACAGTATTTTAGAAATGAAGAACATCGCGACCCTACCGAAACGGAAATTAAAATGCTGGATACGTATTGGTCAGATCACTGCAGGCATACCACTTTTGAGACTGTGCTAGAAGTTTCCGGTACATTTGAAAAGAACATTGGAAATGAATTATTCCTGAACGACATTCGCGCTACTTTTGAAAATTATATCCGAATGAGAACCGCGGTTCACGGCGGGAAAAAGCCGATAACGCTGATGGATATGGCGACCATTTGCGGTAAATTCGAGCGGAAAAACGGCAGATTGCAGGATATGGAAGTTTCTGACGAAATTAATGCGTGCAGCATTTATATTGACGTGGATGTGAATGGAAAAACGGAACAGTGGCTGTTGATGTTTAAGAATGAAACCCACAATCATCCCACGGAAATAGAACCTTTCGGCGGCGCCTCAACCTGTATCGGCGGCGCAATCCGCGACCCTTTGAGCGGCAGAAGTTACGTTTATCAAGCCATGCGGGTTACCGGAAGTGCCGACCCCACAGAACCTGTTGAGCGGACTTTGGAAGGCAAATTGCCGCAATCCGTCATTTCAAAAACAGCAGCACACGGTTATTCTTCTTACGGCAATCAAATCGGCTTGGCAACAACTCATGTTCGAGAAATCTATCATGAAGGCTATAAAGCCAAAAGGATGGAAGTCGGCACTGTAGTCGGCGCGGTTCCTGCGGCTCATGTGCGCCGTGAAACGCCGCAGCCTGGCGACGTAGTAATTATGTTTGGAGGACGCACGGGAAGAGACGGTATCGGCGGTGCAACAGGTTCTTCAAAAGAACATAGCGAAACTTCTTTGGAAAAATGTTCCGCAGAGGTACAAAAAGGCAATGCGCCCGAAGAACGAAAAATTCAACGCCTGTTTAGAAATCCCGAAGTTACCCGCTTGATTAAGAAGTCGAATGATTTTGGCGCCGGCGGTGTCTCCGTAGCTATCGGCGAATTGGCGGATGGTTTATTAATAGATTTGGATAGCGTTCCTGTAAAATATAAAGGTTTAAACGGCACGGAATTAGCCATCAGCGAATCACAGGAGCGTATGAGCGTTGTGGTTGCCCAAGCCGATGCGGCAGCGTTTATAGAGTTTTGCCGTCAAGAAAATATTGAAGCTGTTGAAATAGCAAAAATTACCGACACCAACCGTCTGCAAATACTTTGGCAAGGAAAAATGCTGGTGGATTTGTCTCGGGATTTTATTAACACCAACGGTGTGCGACAAACGGCATGCGTAGAATTAAACCCTGTTGCACTTTCGTCCGTTTTTAAACGGAATAATAAACAGTGGATTAATCATTTACAGGATTTGAATATCGCTTCTCAAAAAGGCATGATTGAAATGTTTGACTCCACTATCGGCAGTTCTACGGTGCTGATGCCGTTCGGCGGTAAAAATCAGGATACAGAAGTTCAGGTTTCCGTGCAAAAAATACCGGTGCGCCATGGTCAAACCGACACGGCATCCATGCTTGCGTTTGGCTTTAATCCGTACATTTCCGAATGGAGTCCTTATCACGGGGCGGCCTATGCTATCTTGGAATCTATATCCAAAATAGTTGCCGCAGGCGGAACATACGACAATATCAGATTTTCTTTTCAGGAATACTTTGAACGGTTAAATCAGGATGCGAAGCGTTGGGGCAAGCCGTTTGCCGCTTTGCTGGGCGCCATTTACATGCAATCCGGCTTCGGATTGCCGGCTATCGGTGGCAAAGATTCCATGAGCGGCACGTTTAAGGATATTTCCGTTCCGCCGACTTTGATTTCGTTTGCCGTGACGGTAGGAAAAGCATCTCAAATGATTTCTCCCGAATTTAAACAGATGGGACATTTTATTTATTTGATTAAACATCATCAAACACCATCTTTGATGCCGAATATTGAAGAATTAAAATCCAACTACGATTTTATTTCCCGAAATATTCAAAACGGCGCTATTGTTTCTGCCTTTGCGCTGCAATTCGGCGGACTGGCAGAAGCCTTGTGTAAAATGAGCTTCGGCAATTCTCTGGGATTTCACATTGCCGATAATTTTGACTTTTTTGATTGGGATTACGGTTCAATAGTGCTAGAATCCAAAGTTGTTTTGGATTTTGAAAATGCTATTTATTTAGGGCAAGTTGCCAGCGATATTTTGGTGGGGGATAAGGCATTATCCTTAGAAACTTTAAGAAAAAGCTGGAAAGAAAAATTTAACGGTCTATTTCCTGAAATTAAAGAAAATAAGAATACGATAAAAAAAATCCGGATTCCTGCGAAGTCTCAAAAATTTCATTATCCGGAAACCTTAAAACCGCACGAAATCAATGTATTTCTACCGGTTTTTCCGGGAACGAATTGCGATTACGATACGGCGCGTGCTTTTGAAGCGGAGGGAGTAAGCACAGAGTTTTTTGTATTTAAAAATCTTTCTCAAAACGACATCGAAAATTCAATTGCCGAAACAGTTAAACGGATTCGGAAGGCGCATATTTTGGTTTTCAGCGGCGGATTCAGCTTGGGCGACGAACCGGACGGTAGCGGAAAATTTATCGCCAACATTTTAAACAACGAAAAAATCAAACAGGCGGTTCATGAATTGTTAGACAGAAAAGGTTTGATTCTGGGAATTTGCAACGGGTTTCAAGCCTTAATTAAATCGGGGTTATTGCCCTACGGCAGGTTAAGACCATTGACCGAAAACAGTCCGACACTTTATCGTAACGATATTAACCGACACATTTCCAAAATGGTTTATACCAAGGTAAGTTCGTTAAACTCTCCGTGGTTGAGTTCTTTTGATTTTGAAGAAGTTCATGCAGTAGCCGTGAGTCATGGAGAAGGAAAATTTGTCGTTGATGCCGATTTTGCTGTAAAATTATTTGAAAACCACCAAGTTGCATTTCAATATTGCGATGCGGACGGCAAGATTTCGATGGACGGTAACATCAATCCCAACGGTTCGGATTTTGCCGTAGAAGGGCTGATTTCCGAAGATGGTTTGATTTTAGGAAAAATGGCGCACAGTGAGCGTTTCGGGGAAAATATTCATAAAAATATTGCAAGAAATAAATCTCAGAATATTTTTAGAAATGCAGTGGGGTATTTTGTGTAGGGTATCGTAGTGTCTTGCCCCACATAGCTCGAAACTTTTTTTTTAAAAGGAATATTATTTCCCATAATACTCAAACACCTCCCTAAACGCCTCTTTACACACCGGGCAGAAGCCGTTGTACGCTTTTTCTTTCATCGTGCAGCCTCGCCACGGGCGGTAAACACCTTTCGCCACATAGCCGCCACCTTCAAAGACACCTATTACATTATTATACTCCTCCGTATCGGGTGTGGGAACAGGAGTATCTTTCGAAATGAGGTGTTTCCATTTTTTGTCAAATTCTACCAAAGTGGTCAAGTTTTGTTCCACAGGCTCAATCCCTTCGGGGTAAAAATCGCGCACGGAGACTTCGGAGGTAAAATACTCATCCCCAAGCCCTATTATTGAATGTCCCAATTCGTGAACTGTAACATAATCGCTGTATTTTCCATTGGAATTAACGGTGGCGTAGAAATTATAAATCCCGCCGCCCCCATATTTTGTGGAATTACATATTATTAATATAGCATCGTAAGGCGCATCATCGGCAATCTCATTCATCCTCCACACATTCAAACACATTAAATACCTGTCCACATCTATGGTGTTATAACTGCTACCAATTAATGTTTTTTTATAAACATTGGCGTTGGGGTCGGTAATGCCGGAGTGTTGCGAATATCCCTCAATCGCTCTGATGTTAATTTTACGTTTATTCTCTTTAAAAGGGGAACAGTTGAGGATATATTTGGCAAAGGTTTTCATATCACTTCGCAATTTGCTCTTATCTTTTATGGAGTAACCATCGGGAATAAAGAGAATATCCAAGCAGTTCTCGGGGTTTCCGCCGATGTGTAAATCCATAACTTTATTCTCTTTTTTGAAACAATGTTGGTGCGTTTGTTTCGGGTCGAAAGTGCCTTCATAGAGAACGCTGAACTCGTGAGCGCGCGAATAGACCGAAAACTCGTACAAAATTTTCTCTTTGGGATAGGGCATCAGTATAGATTCTTCAAAAACGCCCTCCACCTGTTCTGCTTTTTCTGTTGTGGCAAACTCGCCGAAAAGGGTTGAGTAACTGCGGGTGTAGATAATCTTTCCGGAAGCAGCATCTTTTACCGTGAGCACCACCTCCCCCAAACGCACCGGCTCTATCAACTGTGCGCGGGTGCCACTCCAAATACCTCCTGCCCAAAAGGTTACAGGGTCAATTCTTTCACTGAAGGCATCGCCAATATGCAGGTAATCCAAACGCAGCGTCTTGTTTTCAAAGTAGTCGTTGAAATGCTGGGCAAAAGAGGAAAAAGGAGAAAAGGAGAAAAGGAGAAGGGAGAAGAGGAAAACGGTGGCTCTAATTCCCCTCCTTTTGAAAGGAGGGGTGCCCGAAGGGCGGGGCGGATTGATAAATGTTACTTGTAATATCTTAGTTGTTACTTGAAAACTGTTATTTTTTTTCATTTTTAAAAATTTTGGCCATTAATAATGTTTTGCAACCGCAAAAATAGTTTTTTCAACCGGAAAACAGTGTGAAAAAGATTATTTTTTTTAGTGTCTGAAAAATTAATTTCTTGAAAATAAAAAGTTAACGTTTTTTTTTACATAAAAATATACTATGCAATGAAATAAAATTACTTTTGCAGCCGTTTTATGCATTAAGAAAA
>Ga0209737_10002577_pt1 | contig 12657 bp, 13 predicted proteins | sample TergutCu122P3_FD_187284 | JGI IMG/M metagenome (GOLD analysis project Ga0209737, IMG submission 187284) | Cubitermes ugandensis P3 segment gut microbial communities from Kakamega Forest, Kenya - Cu122 P3 (SPAdes) (version 2) | ecosystem: Host-associated > Arthropoda: Insects > Digestive system... | reverse complement strand
GAAAGGTTTGGATACTGATGTACATCCTCCCATTCACCAACCCATCATGAATGCTGTGGGATACCATATCAGGGCGGGCAGGCACGATGTTACCGAATACGACTGGATGTGCTGGATGGATTTTGCAGATATACATTGGGGAAAACCGGAATAGACTACCGGCTGTAATTCGGCGCTTCGCGCGTTATGGTCACATCGTGAGGATGACTTTCCTCTATGCCCGAATTGGTGATGCGCACAAATTTTGCGTTGTGGAGGGTTTCGATATTTGCTGCCCCGCAATAACCCATACCGGCGCGTAATCCGCCAATCAACTGAAACACCACTTCCGAGAGCGTTCCCTTGTAGGGTACGCGCGCTTCTATGCCTTCGGGAACCAACTTTTTAATATCATCTTCCATGTCCTGGAAATAACGGTCTTTCGAACCGTGTTGCATGGCTTCAATGGAGCCCATTCCCCTGTACGACTTGTATTTTCTACCGTTGTAAATAATGGTTTCGCCTGGCGATTCGTCAACGCCTGCCAGCAGCGAACCGGCCATGATGCTGTGCGCTCCAGCAGCCAGCGCTTTCACAATATCGCCAGAATAGCGTAGCCCGCCATCGGCAATCACCGGTATACCGTAGGATTTCACCGCTTCCGCCACATTATATATTGCCGACAGTTGGGGTACCCCAACGCCGGCAACAATGCGCGTGGTACAGATAGAGCCTGGCCCTATACCGACTTTCACTCCATCGGCGCCTGCTTCGGCCAGCATCACAGCAGCATCGCCTGTGGCAATGTTACCGGCAATGATGTCGATGTGGCTGAACTGGTTTTTGGCTTTTTTAAGCGTTTCAAAGATATTGCAGTGATGACCGTGCGCTGTATCAATAATTACCGCATCCACATCGGCTTTAACCAACGCATCGATACGTGCGAGTGAATCGTGAGAAATACCCACCGCAGCTGCCACGCGCAACCGGCCATACTCGTCCTTGCAAGCATTGGGGCGGTCTTTCGCCTTGGTGATGTCTTTGTATGTGATGAGACCAATGAGGTGATTGTAATCGTCCACCACCGGAAGTTTCTCTATTTTATGACGTTGCAGTATGTCGGCAGCGCTGTCAAGCGTGGTGCCTGCCGTGGCAGTGATGATATTTTCTTTGGTCATCACTTCAATAATTGGTCTATTCTGTTCCTGCTCGAAACGCAGGTCGCGGTTGGTGACGATTCCCATCAACCGGTGTTGCGCATCCACTACCGGTATACCGCCAATTTTATATTCTGCCATTAATTGCAGGGCATGTCCCACAGTAGCCGTTGCACGGATAGTTACAGGGTCGTAAATCATTCCGTTTTCGGCGCGTTTTACAGTTTTTACCTGTTTGGCCTGCTCCTCAATGCTCATGTTTTTGTGGATAACCCCAATACCTCCTTCGCGGGCGATGGCAATAGCCATGACTGATTCGGTAACCGTATCCATGGCAGCCGATACTACGGGCACATTCAATTTGATGTTGCGCGAAAACATGGTAGAGAGGCTTACATTTCGGGGTAACACATCCGACCAGGCCGGAACCAGCAATACATCGTCGAACGTTAAGCCTTCAAATAGAATTTTATCTGTGATAAATGACATAATCAGTACTTTTAAAAATTGCGCAAAAGTACAAAAAAATTCAAAGATTAATACCTTCTTTTATTTGGGCGGTTAAGGATTTATAAAAAAAAATATGCAAGAAGCGCTGTTTATTCAATTTAGTTTCATACTTTTGCAGCTGTAGTTTTTATCGGATAAAAATATAATTTAAGTAAATGAAGACTTTTTTTGATGATTTTGAAGACGTGTTAGTTGTTGAACCAAAAGGCGAAAATGATAAAACAAAATTGATAGATAATCAATCTGTTAAAGCGTCTTATGAAAATTTTAGAAAGACCATAGATTGGTATACGAAAGACCAATTTAAAGAAGTTACAAGAGATATTATGATGAGTTGATTGATATGATTGAAATTGACATTGGATTTAAGAAAAGAACCAAATTAGCATTATCAAATAAACATAAATTAAAACAATATGAAGTTGGTCACGCCACAGTAATTCTATCATGAAGAAAAAAAATATCCGTCAATGTATTATCCTGCTGTGCGGCATTGTACTGGCAGGATTGGTTTCGTCAAAATATTTCTTTCGTATCGACCTGACCGCTGAAAAACGGTATACCCTATCACAGGAAACCAGGCAGGTGTTGCGCCGTTTGGATGCACCGCTGTATGTGAATATTTATCTTGACGGCGATCTGCCCGTTCAATTCCGGAAGTTCCGCAACAGCATCCGCGAAATGCTCGACGACTTCAAGGCATACAGCGGAAGCCGGATTGTCTGTCGTTTTATCGATCCTGCTGATGCTGTCAACAGGCAGGAACGCGAAGAGTTTTATGCCGCCCTTGGGGAACTCGGTATCCAGAAAATCACGATTAACAAACCGAACAAGGATGGCAGTATGTCGCAGCAGATTATTTTTCCGGGCGCCATGTTTTCGTACAAGGACAGGGGAGGAGTAGTCAATCTGTTAAGCAACAACCGCATGATTCCCTGGGAAGAACAATTGAACGTTTCGTTGGAAGCGTTGGAGTACGAACTGATCAAAACGGTGAACATGCTGAGCAATGACAGCATCGGGCGTGTTGCATTTATACAGGGACACGGCGAACCAGGCAAGGCTGAAACATATTATCTTGGCAAAGAGTTATCCAATTTCTACGAAGTTGAATACAAATCCATTAGTGGACAATTAAATGCTTTGGATATGTACAGGGCGGTCATCATCGCCAAACCCCGTACTGCTTTTGACGAAAGGGACAAGTTTGTCATCGACCGCTACATCATGCGCGGCGGCAAGGTGATGTGGCTGATTGACGGCGCAAACGTGCATACCGACAGTTTGACCACCGCAAATATGACCTTTGCGCTGGCTTCGGAACTGAATCTCGAAGACCAGTTGTTTATTTACGGTGTGCGCATCAATCCTGTTGTTGTTCAGGACATGATGTACCATCCTATTCATGTAACTCTTGCTGAAGGCCCGGCACGAATGTCTCAGGCGCCATGGCTCTATTATCCGTTAGTTGCTCCTTCGCCCAAGCATGTGATTACACGAAATTTGGGTCACGTTTGGCATCGGTACGCCAGCGATATTGATACATTAAGACATGATAGCGGTATCCGCAAAAGCATACTGCTGCAAACATCCGAGTTGTCGCGTACAAGAAGTCTGCCATGCCTGATCAGTCTGAACGAAATACAGCGTATGCCCGAAATGCAACAATTCAACAAACCGCACCGGATTACCGCTGTGCTGCTCGAGGGACATTTTCCATCAGTATTTCGCAGCCGTAACGCGCGAAACCTGTTTCCTGAATTGCAGGAAAAACAGGCCGAAAAAAGCGTTGATACCAAAATGCTGGTAGTAGCCGACGGCGATATAGCCTGCAATGATGTGCGTTATACACCCAACGGCGCTGTTCCGTCCTTCCCGCTCGGATTTGACCGCTACACGGGTCAAACGTTTGCCAACAAGGATTTTTTAGTTAATGCACTCAATTACTTGACTGACGACGCCGGATTGATGAATCTGCGCAACCGTGAATTTAAACTGCGGCTGCTCAACAAACAAAAAGTTGCCAGCGAACAGTTGAAATGGCAGGTGATCAATCTTATTTTGCCCATGCTTCTGCTGCTTGCCGGCGGACTGGCCTATAACCGGTGGCGACATCATTGTTACGGAAAATGATGAAAAATCATCTGTCAATTATCCCCCTGATCACCACCGACGCACACACACAGCCAAACATTGCCGGAAGGTAGGAAATTGTTCCCACCACCGATTTTTTATTTTGCTCGTCGCAAGTTACCACCAAATCCCTGTCCGCCTGTTCAGTAGAAAAAACGGCTTTGACACCTGTCGTCACTCCCATTCTGCGCAACCGTTTACGAAGAACGTATGCCAACCTGCAATTGTATGTTTTCGACAGGTCGTCGACACGGATTTGCATCGGGTCGAGTTTACCTCCGGCGCCCATCGAACTGACAATACGCTGATTTTTATTCAAGGCGTGGTACAGCAGAAAAACTTTGGGCGAGAGTGTGTCGATGGCGTCCACGATGTAATCGTATGAACGGCTGACAATCTCTATCAGACGTTCGTCGCGGATAAACTCTGCAATGGTTTCCAATTGCACATCGGGGTTGATATCGCGTAGACGTTCGGCCATCACTTCTGTTTTCTGCCGGCCTTCGTTACTGCAAAGCGCCAGCAGTTGCCTGTTGCGGTTGCCGGGCTGCACTGTATCGCCGTCGATGATGGTTAATTTTCCTATTCCGGAGCGGCATAACATTTCGGCAGCATAAGCACCCACGCCTCCCAACCCCGCCACCAAAACATGTGCGGTGCGTATTTTCGCCAAATTATCAATGCCAATCAGCATTTCAGACCTCCCAAGCCATTCCATTTGATACAAAAATTTGTTAATTTGTGTTTTGTTTACCGAATATGATTACTTTTGCAAAGATAATCATTCGATAAAAAATGCGGTCATACATCATAAAATATATTGTAAAACAGACATTATGGATACATACGATAGCTCAATTTTCGACGGGAAAAAATCTGTCGGTTTGGAACAAACACTGGAATATGTGATGCAACAGGCAGGCAGGAAACTGAACCCATTGGAAGAAAGTATCATCAACCTGTTGCACGATAAGTGCACGAACCGTTTGAACCACCGGTTTACCAGTAACAGGAAGAACGTTATGATAGCCTGCGAAACCGATGCACAGGCAGGAATTGTTGATTTAACCGAGGATTTTGCCTGCGCTTTCAGGACGGAACCTGTTTATGCCGGATCTGCGAAGGAAGTTGCCGGAAAATTGGCTGCCGCTAGCGGAAAAATATATCGCGAAATTTCAATTTGCGGCGCTCAGCCTTTGGCTACGCTTCTTTCGCTATCAACAGGCATACCGGAAAATGCATCGGCACAGGAAGACCTGCAAAATGCGGTTTCCGGAATGGCTTCGTATGGCAATACATTCGGAATACCTGTGGTAGGTGGCGACATACGATTCAATGATTCAGAACATCATGGTATCACTGCCAACTTGTTGAACTTTGGTTTGATTGACAAACAGGCGCGGCTTGTTACATCCAGCAGGGGAACGGGTAATCCGGTTTATTTGGTTGGCCCGCCTGATGCAGGAGAAAAACATATTTCTTCGAGCGCTTTTATCACAAGATCCTTATATGAATTGATATGCGATTTACACGATGAAGGTGCGATTGTGGCCATCCAAAGCATTGACAGTGGCGGAACCGGGTTTACCGGTGCAACAGAACTGATTGCGGCTGCGTGCGCTGACATGGTAGTAAACGGAACCAACGGCATCGAACTGAAGGGGAAATTATTTGACGGGGAACAAAAAATAACTGCGGTGATTCCCAATAAATTAATGTTGATTGTCAAGGAAGAATGTGGCAAAAAACTGGGAAAAGCCTGCCACAAGTGGAATATGCGCTGTTTGCAAGTGGGAGTAGTTATTGATGAGCACAAATTAATAGTCATGAAAGGCCAAACGCCTGTGGTTGAATTGCCTGCGCCGGTTTTATCCATGTTTTACGGCGCTTTGCCCGAAAACGAAATTGATTCATTGCCAGCGGCTAATGTTGTGTCAATACCGGTAGAAGTTCCTATTCCGGAAGAGCATCAGGATGTGGCCAAATTTATGATCACCTGCCCTAATCTAATGTCGCAACAATGGATTTTTGAACAGTTCGACAGTACGGTAGGCACCAACAATCTTTCGACCAACTTCATCACCGATGCGCCAGTCCTTCAAATCAAGGGTGCACGTCATGCATTGGCAGCATCGTTCTGTCAATGCGCTACCGACATTGCAAAATATCCTGAATCGGTGAATCTGGCGATAGCAGAATCAATGCGCAAGGCAGTCTGTTCGGGCGGAGAGCCATTCGTATTAACCGGTTGCCTGAACTTCAACAGCAGCATAGACGAAAAGATTCTGCTCGCTGTAAACGATCATATAGCTCTATTTTGTAAAAAAACAGGAGTATCCTCATCGGGAATCTACATGAATCGTGTCGCAGCTAATGGCACACCGGCTATTCACAATCTTTCAGCCGGCGTGATTGCTTTCCTGAACGATAAGCACCAGCAAATGACCCTGTCGTTCAAAGGTAAAGGCGACATGATTTACATGCTTGGTAAATCATGCAACAGTCTCGATTCTTCAGAATACATCCGAAACTATCATGGCATAAAGGATACGCCTCCACAACAGATTGATCTGGACATGGAAGCAAACTTGCTGCAGGTTGCCCAAAAAATTATTGTTCGAAAATTGGTCAAGTCGGCGCACAGTGTTTCAAAAGGCGGTCTGTTCATGGCGCTGCTCGAATCGGCTATGGTACGCAGTTTTGGATTCGACATTACGGTGGACGGCGAGATCCGCAAGGACGCCTTCCTGTTTGGTGAATCGCCGTCGCGTATTGTCGTAAGCGTAGGGATGGCCCGCGAAACTGCTTTTATTGACTTCATGATGAAAACCGGCGTACCGTTTATGACGCTGGGACACGTTACCCGCGAAGAAATCCGCATCGACGACAATTCGTATGGATTTATCAGCGACTACCGGAAAAAGTATTTCAGAAAATAGGAATATGATTCAGCAGGGAGCAAGTATCGAAGCAGCCATCATGCCTTTCAAATTGCAACAATTGATGGAGGTTATCATGGAAAAAAAACAATTGGGAGTTGAAGACGCCTTTCATTATCTTTATACCTCCGACTGTTACCTGTTGCTTTTGCAGGAAGATACAAAACTATGGTATATGAGTGCTTTAGGGATTTTCGAAATGCTTGAAAAAGAAAAAAAGGCAGAAACCCCCAATGATCGTAAACTTTTGTTGTTTTACGCTTTTTGTTTAGAAAAATACAAGAATTTTTCAAAACTATCGGCAGAAGAAACATTGCTGATTTTCCGGAAATTCCGTGTTTTTGACTATTTACGAGACGGTTTTGAGGTGTTGCACACTCAAGGCGAAAGTTATATTGTAAGTGAAATAGATTTGTTTATAAAAGCGCGAGAAAAATGAAACTATATCATGGGTCAAGGAATAGCGTAGAAAAGCCTGATATGCAAAAATGTCGACTTGCAACAGACTTCGGTCATGGGTTCTATACACATTTTGAAAAAGCCACTCAAGAATGGTTGGAGTTTGTCATAAAAAACAGACGTGGAATAACGACAGAAAACTATGACTTTGTTATGGGACCCGTTGCTAACGATGCTTTGTATGCTACCATTCTGCTTTATGAACAGGGTATTCTCACTGCCAATGCGGCTATTGAACAGTTGAAAACCCATACTCTTTTTGACCAGCTTTCGTTTCATACTGAAAAAGCATTGAAGTGTATAAGATTCGTAGAAGTAATACCTATAGTATCGTAACTAAATATATCTTCGCCAAATTCTCGTACGGAAAAATGTATCGGGTTAAAATACAAAAAAAATATCAACCAGTAGCAAACGTCCACACTAAAACCTCCATTGCGCAAATGTTCGATAAGATTGCATGGAGGTACGATTTTCTAAATCATTTTTTTTCCTTTCACATCGACAAAATATGGCGTCGCAAGGCTGTGAATGAACTACGCGAACTGCCACTCGAACATGTACTTGACGTAGCAACAGGTACTGCCGATTTAGCAATTACCATTCAAAAACGGCTTCAACCCGTGCATGTTACAGGCGTCGATATTTCAGAAGGGATGCTGGCAATTGGCAGAAAAAAAATTGAAAAGAAAGGATTGAAACAGCAAATCAGCCTGCAATACGGCGATTCGGAAGCGCTTCCTTTTGCTGACAATATGTTCAACGCAGTTACCGTAGCCTTTGGCGTGCGAAATTTCGAACATCTCGAAAAGGGACTAACCGAATTGTTTCGGGTGTTGAAACACGGTGGGAAAGTCGTTATTCTTGAATTTTCCATTCCAAAAAACCGTATTTTCCGCAGTGTTTACTTTTTTTACTTTTTACGTATTCTTCCTTTTGTAGGAAGATTAATATCAAAAGATACTCATGCATACAGTTATTTGCCCGATTCAGTGCAGTCATTTCCTCATGGTGCGGAATTTAAGGAAAAATTGGAAAACTGTGGTTTTGAAGAGGTGCTGGTTCGGCAATTAACATTCGGTATTGCATGTATTTATACAGGAGTAAAACTATGAAAATCTTCCTCATCGGATTTATGGGCAGCGGTAAAACGACCATCGGCAGGCGGCTCGTCGAACGGATAGGTTTCGATTTTGTAGATACTGACTGCTTTATAGAAATGCAACAGGGATTGACGGTTTCCGAGATTTTTACAAGGCGGGGCGAGGCAGTTTTTCGTGAGATGGAACGCAATATTTTGTCGGAAATACAAAAACTCGAATTCGCAGTGATATCAACCGGAGGCGGTATGCCATGCTACAAAGACAATATTGACGTTATGCTTGCAAGCGGCAAGGTGGTGTATCTTAAAACATCGCCGCAAACTCTCACCCGGCGACTTCTTCGTTCGCACACCGAACGTCCGCTCATCAAGGGAAAAACGGAAAAGGAACTGCAACAATATATTGTTGAAAAATTATCCGAGCGCGAACCCTTTTACCATCGTGCACATATTGTAGTACAAACCGAGAATTTTTCGATGGATGATCTTTTGCGTTCAATCCATCTGATGAAGGTGTAGAAATACATTTTTTGTCAAAAAGTTATATAAATCCAAAAAGTATTGTATTTTTGCAACAAATATTATTGTCATGGGTTCTAAAAAAAATATTGGCTTTTTACTTCCTTTGTTTCGGAACAAATACAGTTTATCGCTGATTCTCTTTTTCGTATGGCTTGTGTTCTTCGATTCAAACAACCTCATCGAACGGGTATTTCATCTCAAACAGATGCACCAGCTGGAAAAGGACAAAATCTTTTACGAAGAAAAAATTAAGGACGATCGCGCCAAATTGGAAGAGTTGGAAAGCAATCCTGCCAATCTCGAAAAATTTGCCCGCGAGCATTACCTGATGAAAAAAGATAACGAAGACGTATTCATTATTGAATAATTTTCCCATATATCAAGTCCCAATTATTCTGGCTTCTAAATCGCCGCGACGTATTGAATTGATGCAGCAGTTGGGACTGAAGTTTACATTGCAACTTTCCGGCGAAACCGACGAACTTTATCCTCCCAACCTGCAACGCGAAGAAATTCCGCTTTTCCTTGCACGCCTGAAAGCAGACGCTTTTCTACGCGCTGTTGCCATTCCCGACGATACCATAGTTGTAACTGCCGATACCATTGTATGGATCAACGACCATGTACTCGGTAAACCCGCCTGCAATCAGGAAGCCATTGACATGCTGGAAATATTGTCGGGCAATATGCACCAGGTGTTCACAGGTGTTTGTCTTTCATCCAACAGTAAGAGACATTCCTTTTTTGATGAAAGCAAGGTGTATTTTCGAAAACTGACCATCGATGAAATTACTTTTTATGTAGACCATTTTCAGCCCTACGACAAAGCCGGCGCTTACGGAGTTCAGGAATGGATCGGTTATGTTGGAATCGAAAAAATTGAAGGATCACATTATAATGTAATGGGATTGCCGGTGCAGAAGTTATACTGCGAATTGTGCAATTTTACCGGTTAAAACCAAAACCCAAGATGTAACGCTCCCAACATACTTTTCGTGACATTCGACGTACTGACTGTAAACCCAAGCGGGCCAACCACAGTGTTGTACTGTAAAGAAACTCCGCATCCTATCAGAAAATTTTTCAACGTGATCAATTCGGGTAAATCGTGCTCGGATTTTCCGAGATTGGAGCGAAAGGTGACGTAAACATTGTTCCACAAGCGTACCTGATTGTTCAGATGTACCACCCATGCATTTTCATTGTATTTTTGAAGAAAGTGCATTCCCGTAAAAGTGAAATGGTTGTACAAATGTTTGCTGGGCGCGCCCCCCAGTCGCATCATGTAGTGAAGAGGAACATTAGCGCCAAATAATACTCCGGCGTCGATTCCAGTGTGCATCGTCCATCGATCCACCGGACTGCGTGCAAAATTGGAACGAAACGTAAGACCGGGAAAACCTTCCGCGTTACGGATGTTTTTAGATATCCCCTTGTGAAATGTGCCTTCTAAACGGAATTTACTTCCTGCAGTCGGGAAAAAATCCTCATTATAGTTGTCATGTTCATAAAAAAATCTGTAGTTCGCATACAGATAATAGGAATTGTCATTTTCGCTATCACCGCCGATATATGTTTTGATCAGGGCATACTCCCCATTGATGCCTGCTCCGAAGGCGTCATTGATCGAAGGGCTGAACAGTAATTGTATACCGGAGGAAAAACCGGAAAAATTGTAAGCCATTGTTCGTTGATTTCCAGAATAATAATATGCGTCAAAACGGTGGCCATTGGCATAAAACAACCAATCGGGCGATGAGCGGCGAATAGCGGATGAGGGGGGATCAGTGGCAGTTTTTCTCTTGTACTGATTGCTGGGAGTTTGTAGGAATGACAGCGAAAATGCCGGATTTGGCCCGATAGACAGTTCTGCGTTTGCTTTTGAATTGTTCAACAAAGCATTTCTCAAAGACAGGTTGAGCAACAAGGCAGTCTTATATTCCTGATCGTAAAGCAGTCCTATTCTGATCATGTTGGCGCTTTGCTCGATACAATCAAATTGGAGTTCAACCATTGGCTTTTCAGCATTTGTTTCGTCGGGCAATGGATTTAAGTGATATACAATCGAATGAAAAACCTGGGTGCCCTTGAGCTTTTCCAAAGCCTTGTTCAGTTGGACAAATGTCAGATCGGCAGGAAAATTCAATTCTAATTTTTGCAGGAAAAATTCCCTTGAGATATTTTTGAGGCCATTGATTTGAACTTCTTTCACAAAAAAAGAATGTAAAGGTTGTGGACAATCAGTCCATTCCATAGATTTGTCAAACTCAAAATTTTTCAATTGATCAGCAAGCATCTTTAATTCGTTATAACGCAGACGTGCAGCGCGTTCACCCCGAATAATAAGGCTGTCGGCCGCGTTAAAACTGGACGCCGAATATTCATGGATATCAGGAGTTATCAACACTCTGCACAACTGCTTGTTGGCCTCATTGAGCGGCATCGACGACATAAAAACCACCTGTTCCATTACCTGATAGATATTATTGATCTCTTTTGTTTTGTCCTGCGAAGAAACATCCACACCGATCAAAATATCAATACCCTTGTTGCGAACATGATTGGCTGGGAAATTATTGACAAGCCCTCCATCGAACAATCGTTTACCATCAACCTTTTCGGGAGTAAATACCGAAGGAATGGCCATACTTGCCCGCATTGCCTTTACAAGATTTCCCTGTTCGAGCACCACCTCTGTACCTGATTCAATATCGGTTGCCACGCACAGAAACGGAATTGTAAATTTCGAAAAATCAGGCTGGGCATAAGCAGGACTGGCAAGTTCGGTAAAGAGGTTCGAAACATTCTGCCCCGACAGAATACCCAGCGGAAGTTCAATTTTACGCTCCTTGACAGGAAATTGCAGCCAGTATCGTTTGCGTTCACCTTTTTCGTATATTGAAACATGCTGGCGCAACACAGGGTCGGTAAGCACGTTTTCCCAATCGGCACCCTTTACATAGTTTTCCAATTGAATAGATGTGTATCCAAGTGCATACAGACCACCTACAATACTTCCCATACTGGTTCCACCGATATAATCAAAGGGGATGCCCAATTCTTCAATCACTTTCAAGGCGCCAACATGTGCTATGCCTTTAGCCCCGCCGCCACTCAAAACAAGTCCAACACGGGGACGGGCGGCATGATTTATGCTATCATCCGCTAAAATGAGTGCGACTGGGCAAAAAAGAAAAAATAAAATGTATTTTTTTTTTGACAACATTGATACTATTTAAAAATTTTATATATTTGCGGCAACTTTTTCATTTTACAAATAACACATATGATTTTTAGATTACTGTCGGGCCCCGCGTTCTCTCTCTTTGCGCGGGGTTTTTTTATTGACCTGTGGTTGATGTTCCTTTTGGAAAAGGGTCTCTAATGTAACTGTTTCAGGAAAAAATGTGATTACAAATGTCCCATTCTCATCTTTCATCTGAAAAGTCCATGGATGCTTGATAATCAATTTGAGAAAGTTACATACTTTGACGGCTTCACTGCTTAAATCCTCAAAACAGTAAACGCAGATTTTTCCCTTCGCGGGAAAAATTTTTTGAATCAAATTGCTTCGCGAATCAGTCCAAAAATGTATGATATCCAAAGCGGTATAATTCATTAATATGCTGTCTTAACTATCTTTCGCACATATAAATTCTTACCGTTCTGCACATACAGCAGATAAGTCGCATTGGGCAACTGTTCCATCGGGAGAATCCATTCTTTTTTCCGTTTAACAGTCATTTCAGCAAAAACTTTTTCGCCGCTGGTATCAGTAAGTTTCAAACTGCAATTGCGTTCGGTTTTTCTGCTGAATGTAATGGACAGGTTTTGCCGCCGCTTGATGCGTGAGTCA
>Ga0209737_10002576_pt1 | contig 12661 bp, 9 predicted proteins | sample TergutCu122P3_FD_187284 | JGI IMG/M metagenome (GOLD analysis project Ga0209737, IMG submission 187284) | Cubitermes ugandensis P3 segment gut microbial communities from Kakamega Forest, Kenya - Cu122 P3 (SPAdes) (version 2) | ecosystem: Host-associated > Arthropoda: Insects > Digestive system >... | reverse complement strand
ACAATGTCGTTTAGTTAAGTAATTTTTCAATCTTCGTGTCTTCATGTCGTCGTGTCTTCGTGTTCATTTTTTGCGCGCAAGCGCGTTTTTTTTAGAGTAAACACGAAGGCACGAAGACAGAAAGACACGAAGAATATTTTCTTAACTAAACGACATTGTAATTTTACATCAAAAAAATCGGAGCAAAAGTATATAACTTATTTGATATGAGGTGCGAAAAAGAGGGAAATGTTTTGAACCCGAAGAATAAATGCGGCGGGATTTATAAATTTTGGAGTTCGGTTCATTTTTTTGTATTCCTAATTCCTCGTTTCCTAAAACCTCGTCTCTTAAAAATTGTCTCTTAAAAAATTGTTAAAAAAACCACCTCAAATATTTGTTATTGTAAGGTAAAACATAGACTTTTGCAGCAAATTTATAACGGGTTCAAATTAATACTATAATGACACAAAAAAATATCGTTGACCGTTCGGCAGATAATATGCGAATATTATCGCTCGCTATGGTTGAAAAAGCAAAATCGGGGCACCCGGGCGGTGCAATGGGCGGAGTAGATTTTATAAACGTTCTGTATTCCGAGTTTTTAAACTACGACCCTACTGATGTTACTTGGAAAAACCGCGACCGTTTTTTCTTAGACCCCGGACACATGTCGCCTATGCTTTACTCGGTATTGTGTATGGCAGGCATAATTTCAATTGACGATATTCTGCAATTCCGCCAATGGGGCAGCCACACTTCCGGACACCCCGAAGCCAATCACGCTCTCGGTATTGAAAACACATCGGGTCCGCTTGGACAGGGGCATACCATGGCGGTGGGCGCAGCAATTGTTGAAAAATTCTTGTGTCAAAAATTCGGCGATTGGCAAGCACACAAAATTTATACCTTTATTTCCGACGGCGGTATTCAAGAAGAAATTTCGCAAGGCGCCGGACGAATTGCCGGACACTTGGGTTTGAACAACCTTATTATGTTTTTCGACTCAAACGATATACAACTTTCAACAAAAACCGATGAAGTAAGCAGCGAAAACACCGCCGCAAAATACGAAGCGTGGGGTTGGCGCACTCTCACCATTAATGGAAACAATGCCGACGAAATTCGCCAAGCACTTAAAACTGCCAACGAAGAAACAGAAAAACCAACACTTATTATCGGCAAAACCATTATGGGCAAAGGTTTGCTCGACGAAAACGGCAACAGTTTTGAAAGAAAAACTTCTACTCACGGTCAACCTGCGAGCAAAGCCGGTGCTTCGGTTGCAAAATCTATTGAAAATTTAGGTGGAAATCCGGCAGAACCTTTTGCTGTATTTGCCGATGTGAAAGAATATTGGGCTACGGTGCGTGAAGAAAAAATTAAGCAAGCACAAGCAAAAAAACAATTGCAAACTGCGTGGGAAGCGCAAAACCCCGAATTGGCACAAAAACTTGCTGATTTTTATGCCGGAAAACTTCCCGAAATTGATTACGAAAAAATTGAACACGCAGCAGGCGTTGCCACTCGTGTAGCTTCGCGCAATATTCTTTCGGTTTATGCGCAAACTATTGAAAATATGCTTATTTCGTCTGCCGATTTATCGAACAGCGATAATACCGACGGTTTTTTGAAATACACAAAATCAATTCAAAAAGGCGATTTTAGCGGACGTTTTCTCGAAGCGGGCGTTGCCGAATTAACTATGGCATCGGTTCTTAATGGTATGATATTGCACGGCGGCGTACACGTTGCCTGCGGTACGTTCTTCGTATTTTCGGAATATATGAAACCCGCAATGCGTATGTCGGCGCTTATGGAATTGCCGGTAAAATACGTGTGGTCGCACGATGCTTTCCGTGTGGGCGAAGACGGACCTACGCATCAACCAATTGAGCAAGAGGCGCAAATTCGCCTTATGGAACACGTATATAACCACAGCGGCAAACGTAGTTTTTTGGTACTTCGTCCGGCAGACGCAACCGAAACAAGCGTATGTTGGAAACTTGCAATGGAAACTACCGACCGTCCGGTTGGTTTGATTCTTTCACGCCAAGTGATAAAAGATTTGCCCGCAAAACAAGGCTCAACCCGCTATAAAGATGCTTTGCAAGCCTACAAAGGCGCATACATTGTAAACGAACCACAGCGTGAACCCGATTTAATTTTGGTGGCAAACGGCTCGGAAGTTTCCACAATTTGGGAAGGAGCGCAAATTTTGGAACAAGAACACGGACTTTGCGTACAAATAGTTTCTGCGCCAAGCGAAGGATTATTTAGAGACCAACCACTTGAATATCAAGAAAAAATATTGCCGTCGAACAAACCAATTCTTGGCTTTACCGCCGGACTTTCCATCAATATGCGAGGTTTGGTTGGCGCAAAAGGAAAAATTTGGGGATTGAATCATTTTGGTTACTCAGCTCCGTTTGAAGTGCTTGATGAGAAATTTGGTTATACTAAGGAAAATGTTGTGAAGCAGGCTTTGGAATATTTGAAAGAGTATAAATAATGATTAATATAAAAATCAAAATTTTTCATTCTCCAAAAAACATTTTATAATATGCATCGCCACCCGCACGATAAGGCTTATTGACATCAAACCACAATTTTTTCAAATCGTAGTCGTTGGGTTTCAAATACCAGACGTCGTAGCCGCCTTTTTCCAATGTCATATAAGCCATTGAAAGATTATGCAACAACAGATAATCCTCCGCACTGTATTTATCGATGATGTGCACAGCCGTTTCTTTCTCCAAACCATTGCCGGTGGAAACCAAAGCATCAAAAATACAGTTTATTTTTGCGCGATTTTTCTGATAATCAGCCATTTGATTCAGCTCATAATATGCAATCGCTTGAATATACAAAGCCTTACAATTAAACGGTTGTGCCGTCAACGCATCATCTAATAATGCAACTAATGTCTTCAATTCTGCGGCACTTGGATTTTCTTTGTCAATGATGGCGTTTATCTTCTGTTCATCGTATTTAGAGCGGAAAGGCGAATAATTTTTGTGAAAAACATAGCCATAATACAAATGTCGTCTTGCGTCCAAAGTCATCGTGCTGTCGCCCTGCTGAAAGCGGTTCCAAAGTTTTGGGTAATGAAAATCGGACAGCCCGCTTTCGATATTTTGCTTTATTCGCTCATAATCAGGATTTTGATACTGCTTTTCGTCGCTCTGACTTTCAGATGACTGTTCGCTTTTTTTAGTCGTTTGTATCCAATTTATTTTAATATAATCGCGATGGAGTTCCACTTGTTGGGAACTATTTCCTAAAAATCCGTAAGAATAAAAAACCAAATACAACGGTTTTGTAACGTCCGACCATTCGAGAAAATCCCTTGTTACGACATCGCTCAATCTGCTTATCGTTCTCGTGGCAGCTATCCCGCCTGTTTTTTCTTTTTTAATGATATTGAAACGGTTGAACTCCTGGTCTTCGTAAAACCAAGAATTATGACCATTGCTGTTGATAGTCAAACTTTTATCGCTGTTATTCAGCCCTTCTGCCATACCTGTTCCCGGCTCAAAACAGGCTAATTTGCCTAACGGAAGACCTTTTTTGGCGGCATTGAAGTTTGCAGCGTCAAAGGAGGCATTCACGGATATGCTTATCGGGCTGTCCACGAAGCCAAAAAGAATGTCAAACTCTCTGTTTTCAAGTGTTACGGTGTTGTCTCTTGCATTGATGTGTCGCAATTCGCCGTCTTGCCAAAAGCTGACTGAAAATCTTCCGTGGGCATAACTGCCGAGCGAAAACAGCAGGATTGCTGCCGTAATTAATACGAATTTTTGTGTTTTTTGTCGCATCGCTTATAAGAATTACAATATTAATGGTCAAATTTCAACTGCAAAGATAGTTAAGTTAAATTTGAAAAACAGAATTGTGCAAATATTTTTCTATCTTTGTAAAAATCTGAATAACAGACTTCACAGGTTTTGAAAACCTGTGAAGTCTAAAAATGAAATAAAATCATGACACCCTCTGAACAATATTTTCACAAAGCTCCCGGAAATTATAACTGCGCCCAAGCCATTTTAAAAGGGTTTGAACAGGAGTTTTCAATCGACAATTCTCAAATTGACGCATTCCGAGCCTTTGGCGGCGGACGTGCGCCGCTTGGCGTGTGCGGAGCTCTGTTTGCTGCGCAACAATTAGCTCCCGAACAAGCCGATGAATTGCAAAAAGATTTTATAAAGCACTGCGGTAGTGCTTATTGCAAGGAATTGAAGCAGCAAAGAAAAGTTTCGTGTGGGGAATGTGTGAAAGTGGCAGATAGGTTGCTAAGAAAACTACCCCCAACCCCCTAAAGGGGGCTTCAGAGCAGCGAAATAGACCTAAGCAACAGTACTTTCACTGAGCAAAAGTCCCCTTTAGGGGATTTAGGGGTTTACTTTTCCATTAATCGAACTGCCATATTCAAAACAAAATCGCCCGGCAAAAATTTGACCACACATGCCAAACTTTTGTTGAGGAAACCCGGAATTATGCGTTTTTTGCCTTTCATCATCGCTTTGTAACCGTCGAGCGCCACTTTTTCGGACGGCATCATATATTGAAACATCGGCACATTGTTTGCTTCGGCTTTGTTGAAAAAATTGGTAGCCGTGGGACCGGGCAAAAGCGTGGTAACGGTTACTCCGGTCTTTTTCAATTCATTGCAAATTGCCTCCGAAAACGAAAGAACAAAAGCTTTGGTTGCACCATAAACCGCCATAAGCGGCACCGGTTGCAGGGCTGCAATAGAGGCTACATTCAAAATTCGACCACTCCCCTGCTCCACCATTTTTTGTGCATAAATATGCGTCAATTCCATAAGCGTGGCGATATTGAGGGCAATCATTTCACGATATTTTGGCAAGTCTCGCGCAACAAATCGCCCAAAATCGCCGAAACCTGCATTATTGACCAAATATTCGATTTGCAAACCGTTTTGTTTAACGTAATTTTCAATGGATTGAATACTTTCGGGTTTCGATAAATCCAACGGTAAACAGTTGACCGTTACGGAATGCTGCTGTTCAATTTCCTGTTTGATATTCAATAATTTATCTTCGCTTCGGGCAAGCAATAAAAGATTAATCCCGTCTTTGGCAAACAGTCGGGTAATTTCTAAACCGATGCCGCCTGATGCTCCTGTGATTAGTGCTGTTTTCATGTCTCTAATTGTTTATTGGGTATACTGTATGTAATAAAAAATCATTAAATCGAATATGCCGTATGCCATTGCGTGAATTGCCTGCAAAATCGTCCATAGAAACAACTATTTTAGGGTAATTGTTTTTGATTTTTTCCAAATTTCCAAATTCTCGCTCTATGGTTTCTTGATGGTGCAAAAGATAGCACACTTGTACATACAGATATTCGCCATTTTTTTTACAAACAAAATCAATTTCTTTGCTTCCCATTTGCCCAACTTTTACCGTATAATCATTGTAAATAAGCTGTTTGTAAACAGCGTTTTCCATTATTTTTGCAATATCATCGGGGCGGTATTCCCAAAAAGCATTGCGCAAACCAATGTCTTCGAAATATAATTTTTCGCCAATTTCAAAGATTTTTTTTCCTGCAACATCAATTCTGCCAACACGATGTATCATAAACGATTGTGCCAAATAATTCAGATAATCAATAATTTGTGAAACCGCAACCTTCGTTTGTTGCGATTTTAAATAATCGCTTATGTTTTTTGCCGAAAAAAGATGCCCGATATTATCGGCAAGAAAACGAGTGAGATTTTCTAAAAAAGCGGTGTTGCGCAAATCATTCCTTTTCACAATATCACGATAAAGAATGGTATTGTAAACTCCTCGCAGATAATCAAATACAATTTCGTCTTTTAATTCCAAATGTTTAAGATAAGGCAGTCCACCGTAACGAAGAAACAGTTGCAAAGTCTCTTTACTGTCCGAAAGTTTATGAAACTGTAAAAATTCGGAATATGAAAGACTATTTACCTCTATTTCAATGTATCTGCCACTAAGATAGGTACTTAACTCACTCGAAAGCATATTTGCATTGCTACCCGTGCAGTAAATATCGTACAGAGGATTTAAAAGCAAACTCCGCAAAGCCATTTCAAACTTTTCTATTTCCTGTATTTCGTCAATAAAAAGGTAATTTTTAGTTTTTTTGTTTGTGTTTTTTTGCACATAATCATTCAAATCGGTGGCGGTTTTGATTGTTTCAAAAGTCAAATCTTCTTTATCAATATAAATAATAGTAGCTTGATTGTCAATGATTTTTATATGCTGTATGGTCTGTTTAAGAATATAACTTTTGCCCACACGGCGTTGCCCTGTAAATACTTTAATCAATTGTTTTCCCACAAAAGGAATAACTTTGTTGAGATATTTTTCTCTTATAATTATGTCGGTTTTCATGTTGAAAAGTTTAGGTTATAAACTATAATTTTACAATTATACGAAAAGTTTAGCTTATAAACAAAACTTTTTGCAAAATTTAAAAAGTTTTGTTTATAAGCTAAACTTTTTTTCATTATTATTCAGACGGCACGTCTGCATGGGCAGGGGGAATTTCCTTTTTAATAAAAAAATCGCATAAGTTTATTGCACAAGTTTCCGCAAGAAAATTATAAAAATCCGTCAATTCAGCAGTATTGTGATAAGGAAAATAACTTATTGTCCTGTTATTTGCAGTCAATGATACTTTACACCCTCCTAACACAATCAAACCCTTACTAGTATCTAATTCATTGTTAATTAGCTTTGTAGCTATATTTTGATAATATTCATAATCTCTTTCGGATAGAGTTATTGATTTATAGAGTAAAACAGTATCAATAGAATCGCATGGACTATAACGATAAGACGAATTACTATTTTCTATCATTTTTTTTAATTCCATTTTTCTAAATCTCATTTCTAAAAGACTATCACTATAAATGCAAATACGATAATACTTATCCATACTTTTACGAGGATAAACATAACATTCTAAAACTATATTTTTCTCTGATTTAGAGGTGTCTATTGGTTGTTGTCCATAACAAATTGAACAAACTAATAGAAGAAGTAAAGGTAGTTTTTTCATTTCTCAGTTTTTTTAATTCGCGCGAGCACTTTTACAAATCCTCCACCACAGTCTCCAATTTCACACCACGAGAACCCTTTATAAGTACACAATTATCTTTCAGCGGATTTTCAACAAGGTAATTTTTCAATTCCTGTGCAGTAGCAAAATGATTGTAGCGAGTTGCGCTATGCCAATTGCCAACCAAAAACACCGATTGAAATTGAAACGAGTCTATCAGTTTGATAATTGTTGTGTGTTCTTTTTCGGCATCGTTGCCCAATTCAAACATTTCGCCGAGAATAAGCGTTTTTGCCTCATAGTGCACTTTGCCAAATTCCTCAATTGCCGCCCGCATACTTGTTGGGTTGGCATTGTAGGCATCTAAAATAAGCGTGTTGTGAGCAGTTTTTGTCAGTTGTGAACGGTTATTTGTGGGCGAATATTCCTCAATTGCCTGTTTAATTTGTTCATTGGAAACGCCGAAATAACTGCCAATTGTTGCCGCTGCAAGCATATTTTTGGCATTATATTCGCCAAAAAGTTGTGATTGAATGAGTGTTTCTGTATTGTGATGCTTGAAATTAAATGCCGCAAAAATAGAATTACGCACAATTTCGCCTCGATATTCAGCGTCGGCATTGAAAGCGTAGGAAATACAATTTGTAATATTTTTATTGTTCGCTCGTAAAATTTCGTTGTCGAAATCTTGAAAAATAGTACCGTCGTGCGCTTTTATAAAATCGTACATTTCGGTTTTAGTACGAATAATAGTCTCGAAACTGCCAAATCCCTCCAAATGCGCCTTGCCCACGTTGGTAATAATTGCATAATCGGGTTGGGCTATGGCGCACAAAAATTCAATTTCTTTTTCATGATTTGCGCCCATTTCAATTACGGCGATTTCGGTTTCGCCGGTTATGCGCAACAACGTGAGCGGCACACCAATGTGATTGTTCAAATTCCCCAACGTGTTGATTATCGTAAATTTTTGCGACAGCACTGCCGAAATTAATTCTTTGGTGGTGGTTTTCCCGTTTGTACCGGTTATTGCAAGAATTTTTGCTTTGCACTGCTTTCTATGATACGTGGCTAATTGTTGTAAAAATTGCAACGCATTTTCAACTACAATACAACGATTGTGCGATTGCAAACTTTTGTCGTCAACAATTGCGTAGGCTGCGCCCTGTTCCAATGCCTGCAAAGCAAACGTGTTGCCGTTAAACGTTTCGCCCGAAAGGGCAAAAAACAAACAATTAGGCGTAATATTCCGTGAATCGGTTGAAATTGTGGTATTTGCTAAAAAAATCGTGTTGTAAAAATCTTGTATTGTCATGGTGTAGGATTTAAAAATTTAAAAATTTAATAAACAGCGAATTTTAAATCTTTAAATTCAATGTCGTTTAGTTAAGTAATTTTTCAATCTTCGTGTCTTCATGTCTTCATGTCTTCATGTCTTCGTGTTCATTTTTTGCGCGCAAGCGCGTTTTTTTTAGAGTAAACACGAAGGCACGAAGACAGAAAAACACGAAGAATATTTTCTTAACTAAACGACATTGTCTTTAAATTTTTAAATATATTTATAGTGTAATCAAAAACTTCACATTCAACCTGCGAGTAGTCAAATAATTAGGAACGGCATAAAATTTCCCGTTCACATCTTCAAGCCAAAAATACGAAATTTTATTCAAATTGTTGAATAAATTAAACACTTCCAATCCTACATTCATGTTTTGTATAAATTTATGCGGACGTTTTTCGTCGTCGAAAATCACCCATAAAAACCCAATATCAATACGCTGATACATCGAAATTTTGTGTTTATCGAACTCTTCAAACGTGGCATTGGGCGTAGCTGCCGGCATATTGGTACCAAACATATACGTTAAATTCATTTTTATATTGTCCATGCTCGGCACATAGTCTTGAAAAAATAAACCTATATTTACCCGTTGGTCGTTGGGGCTGCGAATTTCGCTTTGCGGCTTGCCCACCAAATGCTGGCGCGATTGCAGTACCGACACACTAATCCACGATTCGGTGCCAGGCACAAATTCGCCGTTTAATTTTGCATCAATGCCCGTAGTGTAGCCATCGGCAAGCAATTCGGGGTGATACACGGTGTTCACATTTTGTATGGTGTAAGGAATAATGTTGCGCAACTGTTTGTAATACAGCTCGGTTTGCAATATAAACGGGCGTTCCCACAGTTGCAAATTCTGCGCCATGCCCAACACATAGTGAATTGCCTTTTGTGGTTTTAGATTATAAAACACTGTGCCGTCCGTGCCCACAAGTTCTTTGATTTGCACCGGTTGATAATACACGCCGGTGGCAAATGAAAAACTCACATTACCCTGATTTTTCGGTTTCAACAACAAGCGCATACGTGGATTGACAAGCAATTGCTCGCTATAATCGTCGAAATACAAACGCACGCCGGCATTGATGTTCAACGATGTGTTGTTTGCTGTGTTTTTAAACACAATTCGCTTATTACCACTGACATACGCCGTAGCAGCCTGTAAATTGTGATTGAGCGAAACATTTCGCAGATTTTTCAATAGAATTGCCGTATCGTTGCGCGGCATGGCATACAAAGCGGAATCAATAAACGTCCATTCGTTGTAACGGGCATCGTACATGTTCAATGCCGCGCTTGCTCCCCATGTGAGAGTGAAAAATTGGAATACCTGTTTACCATCGTGCGAAGCGTGCAACGTATTGGTATATAAATGATTGCGAGCATGATTGAAAAACGAACCCACTGCAAGCACCTTACTCGTATCTTTAGTCGTACCTTTTTCGTCTTTTTCTATTTCGCTGAGGCGGTATTGCCCCAAAATATCGTAGGTTTCACGCTCGGTAGCGCGGTAATACAGCACATTTGCGTTCAGCGTTGTGTTTTTGTTTGGTCGGTAATTCACACTCAGCGCATTGCCCATATTTTGATAGGTGTACTGTTCATTTCCCTCAAAATAAATTCTCATATTGAAAGTTTGCCCCAATCCGCCAAATTCGGTTTCACGCACATTGGGTAAAAAAGCATATTTATTGCTCGCAGCATAAAACCAATACGAAAGTTTCCACTTTGGCGATAATTTCCACGAAAGTAAGGCTTGTGCATCGAAAAATTCGGGTTTATATTCGCCTTTTTCATCAAGCGTATTGAGCATAAGCGCAGTATTTTTATAGCGTACGCCCACCAATGCGCTCAAATTTGCACTATCGTTTATGCCCTGCACGGTAAGGTTTGCGTCCATTAAGCTGGCTGCAAATTGTATTTGATTACGTGTAACTTCTTTGTAATTTACATTGAGCACACTCGAAAGCCGGTCGCCATACTGCACACCAAAACCTCCGCTCGAAAACTCCAAACTACCCACCATATACGGGTTTATTATGCTCAATCCCTCTTGCCTGTCCGAAGTGGCAATATTGGGGCGCATGGCGGGAATATTGTTTACAAAAACCAAATTTTCGTCGTAACTGCCGCCTCGCACCGAATATTGCGAACTTAATTCTGTTTTTGATGTTACACCGGCTTGCGTTTTTAAACTTCCTTCAACTCCGGCAAACGAAAGTCCGGGAAGTTGCAACGTGCGTTCGCCGCTTATAATATTTATATGTTCCTCATGTTCTCTTTGATGCCGCACGGTAATAGTAGGCATGGTAATAACATCGCGCTGCAATACCGGCGAAAACGTTTGCGTAGCACCCTGCGAAACTAAAAATTGTTTGCGCAAAGTTTGATAGCCAAATGCCGAAAAGTTAAGTAAAACCGTATCGTTGAGCATGGAAATTTCTATGCTGTATTCACCGGCAACATTGCTCAGCACCGATTGTTTGGAATCGCCCACCGAAGCGTAGGCTACGGGTTGTCCTGTGTTATCGGTTATTTTCCCTCGAACGCTCAGAGTGCGCTGTGCCACGAGTGGCAACGAAAAAAACAGGCACAAGCAGGCTATGAGGAATTTTTGCATTTGAATTGAAAATTTGTAGGTAATAACTGCAATTGTTGTAATTTATTGTGGCAAAAATAACAAAACGAAACAATTTATAAATTATAATCCCAGTCAATTCGGTTTATTTTTTCGTTCAACTCCTTTATTTTGTCTATCAATTTGTTAAATGATATATATTCTCCGTAAATCATCGTTTGCATTTTATTGTAATCTTCTTCCCATTTTGCAACGACAAATTCAGACGGAATAATATTTATTGTTTTCGGTGAAAGTGTGTCATAGTCAAAATCTTTCATTGCAATAAACATACGGCGATGGGCAATAATTGATTTGTATAAATCAGTGTTATTCAATGCTTTTTCGGCAATTTGAGTGTCTAACATTCGTGCAATATCGTACAAATGCCGGCTCATTCGATTTACGCGAATGTGTTCGTCCTGTTTTGAAAACTCTTCGTGCAACAGGCAAACTTTTTCTAAAAATGTTCGTTCCGGTGCTACGACAGAAACTGCAAACGTTTTATCAGCAAATGCCTTACCTGCAAAAGTTTCGTCTATAAACGATTTGATTTCAACGCTTTCCAATGGTTCTTTCATTGAGTGACCGTTAATTTCCAACACAACAACAGGCTTGATATAATTTTCTGCACCGTTTGTCTGTTTATCAACAAATAATGACTTGTATTCTATGAATATTTTTTCGGGGTCAACGGTCGTTATATCTGTAATATTCATTGAAACAGAAAACATATTTTCGTCTATTCCGTCGGCAATCATTTGTTTTCTCAAATCGAACTGTAAGGTGTTGCGGCAAAATTTACAACACGCTTTTCGCAAATTTTTACTGATTTGCTTTATCGTAAATGTTTCGCCGAGAAAACCAAAATATTCTCTATTTATGGCAATATCAACATCTTCCGAAAAACGCTCTATCACATTCCAACATTTGCTCAACGAGGTGCCGCCCTTGAATGATATGTGTTCTGCATACGGCAAAGCAAACAATGACCGCAAAACTGCCGTAACCCAAATGTCTTTCTCGATTGCTTCGGGTGGAAGTTTTTTGTGTATTACGGCTTGATTGATAATCTCAATTTGGTCTTTTTGTGAAAGTTGAAAAAAATTATTCATTTATCTTGTTTTTAAAGAGTTCAATACTATTTCGGCAATCCAATTTGGTGCGAGTTTCGAGTCGTGAATAATTGCCTCCTTATTTTCGTGTTGCAAAAGTTCATTTATTCGTTGCAATTCGTTTTCACGAACATTATTTTTTCCGATTTCTTTTAAGGCAAAAACCACCAAAATTGTTATTTTTCCTTTAAATGCGAGATTTTTTGCTATCGTTTTTTGAAATTTTACATTAACGCCTGCAATTTTCAGTTCACGCGCTGCACCGTCAGTCAAAAAAACAAAACGCATAGGCACTTGTGTAGAAAGTCCGATTTTGTTGAGCGCATACAAACCAGTGGGAACAATGCGCGATTTTTCACGCTTTGCAATTTGTTTAACAACTTCTTCCACCGACGGATAAACAACTCCTATAAGTTTGTTGATTTTAGGATAGAAATAAGTACCTGCCGCAAGTCGCACAATCATACCGTTTTTACAGAGACGCGACAACGATTGACGAATGGCAAATTCTGTTCCCAAAAGAGAAAAATCTTTTGTGAAAATTAT
>Ga0209737_10002575_pt1 | contig 12665 bp, 13 predicted proteins | sample TergutCu122P3_FD_187284 | JGI IMG/M metagenome (GOLD analysis project Ga0209737, IMG submission 187284) | Cubitermes ugandensis P3 segment gut microbial communities from Kakamega Forest, Kenya - Cu122 P3 (SPAdes) (version 2) | ecosystem: Host-associated > Arthropoda: Insects > Digestive system... | reverse complement strand
CGGCATTGTCGCCGCCCGCCGCTTTGGCGCGGCCGACATTGTCAACCCCCGGCCCTATGCTGTGGGGAAGCTGGCCGAAACCTTCCGCCTCTACCCCAACATTGGGACCCTCCTTCCGGCCATGGGCTATGGCGAGCAGCAGATGAAGGACTTGGCTGCTACCATTGAGGCGACCCCCTGCGAGGCCGTTGTTGTGGCCACCCCCATTGACTTGGGCCGCGTCATTCAACTCAACAAACCCTCCGCCCGCGTGGAGTACGCCCTCCAGGAGATTGGCCGGCCCAACCTGGAAGAGCTGCTTGCCCCCTTCGTGGCCAAAGCCCTCAAGTCCAAAACCTGAAGCCTGGGCCGCTCTTGATGCCGCCCCCCAGCCATTCACCAATGCCGCCCCTTCCCGGGGTGGCTGCCCGCTCTTCCCGCCCCGGGGCCGCCAACACCGCTGTACAACACAGAAATACACTTGCATGAATTGTATTATAATGTAAGTATTTCTGAAGAAGAGTGTCCATGGAGGCTTTTTTATGCGCAAGTGCATAGATATACTGGCCGTTGCATTGACTTTTTCGCTGGCAGCTTGCGAAGGGGAGGCCTTGCTGGGGATGGGCAAAAAAGGAGAAGCGCTCTGCGAAGCGGGTGATGTGCGCTGCAAAATAGGCCAAGTCAGCTGTGTGGTAGGTTATGACGGGGACTGCAGTCCCGAGCAGGTATGCTACGCCGGGGAGGGGGCCCCCAAAGGCAGAATGGGGTTTTGTACGGAGGGGCAGTTTGACGCAAAGGGCAAATTGGTGGCAGCGGTACTGTTAAGAGGGTTCGAGCAGGGCACCCGATGGGTATGGCCAGCTCCCGGCGACTTTTTCCAGGGAAGAGAGTGTTTTTTGGGGTGTCCTCCGGTGGGGGAACTCTTCCCCGTCCCCAGGTGGAAAGGGTTTGGCAAGGCCCCCGCCACCCTGGAAGTATATGTTGTTGGGCCCGATGCCCAGACAGAGCAACTCCACATGTCTGCACGGGGGAGAGAGCAAAATTTCTGCAAGGCAGAAGGCGGCGGCGATGTGGAGTGGCAGTTGTGGCAATGCAAACTCCCGGAGGGCTGGGCAGGCCTCAACACGAGGGAGCCTTTGGAGCTCAAGCTGTGGACAGAAAGCAGCAAGGATTTTCCATGGACAGGCAGCTTCGCTGTAGACACCCAGCCTTTGGAGCTGGTTTTGGAAGCCCAGTTCAAAGAAAGCCTTTTGGAGGTGAGCGTCAACAAAAGAGGCGTCCCCAGGAAAGAAAACGGGGCTGTTGCCGAAGCCTGGCTTGAGGAAATCAGCTATTTCAGGCTGGAAGTCATCAGAACGGGCATTGAGACTTTGCTCCTCGTCGATGCCGAAGAGCAGGTTGCACAGCCCCATTCCTCACAGGCCGATTATCGGATAGAGTTTCTCGGTTTGCAGCCAGGAGACATGTTCCAAATCCACGCAATGGTGAGTGCCAAAGACATCGCCGGCAACGAAGTCAGCATGGAAAAACTGTCTACCAAGCTGATGTTTTAGCATGAGCATTCTCAAGGCTTTGAAATGAGGACAGAAACCCAGAACACATTCTTATATTGAGCATGGGCTATTCTGTCTTCTTTTTCTTTATTTTAAACCCCAATTTCTTGCAACACGTGTGAAGCTTATTCAATGTATAATAAACAAACCATCGTTGGGTTTGACACAATTCTTGTTGAAGGCCTTTTTTTTCAAGCACTCTTATGAAACAAAGGCCCCCTGGTTTAAGGATTTTTTTTGTATGCTTTAATATGGAAGACAAATCGTCTCTCTGGGGCAAATGAAGGAGGGAAGCATTGAACACGACCCCATCATATGAATTTTCTTCATAAAACTCAATGTTATATAGATCTTCGACTGAGAACCGATACCATAACTCCGGATTCAAAAGTCTTGCGAGTCTTATAGCCTCAAAAGAAAAATCAATGCCACAGGGTTGGCAGGCTCGTTGTTGAAGATAGCGAACCTCTTTTCCTGAGCCGCAACCTGCCACCAATATTTTTCCTCTGAATTTATCCAAGCAATCCATTACGTTTTGTTCAAGAACCTCGCCATGTTTTTTGTGAAAATAGTCAGCATTGTTTCGATAAAATGACTGGTTGATTTTATAAGCAGTTTTTTTTGCTTTGTTCCAACTTTCATATGTCGACAAATGTCCACCCTGAAATTTTATTTTGTTGTCATTGGCTGTTTTTTCACACAACATGACTCCATTTTCTTGTCGCTCATGCCTTTTTCTAAATCCAGAAAACGATTTTTCACCGGAGGTTTGTTTGATATAGATCAGCGGAATGTCTTCTGATTTTAATCCAGTTACAGACTCGCTGAATTCGCGACAAACCATAAATCCAAAACAAATGTCCTTTTTTATCCCCTGCATCATCTCATAGTTTCTGGCTCCTCGCGCCTCCACCAAGTCGGATTGATCGATTAAACTCATGATGGAAGGGTGCAATTTAAGCAGGTTAACCGTGGACAACTTGGGGCCATTTTCGTGAACGCGAAACCTCCTGGGATGAAAAGATTTTAACTTTGGAAAGGAGTCTAAAAAATCTATGACATCGTCATATGTGGCGTCATTGCCACACCGCAGGGACCTTGGAACCAAGTCAATTTCAATGTCTGGGTGGGTTTCTAATAATTCTTGGTAATATTGAAGCAAGAATATGGTTTCAATATAGTCATCCGAAAATGAAACCAATTTGAATGGAATTCCTTCGCCCAGCTCGCAAAAATTAAAAAACCATTGGGAAGCATCAATTTTTGTTTTTGTAAAAGCAAAATCCCACAATGTGTTGCTGATGCGCCGAATGCAAGCTTCATAGCTTTCATTCGAATTATCCAGAGGAATTGAATTTTTGCTGTTTATTTCAGAAGTTGCCAAATTCATTGATTTTTCATCAACGCCCATGAGTCCGGCAGCAATAGACAGTTTGAGCCACTCCTCAACCCGTGTCGGATTTTTGTATTGCTTAATAGACTCAATGACATGAAATGCCACTCCTTTTCTTTTGGAAGTCAGGTTGGGGTAGAGTTCTATTTTATAGTCAGGGTCTGATTTTAGAATTAAAAAAATGATTCTTCGGATGATGTCAGAATATTCTTGATACCAAATGTCTTGTTTGAGAGCTCTTCCATAACTCGTTTTGCTCTCCAGAACGGTGTTGATGTTTCTCTTGAGTTCTGCGATATTATTAATACCTAGTTTTTCTTGGAGCAATGGAATTTCATCCTGAAGCACATCCTTAAGCCAATCAGAAAACATTTTTGGCTTTTTCATGAATTGTGCGTTGGGACTTATTTCTGCCAAAGTGAATGTTCCAGGCTCATATGTTTTTATGCAAATATTTCTTTTATAAGCCATCGAAGGATCAGACTGTTGATATCCCAACAATTTCAGTCTCATCCTGGTTGAAATATCTTTCCCTTCTATAATATTTTTAATTTCAATCGCGTTTTCTTCTAATTCTTTGCCGGGTTTAATTTCAAGGGAATCCGTTTCTGACTCGCTGAGGGCGGTTTCTAATTCGCTGAGAGTGGTTTCTAATTTGTTGCGAGCATTTTCTGATTCGCAGAGGGCGGTTTCTAATTTGCTGAGAGCATTTTCTGATTCGCTGAGGGCTTTTTTATTTTTAAAACAAAAAAGAATAACAACCCCCATGAAGATTGAAATTGTAATCCAATCTTGAATAGAAATGTTATGTTTAAGAAATATGATGATATTATCGATGAGATTTTTGGTGGGACCGACAAAATAAAGCCACAAAGCCCCGAGAATGCCGACAATGACTGCTGCGCTGACTGCTACAAAAACCCCCTGCCCTATGGTTCTCCATTTGGCCTTCCCTTTCTTCGTGCGCTTCAATTTTCCCTCCTTTTATGAAAGGAATTCAGTGGCTGCTTTTTCTCCCCCTCCCGTATTTGCATTCCCGTATGTCATGGAGCAGGCATGGGTGTCAACATGCGTGGAGCCTTGGAAAGGCGGGCCTGCTCAGCGCTGCATTTATCACTACACCTTCGGGCTACCCTTGTATGGTGATGGAGTTTCTCGATCTACTTGGCCCCCAGTCAGACATTTTCTCCCTGGGCGCCCTGGCCTACGAAATGTTGACGGGGAAATACGCCTTCGAAGGAGACGAGATTTCCCTTCTCATGTTTCGCATCGTCTATAAGGCCCCCACACCTCTGGGAGAATTGCTGCCTGCGTTGCCTCCAGGCGCTCGGTACGCCATTGAAAAAGCCCTCGAAAAAGCACCTGAAAACCGCCACCCCTCGGCCATGGCCTTTGCGGAAGCCTTACATTATCCCCACCTTTGATAAACCCAACATATGAGCTTGGTGCGACGACTAAAACCTCAGGGAGTTTCAGCCTTTCCCCAAAAAATGGGTGCTGAGCGTACTTGGGATGGGAGACTTTTTGAAGTGTGGGGGCAATGCCGCTGAGAATGCCGCTGAGAATGTGTTGCTGAAAAGAGGCTGCTTAAAAAAATGCCGCAAAGAGGAGTTGAACCTCTGTATAACATAGCCCCCCCGCAAGTCCGGGCAATGTAGCTCAGGTGGGATGCTGGCCCATGCGCTCACTTCGTCTTCTTCTGCGTGCGCAGCTTCAGGCCGACGTGCGTGAGGCGATAGCGCTGGCTTGAAGCTGTTCGGCTCCGGCACCGTCATTTCGACGAGCTCCGCCTCAGGTGCCTCCTGCAGCTCTTGTCGGGTCACCTCGCCGTCGAGCTGCGAAGGATGTTCTTAGCGACTTGTCAGGTAAGTTACCATGCAAGTCGGACGCAGCTGCCTTGGCGTCAGGGTGGATGGGAAGCGCAGGTGTGCTCGTTGTCAGTGCAGAACTTCGGCGGTGGTGAGCCGTTCTCCTTCATTTTTGCCGCTCCTTCCAGGCCAATATGTGGCGCCGCTCCAGCTCCTGCTGCAACTCCTCCTCGCTTGGCAAAATCAGCCTATATTTGGAGGCAAAGAGTTGTTGGTTTTCTTGCAACACAGAATAGCGCACCAGGGTTTCGTCTTTGTCGGTACACAAAATAATGCCCAGCGTGGGGTTGTCGTCGGCGTTGCGCTTTAAGTCGTCCCTTGTTCTGCCGTTTCTCGGATATAATAGGCGCGGGCCTCCGGGTTTTCCACGCGGATGACGGCTCGCCAGTGAGTCCACGTCAAAAGGCTACGCAGTGCGTAGCCTTTTTCATCTCCCAATTCTCTACGCAGTGCGTAGAGAAAGTCTTCGCCGGGAAAAGTCAGATAAAACTGCCGGAAATTCTTCAGGTTGGCAACAGAAACGCCTTTGCCAAACTCCTCGCCAAGCTCACGAGCGAGGTTGCGGATGAGCGCTTTGCCATAGTCGGCGCGCTCTTTGCCCTGCTGCTCTTCCTGTACAATGCGACGGCCTATGCTCCAATAGGCCTGTACCATGAGGGTGTTGACGGCCTGGTAGGAATGCTGCCGGGCGCTGCGAAGAAGGGAGCGGATGTCTTCCAGCAGCAGCTTGGAGAGGAGTTCAGAGGTTTCGGAGCTCATGGCTTGCTTTGAATGCTAACAGATGGGGTGTTGTGCACAAAAAAACAGCTTTGTGTTGCGCCTCCGCAGGTGGGTGCCTGTTTCTGCGGTGACAGGCTTGCAACATGGGCACCGCCCAACAAAAAACCCCCGCCCTCAAATGAATTGTTCAGGCGGGGGAAGAGTTCTTCACACAGTGGGTGGTGGTTAGGTGGCTAACCGCGGCCCAGCTCTAAAAAAAACGTCTAACGAAGTTGCCAACAGCTTGGGCACCATCAACAACAGCGTTGCCAACAGCTTGGGCACCATCAACAACAGCGTTGCCAGCAGCTTGGGCAGCATCAACAACAGCGTTGCCAACAACTTGGGCACTATCAACAACAGCGTTGCCAGCAGCTTGGGCACCATCAATAACAGCGTTGCCGGTAGCTTGTGCGAAATCAATGGCGTCATTGCGGATACCTTCGCCGAAACCGAAAGGAACAAAGTTATCTATGACGGTTTGGGCATCATCCACCAAGTTGTTGGCAGTGTCTTGGGCACCATCCACCAAGTTGTTGGTAGTGTCTTGGGCATCATCCACCAAGTTGTTGGCAGTGTCTTGGGCATCATCCACCAAGTTGTTGGCAGTGTCTTGGGCATCATCCACCAAGTTGTTGGCGAAATTTTGGACACCATCAACAAAGTTGTTGGCGAGATTTTGGGCACCATCAACAACATCGTTCAGGCTGTTGGCAACCGTTCGGAAGCCACTCGCAATTTGGTCGGCAGGCCCTTGCTGAGAGATCGCTCGATAGTATTCAATGCCCTGCCTAATCATTTCCTGATCTCGCGGATCATCCCCATAGGATGATGTGCCGGGCAGATCATACGGAGTGCCAAATTCGTCCTCGGAGGTGCCGGCCTGCTGCTGAGCCCACCCGGCACCTCGCAACAATACCTCCTCTGGAATCCCCATGGCTGCTCCCATGACGCCATAGTGGAAATTTCCAAAATCCTCATATTCGTTGCCTTGTTGCTTATAATCCCAAGGTCCACCAGATCTGACATGTTGATAGAAATCCTGGATGCTCATATCCCTGGTTTTCGCGATGTTTTCTTCGAGGCTAACCCCCGGGGGTGCAGGGGGCACGCACAACTGTTTTCCTGGCAGGGGCGGTGCTGCGGGCACATGGCGCGACGGCCCTCTGATACACTCACTGGTACACTCATCGTCGGATGCAGGCAGAGGGCGCGATGCTTTCAACGCATTCGCATCTCCGCTGTCATAGGTGTCTTGATGAATGCCCCTTGAGGTTGCTGTCTTTGGAACGCTGGTCTTCGCAGGCCTGTTTTCCGTTTGGTTTGCTGTAAGCTCTCCGTTTCTTTGTTTGGTTGCCTCTTTGTTTTTCAGAGGTGTGTTTTTCGTTTGAATCGCATCAAAACTTCTTATGGCTTTGCCCGCAGGATTTGCTGCGCTGATTGTAAAATTGCTCATGACTTCAGTCCTTTTAAGATGAAATGTAGGTTGTGAAATGCTCCCTTAAATAACCGGCCTCTGATGAGTCCCCACGTCTCGCCGCAAGACGACGGCTTATTTCAAGAAGCGCCGTCTACCTATATTATCCGTAAAAAACTTATATAGTTACCAATGCCGAGAAAAGTATTTGAAAGGCGGTATTATGTGCCTACAAAAAATTACAGGCAGTCTGTGCTCACGCCGACAAAAAGACACACAAGAGCGTCGCAACAAGAAACCCAAGCGAAAAAGCAAGGGCCATCAGCGCCTTTTTATCGCCCATAGCACCCCTTGGCGTCGCGCATTCCGGCGGGGCGGGCTCTTCCAAGGGCGGGGATTGGCCATAGGAGAGGGTGTCTTTGAAGCACCGCGGCCACGGAGGCAGTGGGGGCCCAGGCTCTGCTTTTTGGCTTTCAGTGGGCACCTTCTGCCCTTTTTGTGCTTTGGCAATCTTCACTGACAAGCCCTTCACCATTTCAAAAACGCGCCGTCCTGTCTCCTCGCACCCCGAGGCAGCCTCGGCGCTGACTTCTTCAAGTCTTGTGGCAAAGCCCCCCAGGTAGCAAGTCCCGCCTGTCAGGTTGGCCAAAACCCAGACTTGTTCGCCCACAAGGTTGGAATCTGCAAAACCCTGTTGCCGGAGTGAATCCAAGCAAAGCCCAATCCTCTGCAAAGTATGCGCGTCTTCTTCGCTAAACCCTTCATCGCTCATAACTGGCCCCCACATGGGAATAAGAATTGAGGCCACACAAGGCGGGCGAGGAGGGAGGCTCTTTCAAAGACGGGGGTTGATCAAGGCCTTGGGCTTCGTCAATAACCTCATCCAACATTTCAACAAGCGCCGTCAAGTGCTGCCCCAGGTATATACGCTCCTTCATGCGGATAGAGTCGCTCAGTACCGCGAAAATATCCGCCAGGTGCAAGCCCCTGCTCGGCAGCTGAATCAGTGCAGAGACACATTCGCCTACAACGGCGGCCTCTTCCTTCGGAGGTTTTGGGGAAGTATTTTTTTGGCGGGCATTGTTTTTTCTGTCGCCACCCAAAGTTATTTTTCAATGAAAGAGCTTCCCTTATTCAATCCTTGCCTATTGTCCATAGAAGGCGTGTTTATTAAGGCCAATATAGCCATGGAAACAAGAACCAAGCTCAAAGCCGTTGCTACAACAAAGGCAACTGGCTTATTTGAACGAGGTCTCAAAATAAAAGCAACTAAAATAGCTATAAAAGACAGTCCCAATAACCCCCAAAGCAGGTTTCCATAAAACGAATAATCCAACCCCCTAAAACCAGTGGAATCAAGAAAATATCCCAATCTCACATGACTATAAACGGCAAATAAAAGACTTGCCAATGCTATAATGATGAAGAGAGTATTTATAAATTTTTTCATATTCTGAAAGAGGTGACTCCGCTTATTTGGAGCATTTTGCGAAATCACCTCTATTCCTTTGGAATTAAGGATTGCAACTTGCTGCAATTGTTCTTGTGAGCCCTACTGCAGGGCGACTTGGTTCTAAGTTGAATTCGGACTTGTAGAAAGCAAAATAAAAATGGCAGACATATTGTTCATACATGCCATGGCTGTTGCGCCAGTTCGCGTTTGAAGAATGTCTTGCACTTGCTTTATTCCAAGAATCGATGACAACAGCAATAGCAAAAACAGCTCCTACGCTGGCACGCAGCAAAAGAGTTGGCTTTAGGCTAAGAGATATGACGCTATTGCGCGTAATCCAGCTACCACTTGAAAAATATGTAGAATAAGTCGTTGGATCCGCGACGACTGGATAGGCATACTCATCTGAATGCAAAACAACCTGCACGAGAACGTTTCTATCACGAATTTCATAGTGTGTGGGAACGTCGTTTCCATTCGCGTCTTTTGCCCACGGGCGGTCGATCGCTGCAATGCTACTTTCTCCGTTTTTTGTGGCAACGAGAATAGAACCATCTGAATTCCCAAAGTCATCTACAGCATATTTAAGATAGCCACCCTCAGGGATTGTATAAGGAATCTCATATTCAGCTTTTGCGTCTGACGCGTTGATAATGAATGTCTGACGAACCCCGCCTTCAAAAGCTTCAACGCCGACAGAATATTTATCAGAAGAATAGACAACCATGTTGCCGTTCAATTCTCCATTCCCTTTGGCGTCAATCCCTATGCCGATTTTCTGTCCAGAATCGGGTTCTGACAATAAAATGTTTTGATTTGGGTTTGACGGAATTTTGAGCTCGACGGTTTTCGTGCCAGGAATATAAAATTCATTTGCTTTTTCAAGGCTCAGTGTTTCAAGAGAAATCGGCGAAACTCTTTCTACAAGGGATTCAAAATTGGAGGGGCTTGCAGACATATCCATTTGAGTTGATATAGATTTTTGAATTGGCACTTGAGTTTGCACTGTTTGTGCTCTGTCTTGTCTGGCTGGTGTTTGAGCTCGTGCAATGGGTGTTTGAGTGGGCGTTCGAATGTGTGCAGAAGGTGTCACGCCAGAAAGTCTCGACATTTCAAGAGAAATCCAAGGTGGTTTTTCTGTAGAGGGTTCTGAATCAGAAGGGCTTGAAACTATATTTTTTTGAATTGGTACAGATTTTTGAATGTGTGCTTGAACTGGTGTTTGAATTTGCACAGAGCTTGTCGCGTCGTCAAATGATTTCCATGGCTTGTCATATAAAGCTATAAACGAAAAAACAGCCAATATGCATATTAAACTTGTTACTTTTTTCATAACTCTCCTCCATAAAGTAAATGCAAGTGAATGCCTCCTCAACTGACGGCCCTTTTTGGAATTTTCTCCCCCCAACCTGAATGGACGGCTTCTTTCGAAGAAGGTCATTCATTTATATTATCTATCTCGTATCCGCAAAGTTACCAATGCTGCGAGAAATTTTTTTTGGACATGTGAAATATCGTAGGCACCATGTGAACACTTCTGAAAAAAGTATGCCTTTTTTTGAGAAGGGGAGCCCGGTGCACCGCTAACAGCTGTGCGTACAATAGGGGTGGCTGGCTGTTGCGCCTAAGCTTGCACTCAAGCGGACGACCTTGCAGCTCCAGTTCGAGTTGCCATGTGAGTCTAGGTTGTTAAGCAATTTCATGAGTTTATGTTTTAAATTCTCAGGCCACTGTGCCGTTGGTGGCCGAAATTTTGAGAAACCGAACGGGTCCTTTTGACCGAAAAACACCCGCGGGTGCTATTGGGCCCGATGGACGCGTGTTTTTACAGTTGATTTTATTGACGTTTCTTCGTTTTTTTTCTTGTCGAAAAACTGCCTGCTCTCAGGAAAAGACATGCTCATAACATGGCTAATCTCAAAGCTTTTTTAGAGGCACCTTGCCTAAAACACCGGCTCTATGCAATATTTTCGACGCTTCAACAAGTCAATTTTCTTTCCAATAACTATTTGAAATGTCAAGCACTTTGGAACATTGTTTGCGTACTCGCGCATATAAAAAATTCACGAGGCCCGGGCTCGATAGCACCCACACCCACATGTTTTTTGAAAGAACCTATCGAAAATCTGACAGTGTCCTTAGGTCTCCTCCTCAGTCTCAGGCATGGGGTGTCGTTTGCAGAAATTCAAACTCGAAGGGTTTGCGTCGGGGCAAGACTCGCAAGCGCGCCTATAGCCTGGACAGGCGGCGAGGTAGTGTGCCACGTACATTGCTAAGCGTTCCGCCTCGCCGCATGAGTTCCGCCAGAATGAAAAGCCTGTTTTCTAGGGAGAACTTAAAAAAATGCCGCAAAGAGGAGTTGAACCTCTGACCTACTGATTACGAATCAGTTGCTCTACCAACTGAGCTATTGCGGCTAAACTGGGAAGTGTTTCATTTCGACAAGGCCCGCCTAACATATTTCTATCTTTGGTCAAGGATGATATGTGAGGACAAAAAGGAATTCAGTGCCTCCATGAGCCTTAAAACCTCCTCTTGCGCGCAATGTGGTCAGCCTCTGCCTTCTCCTCCGGGGTGCTATCCTTTTTGCAGCCAAAGGTGCAAAGAAGTGGACTTGTACCGCTGGCTGGACGAGGACTATCGCATCGAAACGCATTCCGAAAGCGCGCCTGTTCCGGAAGAAATTTTGGACGAAGGTGTTTGATTTTCCGGTGGGCCTAGGGGATGACCTTCGTGAATGAGGAGCTAAACCGTTTTCTTCCACCCTAAAGAGAGGACTCTCTCCCCATGTTGATTGAAGCCTTTGGGAAGACCGATGTAGGGCGCCGACGCGCTCACAATGAAGATTCTATGTTGCTGGATTCTGAGCATGGGATCTACCTGGTGGCAGATGGCATGGGAGGGGCATCCGCAGGGGAAATTGCGAGTAAGCAGGCGGTTGTCCTGGTGCGCCAATTCCTGGTGGATGCTCGCCAGGCTTTGGAAGCCATGGCAAAAAACTGGACGCCGGAAAACCAAATAGCAGCAGTCCGTGTTTTGGAAGGGGCCATTCAAAAAGCCTGCTTTGAAATTTATCAAATCAGCATGGAAGACGCTTCCATGCGGGGCATGGGAACCACTTTGGCCGCTCTCGTTATTGCCGGGAACAAAGGCATTATCGGCAACGTCGGAGACAGCCGCATTTATTTAATGCGCAACGGCCAATGCCATCGCCTGACGGAAGACCATACGCTGATAGCGGTGCAGCTGAAGGCAGGAGCGATTACGCGGGAGCAGGCCGCCACCTCCCAGTATAAAAACGTTATCACCCGGGCGGTGGGGATTCAGTCCTCCGTCCAGGTGGATACTTTGGTGGTGGATTTATTGCCTGGAGACAGTTTCCTCGTATGCTCCGACGGCCTCCACAGCTATTTCCTGGAGGCGGAGCTTTTGAGAATATTCGAGCAAGTGCCGAAGAAGGAGTTGGCGGACTATCTGGTGGCGACAGCCAATGAGCGCGGGGGGAAAGACAACATTACGGCGCTGGTTGTTTCGCTTCGAGGCGAGCTTGCCGTTGCCAGCGAGGAAGTCCTCGAAGTGCAGTCCAGGATGGAGGTGCTCAAGAAGATTCCTCTTTTTAGGCACCTTACCTACAAAGAGCAGACGGCGGTTTTGTCCATTGCGACGACACGCTCCTATGCAGAAGGCGAAGAAATTATCCGCGAGGGGCAACCGGGGCACGACCTCTACGTCGTCGTCAAAGGCCGCGTGGTGGTGGAAAAAGGGGGAATGGAGATAGCGGAATTGTTTTCCGGAGGCCATTTCGGGGAAATGGGTTTGGTAGACAATGCGCCGCGCTCAGCCACCATCCGCGCCGCGGAGCCGACGCGCGTTATGCTGATTTCGCGCTCTGAGTTGATGGCACTGATGAAGCGCGAGTCCATTTTGGCGGTGAAGATGCTCTGGAGTTTTGTACAAGTGCTGGCAGACCGCCTGAGAGCAGCCAACTTTGAGTTGTCCGAAGCCCGTCAGGAGCTGGCCATTGTGCATGCCGTCAAACCCTTCTCCGAGGAAGAATGAGCCTGCATGGGAAAAAAGTTGCCGTGCTGGTGAGCGGCAGCATTGCCGCCTACAAAGCCTGCGAGCTGCTCCGCCGCCTGCAAAAAGAGGGCGCCCAGGTGCGGGTGGCCCTGACAAAAGCTGCCGAGTCTTTTGTTTCCGCGCTGACGTTTGAGGCGCTTTCAAGGCAAACGGTTTTGACAGA
>Ga0209737_10002573_pt1 | contig 12669 bp, 7 predicted proteins | sample TergutCu122P3_FD_187284 | JGI IMG/M metagenome (GOLD analysis project Ga0209737, IMG submission 187284) | Cubitermes ugandensis P3 segment gut microbial communities from Kakamega Forest, Kenya - Cu122 P3 (SPAdes) (version 2) | ecosystem: Host-associated > Arthropoda: Insects > Digestive system >... | reverse complement strand
TATAAAACTACCAACGTGATGCACTGAATATTATTTATTCGTCAAATATTATTACTCTCCTCTGCGACACACACTTACACAGATTTAATATTTTAGGCTGTAATAACACAAAAATGTATTTTTAGAATTTTAGATTGTAATATCAAGCACATTATGTTTTAGCAATACTTGACCACTCACCTTTTACAGAGTGACGGTACCATATGCTGCTTATGTACAACTATGTCCTCCTGAAGATGAGTACTTGATACTCGAAACATGTAGAGGAGAGTAATAATATTTGACGAATAAATAATATTCAGTGCATCACGTTTGTAGTTTTATATGGTCAATTCATGATGCACGGTCAGAGAAACATTAAGTCAGGAAACTTGACTGTGAATGGCTTGTGAAATGTGTATCTCAGAGGCATCCCAACAGACCCCATCTGTAGAATGGATTTGTGTTCCATATCCTGAGATTTTTTGGTGTGACCACAGTTAGTGGATTGAGGTCTCCACTTTAATTTATACACTAAACATTCTATATCTCCATCTTTGAAACAGGTTATACTCTACCTCAAAGCATATTTCTGACACATATTGCTCTATATGCTATGTTGTACAGCAACACATTTCCAACAGTTATCAATATGGCCTGGTAAGGCAATATGTTCTTTCAGAACACCAGGATCTTCTCAACCAACAGCACAGCATCACATTTCAAATGACTGAACCTTCAATTACACGTAAAAACTCACATTTTACGTGTTACACTTGCATATTAAATTATGGTGGGTGGCCAATTGTTACTACATACATAACACAGATGACAGATTTGCAGTGTAATATGTAGATTCTAGTTGGTTTTTTTTAATTTTGTAATCTCTTGTTACTTGCCAATAAATTTTCAGTGCTTAGTAACCATGCACAGTGAATGACAAGCCTTTTTGGAAGCAAATATGTACATAGGTTTGTGGGTGTGTGCATGCATTTGCACATATGTGTGTGTGTGTGTGAACGCATGGCAATCTCAAATTTCGTGGAAGGAACTTACAGAAAGCCGGTGGTACAAATCCCATGTTTCCCACCTCTTTGGTTAGAATTTCATTAGTTTTATTTGTAAATCTCACATAACAAAGCACAAAGAATGCAGCAAATAAATCAGGTCACAAAATTTCGACTCTGTCAAGCACTGGCAATTCTATATCTGTGATAGAGTGGCACTTGCGTCACATGTACATCACGTTATGAACTGCTCAGGCAATTACTGTGGATGCAACATAGCAGTAGGGCATTGTGTACTGCATATGGCAACTCTTCATGACTTCTGTTGACCAATGCTCTAATGTATTTTAATCCTTTTAAAGCTTTGGACACAATATCCCCATTTGTTGTTATTCTAATGACATGATGCATTGACTTTACTTAATACATTCACCACTGTATTCTCTTTCACAGAATTTATTGGGATGAAAAAACTACATTGTTTTAAACCATGTAATCTATTCTTCTAGCTGGATTTTCGTGTTAATGCATACATTATTCTCACACAATCATATACATAGACTTCTAATAGTTCACCTGCATTATAATGAAGCCCTTCATAATGGACTGGATGGACCAAAACATGTTGGAGAAACATTAAAGGTAGTTAGGTTGTCCCAACAGTAATGCATATGGGTTTTAATTTTTTAATTGATTAAGGATGTACATGGTTGAAATGCAACATTAAAATATGTTAAGAGACACAATGTCAATAACAAATTTTTGTAAATATTTTTTTGCTATAATTTTTTCTCAATAACTTCGTTTGTGTGCCATTAAAGTTACAAAAACCTAACCTTAATCTCCCTGTGGGTATCTTCAAATATGCAGTATAAAATGTAACATTTGTTCTAAGTGACCTACAGAGTAATGTAGGTAAATAGCAAACAATGAGTTATGAGAACAGACATGGTATATTTACATGAAATTAATATAATATGCTGAATAGCATGTGTTCACTGATAAAGCTATATGCATCAGTCACTGCCTGGTTCCTGGCAGAATATGCATCACTCACTACCGAGTGCTTTATGATTTACCATTTATGAGCCAGTTATCACTCCATAAAAACAGTGTGTTCAACTTACATATATTATAAGAAGTTCTAAAAATGAGACCTCATGAGCAATCGACATTTCCCCTCACTGGCTGAACACCTAACAGAGCCACATAATAGTACCCCCATTAAGAACATCACAGTATAAGAAACTGTTAGATGAGGTGCCTACTTATTATATTTCTCATCCAATATACTTATAATTCATGATCTAAGCTCATGTGACATATCTGCTCTGGCCACACAATAATTTTTTTTCTGCCACTCAGTATCTCCTATACTGATTTGTGTAAGCATACAAAATTGAAAAACTCTTGAAATAGCATGTACAGGGGTACTGTAACTGTTGAGAGTGTAAAGCAACAACCCCACCTCCATCATCACCCCTGGTCTCTGAAATGAGAGTGAAGAGTGAAGGCCTCTGTAGATGCAGGTTCAAACTTAACTGTGATGGGCACCATATAGCAAATTTGTATTATGCAAATATGTTTGTGTCCCTGTGGACATTAGCACTGAAGTGTGGTAAGATATACTACCTCCAGTCTAATTTTTATAGAAACAATAGCATTTCTAAAATCCTGTATCCAACAAACTTCTGTTCTTTAGATAAAATTCACACAAAAATACATGCTTGTCTTCAGAAATACTTATGCAATGAACAATTTACATTTGGAAAACATTTTTAAAGATTCTGAATTTTTATGTTCAGCATGGTACACTATGCCGTGTCTGCACATGGGTTATCATAGACAAATGCCTCAACAGTTTTTCCATCGCCTTCTGCTGTTTTGTTTGGCTCTTGATGTTGAGTTTGGATGTCCGCTGGCATCTCCCAGAAATGTGAATCATCAAAATACTGCTCCCTTGATATCTTGTTCAACAGTGGAACTCGGAGTATAAAACCTATAGTATGAAATACATGAGTTAGTATAACTCAAAATCAGCTCCCATAAAAATCAAATTCATGTGTTGAAATTTTTGTGAAAAGTAGTTCCATTGAAGTAAATTGCTTAATAACCAGATCTATAGTTGAATTAAGGTATGGAGTAATTAAATTTAAATTAAGGTGCAAAGCTGCAGGGTTCAAGGCTATATAACATCCAGTAGTGGCAGTTTTGTGTTAGAAACCAGAAATAATGCTGATGCCATACATTTGGATAGATTAGTTACAACAGCAAGTAAGTATGAATAATGACAATCAATTCATAAACAAGATGTCCAGTATATATAAATGATTATGTAGGTGTGTGTTTTTTATATGTTCACAGTCACAAAGTCTACCACTTAAAGGAATTAGCAAGGAAAGACAAATAGAGGGCAGAAACGATTCTAGCATCATTAATTTTGTACCAAAAAACAGCTTGAAACTCATGAAAATTAAATTAAAACAGGAAATTAGAAATCATTTGAAAGTCAAACACGATTAAAAGACAAAGTTCAAAACACACAAATCATAGTCAAATAGCAGACCAGAAGACTTTTAATACATGACCCATGTAGAGTTGCAAAAAAATAAATCAAATACTTCATTAAACATTTTTATTTTGGAAGCATATTATGGACTTATAAATAAAATAAATATGATTGTAAATACAAAACTGATTAAAACCGAGGAAAATGTTTCACTGTACATTCCTCAGAGGCAGGGAATTAAACTTTTAAATACAATACAAATAATCTGTACATTCAGAATTTATTATGTTAACTTTAAGCTCCTCCCATGTGTAATTTCATTGGTCAGAGAATTAGTAATTTCTTCTTCTAACATCTGTTGAAGTTTGGTTATTAAAAACCTCTGTGATTAGGATTCCATACATGTTGCTTTGAGAGGTGGCATTCGCAAAATCACAAACTTGCAGATACTCCATTATTCTTTGGAATGCTGCTTTTGAGACTGTTAATTTTCAATGCAAAATTCATCAAAGTGTCTCATATTTGGGTTGGTGTCTTGCCAGAATTAGAGTGCAAAAAATCGGTTGGTCAGTACTGCAACACTTGTTAGTGGCATATCATGAACGTCATGGAAATTTCTAGTGTCAAGACAAGCTGTGTCAGCAATTAATTTACTGTTCTGAGAGATACATTTTCCCAAGCGGTTTGTAATAATATTCAATAATTTTACTTCTACTTTAAACCTTGCAGTTGCATCACGATGAGTTTCTCTCTAAAATCTTTTCAGGTCTCTCTGCTTTCTTCAATGATATATATTTTCATTCACAATTTAATTTTCATTCTCCTCTGTTAATTTTTCATTGGCTCAGGCCATGGAGTCTTTTGTAGCAGTTTACTTTGCACTGTCATCTGTTTTTCAGTGTAGTTTGAATAATGTTAGCATTCATTGTGATTACTTTAGCAATTTGAAGTCCAATATATTTACATTTGTTGTTATTCTGGAAAAGTAGTGAACAAATAATTGCAACTATAATTATGTATCATTCAAACTTCTTTACATCTTCTATGCTGACTGCAGACTTCATGTTCTTATATTCTCTCATAAATACGTTTAGGATTTAGGTGCGTGTAAATCGAATCTGAGGTAATCATATTCTGGAAAACTAGTGATACCCACTGCAAGAATGAGGGATTTCCTTTCCTTCACAGTATGGCACACATTTTAATTTCAACCATCTATTGTGAGACTATACTTTCAACATTGTTACAAGACGGCATTGTTTCTATTGGCTGAATGGGATGGTAATAGTCTTTCAAAAAAAACTAATTTTCACAGTTTTTTACTTCCTGGTTTTGCTTTCCAGTGCCACTTTCTATTTCTGCAAGTTCTATCTGTATAATTAATGCTTTGTTTCATACTGTCGTAATTTGTTTGACTGAAACAAGTTCTTCTACTATGATTGCTGCTACTGTATTTTCTCCTATTGCGCCATGTTCCGCCACTTTGTCTTCTGCTACTGCAGGTTCTGCTGTGTTACTGTTGTTTTGTCTTACCAGGTGCTGTTGAATCTTTTAAAAAACATGTATACAATTCCCTACTATATTTCCCCAAATTTATGATTTTTCTTGACATGTATCTGCACCACCTAGCTTGTATTTATTTTTATCCCTTTATTAAACCCCGAAGAATAGGTTAAATTTTGTACTAACAATGTAGAATATAGAGAAATGACAACTACCAATTTTTTTCTTAAATAATGTAACATTATGCTACGATTAGTACTGACAAATTTGTGCTTGTATTTATGTATGCCACAAAGAAGGCGATAAAATTCTGCTTTGAAATTTGTGTGGTAAAATCAAATATAAGACTTTGATTTGTTGACACACAAGTTTCACACATTTTCAATGTAATTTAAATAAGAAAAATTTTAGCACAAAAAATTGGACTGAATTGTAGTAACAGGTCTGATGCAATTTTAACATTATTAGTCACTCAGTTCAAAACACTGATAATCACAGCCACAGGTCCTGCATACAAGTAAATCCTTGCTGGCAGTTTCTATACACAGGAAAAAAACAACATGCACAACAACACAACACATTTACACTTGCAGTGTGTGCAGTATATCAAAACACAAAGAGTCAGGTATCTTGAAATAAGGAAATAATTTCATCTACCTGCATGTGCATAACACGTAATGTTTGTTAGCCATGGAATGAAGTGAATGATTAATTTTCAGCATTGTGTCACAATCACTCAAAGCCCCATTAGCCCATGGCATTTTGGTCCATTGGAGAAAGACTATATTATTGATATGCCCCCGATTTGAAACATCATACGTATGGTGATACATAGTTCAGTATAGTGAATATGGTATTTTACTTCTGTCAACTATGGTAATAATATAAAAACTTCCTTTTACTGATACATACATGCATAATATAGTTATTAAAGAATAAAGCATTTATTAAAAAATTCTGGTTGTGTTACCTATGTAGATCCAATGTTTTCACAACAATAGGAAGAATAATAGGAGCTTTTTAAAACAAGGTGCAGTATTTCCAAAGAAGTCTACTTCATGCGTAATGCTTAAGCATGCCAGACAAATTTAATGTAAGAGGCATGACAAAAGTCTGTGCAGTTAATTAGCAAGTAAAGTTGGATTGTTTTTTAGTTGTAACTTGGATAACATAATTCAAAATGCAAGTTAAAGTAATAACATTATTCTGTATTTCAGTACGAGTAGTATATAATTCTCTGTTGGACATTGTGACAAAAGGTAATTACATAACAACTGTGCAACACAAAAGTAAAATTCTTCTTGTATGGCTCGGTATTTATTTAGAGAAAGGATGCTTGTAAAACAGTTATTAACTCAAAAAACTAAAAGGTTTGATGGGTATTATTAAGATACATTACCCCAGATTTTGCAAAAATAGTCAAAGTTAAAATGCAGAGTTAGTATGGAAATCAATTTCCATTATTCAGAACCAAGCAAAGCTTCAACAATGATTTCATCATTAGCAGACTGAATACTGCAAAATTTTGAATTTTTGGCAATGAACTATTTTCCAGTGACTATGCATAGAAGTGGAAAATAATGATGGGGGTTATTTTAAAATGCTTTCCAAGTTACAATCCCCCCCCCGGTATGTAATGATACAAAAGTTACACATGCTTCTGCAGTCTATGTTTGTACTAGCAAATTTTATTGCAAGTATTCTGTACTAAGTTTTCATATGGAGTGTGCAATGTGTTTTCTGTGCTCAGATAATGTGTGTCATATCAGTACCAGTTAAGGTGTTGTCACATATCCATTCTCATGTTCACTTCTGCTCCCAAGAGCGTCATTGCTATGGATTCTGAAGACTGTGGAAAAATTGGACACGTGTTGTGGTTCTTCCTTTGAAATTTTCCAGAAAGGATCATCAGTAAATAGCAGGGCTGGGATAAGTTGTTTTGGTCGCCCCAAGAAAAACCGACGTTTCAATATGAAGCCTGTTAATGGTAATTACCACGTTTGCATATTCATGAAACGCAGTGTAAGCACTACAAGAATTATATATTATGTGTGACAAATACGAGATTCAGTAATGAGAGTGGCCCATATTTCACAGCATGAAAACTGGTATATTCACTCACAAATGACCTTCAGAGACATCTCATGGTGTGTCATTGACATAAATTGATAGAGCACTCTGGTAAAAAGAATGCCAAAAATATTTCTGAAGTGGGAAGGGTTTGGAAAACTATCAGGTTACCTATGACTTCTTACCAGTGTGAACCTTTATCTATCTAACATTGTGGGAGAAATGTAGATGGAGAGGGTCAGAAGATGAAGTGCTGAGGAGACAGAGAGAGGAAAAATAGGAGGATGAAGAAATACACGGAAAATTCAGAAAAACACACAGAAAATTGAAGTATGTACCACTAGGCATGATCAATGGAAAATATACAAGGTGGTACCACTGGATGTAGGAGTTTCAGAAATGTGCTGATGAATAAAGAGTGCAACATGCAGCATGGTGTAGAGAATGGAGAAGTATTTTCATACTTTCAAAACTCTCTACCAAACAAGTAATTCTGTTACAGTTGGAAGACAGTTTTGGAAGCAGTTTAAAATGAGACAGGAACTGGAAGAATCCGCAATCAGTTGTCTGGTATAGAAGTTTGAATGGACTGTTAGTCTTATTTTTAACAACAATAATATTGTAGTAATAAGGTAGGCACGGCAATGTTGCTCACATACGCACAGCATGCTTCAGAGCCTGAGAAAATTGCCACATCTCATTCCTTGTCATTTTATATTAAAACTAAATCAGCACATTATTACATGACAGGATTATATGTTACTTTATATATGCATTCATGTATCATATATTTCTGTACCCTCTGAGCTTATGACTATGTCACAAGTGTTCCTCTTTTGTCTGAATATCCTGTATATAATAAGCAGCATTACAATTTGTAATCTTTGTAAGATATTATATAATTAAGGTGTTGAAATTTGGGAGGATAAGCTGGGCAGGATATGTAGCACACAAGAACTTCCAGGTGTAGCACCAAGAAGTAAATAATATAACATAAATCAGCAAGAGTATATACTGATAAGACTGAATAACATGTGATCATTACTTCAGTATTGCTTACTTAAGGAAATCCTAGATGCAGGGCAGCTATTTGTAGGCATACTAAATAGTTTTATTATATGCAGATATCCATTCTTTCTGTCTTGATTTCTCTCTTTGATATTGACTAAAAACACTTCTGTTTGACTGATTAATGTCTGTCTATGATGTCACATACCTGTGATGAGTCCTCCAGCAATAGCAATAATAAGTGTGACACCCACAGCAAGGAGTTGATATCCTGCTTGTTCACCAGCTGACCTCCCATCTCCAGGAATGAAAGAGGACGTTCCAGAGTTGTCATGAATTTGGCTGTTATTCTCAGTTGGGGCTCGGGCTGGAAATTGCTGGTACAGACTGGGCCCATATTGAGATTCTGATGCAATGCCAGCAATAAGTGCACCTACAACACCTGCCAGCACTCCAGGCATGCCGTGAAGGTTGTGAACCCCACAGGTGTCATGTACTTTCAGATTTCTTAGCAGGAATGGCTGTCAATTCACAGGAAGTAAAAAGCAAATGTTTCACTTAATATATATAGCTTCTCTTCCAGACTGATGAAAGGAAACTATGCATACTTGAAAGTTATTATTTTATTCAGCTAGTCCACCCAATGTTGTTATTGTATAATCTCATTTTAAAAAATGTGACATTCAATTCAATCTCCTTCCTTCTTCAAGGACACAGTTAAGAGGTTAGTGAAATGCACATATACTAGCTACAGCAGAACCAGAAAATCTAAATCCCATGGTAGGGGACAGAGTATTGTGTTTGTCTTTGTGCCATGGAGAATTTCTCCTCTACACTTACTGAGTAAAGAAGTGGCAGTACGGTCAATGTAAGCCAAACTGCCAAATTGTGCATGCATGTCTTTTGGACAGAAAGCTGTGCCCTTAATGACATTATTTATAAAAATTAAATTTGGGTTAATTCAAATTATTAAATAGTTTCGGTTTTAAGCAGCCTCTATTTCTCTATAATGAATTTTCTTGGAGGGAGAAACACACACGCACACATACACACACACACACACACACACATACACACAAACACACACACATATCCATGCACAGAGGCATGCACACATCCTTATCTGGTCTAAGATAATTTACTGTGTGTTGCATGTCTGTCCATCTCTCTTACCTTATAACTAACTGTTACATGAAACTAATTATTCAATAGTGTATAGAGATTATGCACCTTGTTGATGGTACTGTATCATGTGAGGATGTGAGGTTTTTTGGACTAACAGAATGTAGGCTGCAATGATAATCTTTTGAGAAGCTGGTACTTTACTTATATTTTGGGTCTGATAATAAGATGGCAGGGTAAATTACACAATATCCAGATATTTTCCAATCTCTCAGAGAAAAGATGCAATCAATTAATTGTCACAGCATCTATATATCCATTCTTGTTTGTTATTAAATGTTCTTAATATGAAAACATTTCTACAAGAAAAGCAGCACATTTGTGCTTTCACTTATTATTTGACATGTTCTATTATGGAATATTTTTTCTCTGTTAAAAATTAATTTGGTGTACAAAAACCATGATACACATGATAAGGGCTCATACCATATTTCTCTTACTTTTTCTGCCTCTAAATAACACAGATATGTGAAAGATGATTCAGCACATTCACAGCGTATATTTTTGTTACGTTTCAGGTCATGAGGAGGCTTATATCTTCTCAAACTCAGTGCCAGTGTACAGCATTAATCTTTAGGTGAGACATCCCTGTTGTGCTTAGTCAAATATATATATATATATATTTATATTTATTAAAACCACTGTCACGTACAACACAATTACAAATCTTCAGGTTACTTGTTTCAACTTTTCAATTCAGTCATTATTAGACCTATTCACTATCGAGAGCCGCTCAAAAAACTTACACCTGCATGTGGAATTTGTGTATTTTAACATAAATTTTTATGATGTATATTGCAAAGGAAGGAATGAGATCTCAAACCCACATGCAGGTACAAGTTTTTTTTGTATGGGTAATGAAACTGAATAGGTCTGATAATGACCTAAACAAAAATCCAAAACTAGTAACCAGAAGGTTGGAAATTGTGTTGTGCATGACAGCGTTTGAATATACATAGACCATTGAAATGGACACAAGTACTTGTTTTTCTTATTTTGTATGGTTTCTCATTTAACATAGAGAAAGGAATAAGAGACTGTACTCAGTTTCAACAGACAAGAGGAAATTCTAAGATATGTAATATAAATCAACATAATTACTAGGTTCATCACTTGATTAAAAATTTATAACTGAGGATTTTAACATAAGAATCCAAAGTTTAACCACCTTCTCCCACTGGACAAGGTAATAGGCCAATTCTGTCACTTCTTATTTTTAAAATCTATCTACCTAAGATGTGCCTTGGTGTTGTCCATTCACAGGCTTCATTTTGTTGTATATAGACATTTTCAAGAGGCTCTCCTACTAGCATTTGGTATGCAGTCCTTCTTTCCTCCATCCTGGCAACATCCCAAGCCCATTGTAACTTTCTGACAATTTACCCTCTTAACAGTACTAGGTGATATTAATAAATCACAGAGTTCCTCTTTATGAATACGATACACGGTCTCCTAAAATACTCACATCAAATTTCGTAGGTGGTCCAGATATATTCTTCAGCACAAATTTATAACTGGTAGATCCATATTATTCTACATGCAATTTTACATTATTCCACACAATTATTGAAGATAACAAAATGTGAAGGACATTCTAAAACAAATCACTAAGCAATTTCCACTCTTCGGTCATAGTCTATTCTTTCCATACACATATACCTACCTATGCCATCATATAGTAACTAAACATTCATTAATTTCCACTTCATTATAACCTGCTTCCACATACCAAATTAAAAAGTACTATAAAAAAGTTACAACACACAATAATTTGTACACAAACTTTGTAGTACCTGTATATAATGATATCCAATGACAGAGAGACTTCCAGCTATCACACCAACTGTCAGGGCGCCAAATGGGTAGATCATCATATCACATGCTGTCCCTATAGCAACTCCACCAGCAAGGGTAGAATTCTGAATGTGCACCTGCAGTTTACAATGTGAACTGTATAAGATGTCCCATCCTACAAGGGGTAGTCTTCCACCATTAAATGTACATGAACACTACTATTGCCAAACCCAACATTACAGATACCAATTAATGCTGCTTGCATCTTCATCCCAGAAGATGTATATTTACTCACCTAGTGAACAGGTACTCATTAAAGGCTGTTAAAATTTTGGTATTTTTGTGGGATAAAGCATTTGCTAATTGTTTATATATTTGTCAGCTGTATTGGTCAGAGATCACCAGTAATATGTGAAACTTCACACTGCCACATTTATGTGCAGAAAAAATAAAGCTACTAGATATTCAAATTATAAAAGTGGAATGACTGATGGTAGATCTGAGAAATTGTCATGAACTGAACATATCAAGTTACTGCAAATAGTGTCATAGACCAAATTCTCTTTGACCAAAAAATAAACTCTTTTTAGTTACTAAGCTTGTCAGAAATTCTCTGATTTTATGGAAGATGAAGGGTCATCATGGTATCTATCATAACCTGCCGTTAGATTCTATTCTGAGCCAGCTTAACTCTTTGGCACAGAATAACATGGTTTCCACATGGTATTCTTCCTCGATGTTAAAAAAAATTGCATTTACATTCTGTTTTATGTGCATGTGAAATTGTTTCTTATCCTCAGAGGAAGAATATAGAATGAGTTTCAGAACAGAATGGCAAGGAGAATATCTGGAGCTAATTATGGTATGTACTATGTAAATGGTGTAAACTGCAAGATGCATGATACTAAAATCCATTAGAAGGAAGAAATAATGCAGGATAAATTCAATGTTCTAAGGACATGGTTAATTTTTTTAACACCCTTGAAGAATCCAATGAAAAACAAGTTTAAAATTATAACATTTGTATGCAGAGTATTCAATACTGAACCAGTGTTCCTAATTTAAGTTTCATGAATTAATTTCAAAGTTTGTTACAAGCAACTACATTTTTGTCGCACATATGTAAACTTAATTTAAATTTGAGCATGTGAAAACCAATTATTCATACAGTTTACTGTGATGTGTTGTGCAAATTGAGAGCTTCCAAACATCACGTTTGGAAGCTTTCAATTTTGAATGCTGGGCCAGAGGTTCAGCATTTTATGTGAAGTGTGTAATGATTTTCTTCAGTCCCTTCAGAAAAATGTTAAGAGAGTTAAGGAAGTTCCTTCATTTCTACTCCCTCATTTGCAGTCAACCCCCTTATCTATGAATTACACATAGCAGAAAAAGTAGGAGTGAAGAGTGAATCAACCAGCAACAAATGTTGACTTTGTCAGAGATTATTAACATACAAGTACTATCATCTAGAACACTTTTTATTTACCAACTGACACACACAATGCTGAGAAAACGTAGAGTCATTAAAAAATTCTAAAATAGATAAAAACGCTCCAACATGTTTCGGTCTACATGGAGACCATCTTCAGGGAGCTAAAGTCAGTACTTGGCTAAAAG
>Ga0209737_10002572_pt1 | contig 12671 bp, 24 predicted proteins | sample TergutCu122P3_FD_187284 | JGI IMG/M metagenome (GOLD analysis project Ga0209737, IMG submission 187284) | Cubitermes ugandensis P3 segment gut microbial communities from Kakamega Forest, Kenya - Cu122 P3 (SPAdes) (version 2) | ecosystem: Host-associated > Arthropoda: Insects > Digestive system... | reverse complement strand
AAGTCAAGAAGAAAGAGCAACAGGAAAGAGAACCCGCGATCCGAGAGACCGTATGGATAAAGGGAGCGAACAGAAGTATCGGCATCTGCACGATAGAGGTGTATTGCCCGGAATCCCTCACGAAAGAGGACTTGTACAAGGCGGATCTGGCCGTTGGCGAATTGGCGCGAACACTCGCCACGATAGTCACGGAGAAGTTGCGCCCCGGATATGTATCTCCGTTCTGAGGTCGCCCATGTCCCTCAGATCCGCAATGCGCGGCGACAGGTCCGCATGGTCCAAGATATACGATCTTCCGAACGGCCTCACAGCCTACGGGCTCCGTGACAACGATAAGGCATACACCGCATATCGTCACGGCTGCAACCTCGCGATCTATGACGGCGCGGAGCAGATATTTTCGGCGGTGGTAGCGTGAACGATCCTTACGTCGACGCCGGCAACCTCTACGAAAAAACGTACACGTTGCCGGACGGCCTTAAGATCGCTGTCGAAGAGATAGATCGCAAACGCACGTCCGCATACTCCAGGGACCAAAAGGAACACTGGAATGAAGTGGAGAAGTGGATAAGGACGTTCTACGACGCAACGCGCTTGTGGCCCGTGTTCCGTCCCTCCAGGAAGGTGAGGGCATGAGGGTTGCGTTATATGTTCGCGTATCGAAAGAAGACGGGCAGACAACAGAGAATCAATTGAACATTCTGCGTCCCCTGGCCGCGCGCCTGGGCCACGAGATCATAGCGGAATATGAAGACAAAGCTTCAGGTAAGGATCCGAATCGCCCAAGGTTCAGAGATATGATCGCGGCGGCAAAACGTCATGAATTTGACGCCATCATGGCTGTACGCCTCGACAGGATAATGCGATCGGTCATTCATCTTAAGCACGTTCTGGAAGAGTTGGAAGTTGCCGGAATTTCGATAATATTCGCTGATATGGAGTTTGATCCCAACACGCCGAACGGCAGACTCATGATAAACATCGTGTCCGCTATAGCTGAGTGGGAACGCGACATAATATCTGTGAGAACGAAAGAAGGATTGGCCGCCAGGAAAGCGAAGGGCGTAAAGCTCGGACGACCGTTCAAGGAGATTCCTATTAGGGATGTCGCCAAACTAAGAATGGATGGTTGGAGTTGGAAACGAATATCCGATCTAATCAAGGTTCCGAAGGCAACACTCATCAGCAGATCGGACGAGATAGAACAGACAATTGAACATCTGACAAGGTCAGAAAACGCACCCGTCAAAAATGACGGGTCAGAAAAGGAGGGGGTATTTTGAACAGTAAAAAGGATATAAAGAATAATTCAGACGGCAAACCAACAATTAATGACCGCACTATACAGAGGACGTTATCGTTTTTTATAAAAAGCGACAAACCGAGATACTTCAAAGATTGCAAAGTAGACTGCCGGGACTATTGGGGATGTGCTCAACAATTCAGATGTGAACACTGGATAGAACTCAATCCATCAACATACGCAAAGCATTACGCAGATTGGGCGGGTGAATACCGTGTCTGATATTCCATCCTATCCTGACCAACCTTTCAAACTTGAAGTGACAAAAAACGCTACACTTTGCTACTGCGGATCCGATTCATATTGTAGCGTGTTCGAAGGAGAATGTTGTCGTGATACGGAGGTATACTATGACGAGTGTGATCCGTCTTTTAATGACCCCAAAATCTATCCATTCGACATGGAGGGATCGTTCTGAGCGAGGAAGACTATGTGCGCACGCTCGCACGCAGAGGCATGAAACAACTCGGATACGCATATCGCAACATGAGGATGATATTGGTAGATGCCAGAGGACATGCCAAGGATGCGGCAACGGGCAAGACCATTGATAAGAAAGACATGGATTTCTTTCTCGCTTATCGCAATGATCTGGGGGAATTGCTATCGGTTTTGGAACGGACACTCGGATTTCTGGATAAGCACATCAAGATCATGGAGGGGTCGCAGTGAACGATAAACCGTCAATTAAAAACCGCTGTATGCCGTGCGTTCATCACGAACGCAGGACATGGAGTACGTCATACAAACCTGCGAACTATCACAGAATCGGAGTATCTCACGCATACGCATATTGCACGTTGCATAAAGAACGCTGCTCGAACGTTTTCAAAAAATGCGAGGTGAGATCATGAATGATAAACCGTCAATTGTTGACCGTATCATTGATGACAGTGGACTTAATCCGCTTGAACTTTTGATAGCTATAAAGAAAAGAGTTGCGAAAGACGGATTGATGTTGTCGTATACTATCGAAAAAGGAGACTGCAGAGGAGTCACCTATAATTGTCAATTGTGTGGAAGGAGGCTATACTATGAATGATAAACCGTCAATTACTGACCACACCGAAAGGACGGTGACGTGATGGGACACACACTTTCTGAATGGGATCATGTGAATGTGTACTGTGACAATCCCGAATGTAACAAGGAGATCACGGTTGACGTGTTCAACTACTCCAACAACAGCTCACCGTTGGAAGACCTCATAGCAGGGATGGAAGAGAAAGGTTGGTTCTACGCTGACGATTTCGGAGAGCACTGTTATTGTGAAGATTGCAAAAAGACGCAACCCAAATACATCGAGGAATACGGAGAGGATACCGATGGATAAACCGTCGATTGCTGACCAAGAACAGCGCAAATGCCGCGAATGTGACGGAACAGGGCGCAGCCTCCATTCAAACACAGAATGTTGGCGTTGTAAGGGAACTGGAAAATTCGTATACATGCACACTCACTATCGGCACACCAAATGCCGTGAATGCCGCTCCGACCCGGTACGTGTACTTAGGAAAGGAGTGTTTGCGTATTGTTATCAATGCGGCTTCGCATGGGCAACAGACCCGCATTATAAGGGACGCGATCCAAAAAGGATGTGGCAGTCATGACGTCCCATCCGATTAAGGCCCCGTTCACATGGTACGGCAGCAAAGCGAGACATCTTAAGTTTATCCTTCCAAACATCCCCTACACAAAACATTACTGTGAGCCGTTCGGCGGCTCCGGGTCGGTCATGCTTGCACGCGCGCCGGCGCCGATCGAAACCTACAATGACATAGATTCTGAGTTGGTGAACTTCTTTAAGGTTCTCCGGGAGGATCCCGAAGAACTTCAAAAGATGGCAACATTGACGCCATACTCTAGAGAAGAGTACAAATCATTCGGCGCAACTGAAAATATAAACGACATTGAACGGGCTCGCAGATTCTTTTTCAGAGCGTGCAACGCATACTCCGGGAGACCGCGCGGCGGTTCATTCGCAGTTTCAAAGGGCGAAATCAAGAGAGGAATATCAGATCGCGTATCCCGGTACTTCTCCAACTGTGACAACCTCACAGTCATTGCGAATCGTCTTTTGACGGTGCAGATTGAGAACATGGATGCGATAGACTTAATCAAAAAGTACGATTCTCCGGACACGCTCTTTTACTGCGATCCCCCGTACAGTATGAAGTCAAGGGTAGCGCGTGATTGTTACCGCTTTGAGCTGGATGAGATCTATCACAGGCTTTTATCTCAGACTCTTAACCGAATTGTTGGCCGCGCCATAGTGTCAGGGTACGCATCGAAGTTTTACGATGAACTGTACAGCGGCTGGTTATGTGTTAAGGGCCCCATAAACAAAACTTCGGAATTTAAGAGTGAGAGGCAAGAGGTTCTATGGATGAATTATGATCCCGCGTCCGGATCCCGAATTAAAACTGCACCGACCATTAAGCAGACCTCTATATCAGAAATAGCGGCGGCGATCGAATGAGCAATCAGTCATCGTTTCTCGACGGTTGGGTGCCGCCAAAAGACATAGAAGATCCTGACGAATTTTACGTTCCTCTCTCACAAAGAGGATTCTGCCAAAGATGCATTCATTGTGCGATGGATTTTGAGGACGGACTTATCGCGTGCAATCACTATAAAAAAATATATGGGCAATTCGCAGCTGAAAAATGTGAAAAATACAAACGCAGAGTGGTTATGAATGGCGACCCAATCACCACTCCGATCTCACCTACCAACACCGTAAGAAAGCGCAAAATCGTTGATATGGATGAGGTCATGAGGCTCGCCGCTCTCGGGCACGGCACATGTAAGATCTGCTCTGCGATGAAGATGGATACTTCCACTCTGATGGACCGCTTAAGATCGTCGGGATTGTACGACGAATACAAGAAGATCAATGCCGAGAACAACAAAAAAAGACCAAAGAGGGCGACTGTCGATATAGATCGCGTCTTTGATCTCGCACGTAAAAAGAACTCTAAGGTACGCATATGTCACGTTCTCGGAATCGACAAAGAAACACTCATAGGTCACCTCACCGCCGCCGGCAGATTGGATGAGTTTTACGATATCATGTCACACAGGAATGACCACATAGATGCCATCGTCGCCGAAGCGATAAGGATCGCGCCTGAATGCAGATCGATACCGGACGCAGCGTATAAGATGGGATGCAACGACAGCACCCTGTACAACCATCTCATGTTGAGAGGAAAGCTTGAAGAATTTCACAGTAAAACGAGATTGGTCGATATAGAAGAGGCGTTCCGGCTCGCAGGCGAAAGTACATCACTGACCAAGGTCGCCATAAAACTGAACGTTGCCGGAAAGACACTGTATAAGGCACTTGAATCCGCAGGAAGATACGACGAATTTATCGAATCGTTGTTGCCGCGGCCTGTCAAGGTCAGACTGGTTAAAGTAAGAACCGTTAAAACCAAACCTGTAAAAACAGAGAAAAAGGTCGTCAAAAAGGAAGACGTCTTCGATGTGCGACCGAAGGACATCGCCCCCACCGTAGCAATAAAAGAAGAGTTGCCGGAACCGACAACGATCGACACTGAGCAGATCATGAGTCATGCTGCCGAAGGAATGACGCTCGCCGAGGTTGCATCTCTTTATGATCTCGACATCGACATCTTAAGAAAGCACCTTATCGGATGCGGGAAATTGAAAGAATATGTCGAAACGTCAAGGCCTGTTCGATTCACGATGAATCTCCGGAATCGGGGGGCACAGGTATGACTGCCGCTATAGACACATGCGCACATATATGCGCTCATACATACAATGAGAACAATGAGCGGTCGCCGTTAAAGTTTTTGGATCGTCAACTCCATTACATCGGCGACCGTTCACCCTCTTCACTCATCCAACGAAACAAACACGCCTCCACGGACGCATGCGCACATATATGCGCTCACACATATGAGAACAATGAACGGTTGCCGATTCAAGTTTTTGGTCTGAACCTCCAAAATCATCTCGGCAACTGTTCTCCCTCTACGGATTTTTTCAATCTGGTGAGAGCAAGATCTATTCCATGCGACCAACTAGCAAATTCATTAGATTCTACCATCTTATCCAAAAATTCTTTGTTTTCAGGGGAAATGGTTACATTCAATGATATTTTCTTTTGGTTAACCATATACAACAAAGATTCATGTGAAGATTTAAATATTGACAACGATAATCTGCCTATAACAAAGGTTACCTTTGTTGGAGGTTCAGAAAATGGCAAACAACGAAGCATCAGCGAACGCGCTGAAAGTCAAGAAGAAAGAGCAACAGGAAAGAGAACCCGCGATCCGAGAGACCGTATGGATAAAGGGAGCGAACAGAAGTATCTGCACGATAGAGGTGTATTGCCCGGAATCCCTCACGAAAGAGGACTTGTACAAGGCGGATCTGGCCGTTGGCGAATTGGCGCGAACACTCGCCACGATAGTCACGGAGAAGTTGCGCCCGGGATATGTATCTCCGTTCTGATGACGGTGGTCACATGAGCAGGGCTTACTGTCCGATGTGCACTTCCATAATGCGGAAGTATAACGTGCCCGAAACAAAGAAGCCGACCGCATTCAGCCTCTTTGCGGGATGCGGAGGAATTGACCTAGGATTTGTTCAGGCAGGATTTGCTGTTGTAGGTGCGAATGAATGGGATCCGGACGCCGCTATAACATATATGACAAACCTCTGCAGCAACCCCATCCACATTCACTATCTCGATCCTAATGACAAGACCAGGCTGGACAAAGCTGTATCAAAAATGATAAGATCTAATGACAGAGGCGAGATCACATATTATCCCGTGTCCGGATCCGGATGGATAAAGAATAATCCGGACATGCACGCGACAAGGGATTTTTGGTTCGGGGATGTACGCCTCTTGAAAGGAAAAGATATACTCAGGACGCTGAATATGAATGTAGGAGAAATAGACATAGTTGTGGGAGGGCCGCCGTGTCAGGGATTCAGCACTGCCAATCCTCACAGGACGGTAGGCGATGAACGTAACAGTATGGTATATGAGTTTGCACGAGTGATTACGGAACTTCGGCCATCTACGTTTTTCATGGAGAACGTTCCGAATATGCGAAATGTAAAGGATCCTGACGGCAACCTGATTCTAGATGTATTCTTTGAGATCATAGGCGCGGCAGACTACAAACCAGCATCCGACAACACCGTAAGATCTCTGAAGAAGATGGTGGCACCGATGCGACAGACCAACATTGACGTATGGCAGACGGAGGCGTTCTGATGGCAACATGTTATGATAACTGTTGGAACTACTACGACTGTGATGAGCCTCTCATCGGAGAGATAGATGGAAGGTGTGACAGTTTTGAGGATTATAGATCTCGGTTAGGGCATGGGTCCACGACGCATGAGTTTTTCGCTAACAAGCGACCGTGCCCGAACTGCGGAAAGAGCACACACGATCATTATGTCGCAAAGAAGGAGGGAGTCTGATGGAGATTGAAATGAACAAACTGACCAGATACGAAAAGTTGACGTACTACCTCAAAAACAACACATCATTCAAGACGGACCCGGCATCGGCGAAACATCACGGCAACCATGAGGGCGGCCTCCGGACACATTCATATTACGTCCTGGTAAACCTCCTCTATCTGACAAAAAAGTTAGATCTAAAATGGCAGGATCCCGAATCTCCGTACATAGTTGCATACGCGCACGACATGTGTAAGATCGGCGCGTATATCCCGAAGGACGGCGGCGGTTATTCTGTCTCCGAAGCTCATCCGAAATGGCACGGACAACTATCGGTGATGATGGCTGAAGAGGTTATAGAACTCACCGACGAGGAAAGAAACTGCATCCGTTGGCACATGGGCGCATACGACGAAAGGAAGAATTGGCAGAAATTCAATGATGCGCTGAAAAAATATCCGAACGTTCTTTGGACGCATAACGCCGACATGATGGCGACGCACTTCGACGAGGCGATCTGATGTTCAGAAATCCAAATATCCCGATCCTGTTCTGCGACGGGGGAGCATGTGAGGCGATGCTGAAGGTGCATGACGACTTCACACATGCAATGTACCTATCATCATCCGCGCTTGAAAAACGGGCGCGGAAAGAGGGTTGGTACCTCGACAACGGATTGAGGGGAAAATCCCTTTGTCCGGCATGTAAGGAGAGTTATGAGGGTGCGCTTTGTTGCAAAGAGTACCCGAACTTCAAACTGCCGGAGACAGGAAATTTCTTCAACGGGAAGGGCGAGGAAGTTAAAGAGTACAACAAGAGGTCGGTTTGAATGGTCGCGATGAACTTTACATTCCCTCCTGCTGAATATCTGATACCGGCAGGACTTAAACTCTCAACGATCCGCCGTCGCAATCAGGATAAAGAGGAACAGATAAAGCGTATAAAAAAGATAGAGTGCTATTGGAAACAAAGAACATCGGAATGCAGATTTTTAGCATCATGCGACGTGCGCGAATGCCACGCAATAGACATACCGATAATTGAATTTATACACACCGCGCGTCCGGAATTGATCTACTCTGAAGGATTCGGCCACGATCGAATCGCCATGGAGGATTTTTTCAAAGCGCATTATGACGTAGAATTGTTGCGCACACCGGGGGCGTTCTACATCGTCATATGGTGGCCGCCGGAATTTCAACATAATATAGAGCATTTGGAGGTAGTATGTTGACTATCAGCAGAATTTTGGCGGCGATCCCAATGAGTGACCAACCTGTATTATGTCCGGACTGCGGCAAGAAGATGAAAACGCATTTCAGAGGAGACATAGCGCGTGAACACTATCACTGCCGGAAATGTAAAAAGATCTGGGAAAAGATAGATCGTTCTGAATACGTCGTCATTTGTCCGTGTTGCGGTCAGAAGTTACCAGGGTGATATGTGATGAATGAAACTCTGTCAAGAGCCTACATCCCTCCCTCAAAAACAGTCGAATGGGAAACGCCCCAATCTTTGTTCAACGAATTGCATGAGATATTCGATTTCACGATGGATGTGTGCGCCACGAATGAGAACGCCAAATGTAAGACGTTCTACACAAAGGACGACGACGGCCTTACGAAACATTGGATAGGTCGCATCTGGTGTAATCCGCCGTACGGTGACGGAATCGAGAAGTGGTTGAAAAAAGCATACGAAACAACAAATGCAATCCTGGGGGGGGTACGATTGTTGTATGCTTAGTTCCGTCGAACACAGAAACCCGATGGTGGCAGGATTACGTCATGAAAGCCTCCGAAATTTGGTTGGTGGACGGACGATTGAAATTCGGGAACGCCAAAGATTGCGCTCCATTCGGATCTGCGATAGTGATATTCAAAAGAGAACGGACGCCGTATTTCAAAACATTCAAACCGAAGAAGTAAAGAAGGGAATAAAATGACAAAAAAAGGAACAGACAAAAAACCGACAAAACCAAAGACTGAGCGCAGCCTGTCGACCAAAACACAGAACACAACAATGTTGAGAAAATTCTCAAAGGTAGAGCTTGCTATGCTGCACCTGTCAAAATTCGGAGCACCGAGCGGCGAAAAATATTATGCCGCGAAAGCACAGACCCAAGAAGGGATCGCACACACACTGTCACGTTCGCGCGCCCAAATATCTAAACTGCTTAAGGATATGGCCGACAAAGGCCTGGTAGAGAATATTCCGTCCAAACAAAGAGGATCTCACCGCGAGAAACATACATATTATCTCACGCCTAAAGGAATGACTGCCGCCGACAAACTTATAAAATATATGGATGATAAAAACCTAAAGATGTCAGACGTGATGTATACGGTGCCTGAGATAAAGGATCCAAATCCGACACTGCACACACAGGAAGGAAGGAAACACATAGAATCCGCGGTTGTAGCATTGGATCGCGGAATGAAAGCCTACGCGGTCAAAAAACTCGCAAATGCGATAGATAAGTTATCAGACGACCTGGAGCCGAAAAAATGAAACCATGCATGAATACCATTGAATACATAGACACCGAGGCGGCACACTCACTGATCTTAGCGTTAAGGACAATGGGTCGCAAGGGCGTGCCGGTATTCACCGACAAGTGGACACTCAAAAAAGACATATCAATATCATACGAGTGCATAGATGCGCGGGAGCCGATCCGGCGCAGGTGTTTCGGGTCATATGTATTCTTGGCGACAAAGTACGACATGCACATAATAGATCGGCGCGGCACCGTGTGGGAAGTGAAAGACATACACATATCGTAATCCGGCATGCAGGATTACGATCTGGTCATAATTCTTACAACATGGTGCGCATCCGCCCCAGATGATAAATCATATCAGATCTCGTTCGCATGGTTCAGAGAGGAGGATGAATGACGTCCGATAAGACATTACAACGTCAGTATCCTTTCCCGATAGTCTCATGCAACATGTTGAACAGCCTGAAAATGAGAACAGGAATGGACATAGAGGATATGCTGCCGATCTTCATTCAGGCCGCATATAACGCCGTATTCGGAAAAAAAGTAGCAAACATCAGACCTATAAACGTGGACGAGCTCACGGAAGCATTCCGGGAAACACTTCCGCCGGAAATGTTCAAAGTGGTGCAAGAAACGCTTTCCTCCTTCATTCCTATATAAAACCCATCTACTTCTTAAGTGGTTAAGATTTGTCGATGTTATATATCGTCAATTGTCGTTGCAATTTTATCAACCGATTCGACCGGTTGTAAAAATAAGAGTGTGAAAAACATGGGTCTACTCTCAGCCACAACGAAAGCGGCGACCACAAGGCGCGGATTAGCTCTTCTCGCGGTACTCGCGATAGCAGTGATAGTCGTGTCTTTGTGGTTCTTCGTGGACGGGTTCGCCGACGATACGGTCGCGTACCTGAACGATCACGGAGGATATGCATCGCTTATAGTGGCAGGAATTGCAGCCCTTTCGTTCATCGCCGCATTCGTCGCAAAAAAGACGGATCCGTATGTGATGGGAATCAGTGTCGTACTGGCCTTCGCCGCCGTTGCGATCCTCCTGTTGCCGATGACGATCGGCGCCGCATAAACACCATTACGGTCTTCCGACCGCTTTTTTTCACACTCTTATCACAATCCAGGAGATACACACAATGCCAACAACCGTCGGAAAGAAAACTGGAACAGTCAAAGGCAAACAGACCAGAACAGTAAAAAAGACTGCTGTAAAAAGCAAAACGCGCTCGGAGAAACCTAAAACGGATAAATCTGCTGTAAATAAACACTTCAAAAAAGGCGACATACTGGATTCTACATGGGGGTATGAGCAAACAAATGTAGATTTTTACGAAGTCGTGGACGCCACAGAAAAAACAGTGATATTACAGAAGATCGGCAGTAAAGAAGAGCGTCGTAAAGAGTGGGGCCATTACGACGCAATGCCGGATACAAAACAAAAGGTAGGAAAACCGTTCAGACGGAAAGCGGACGGCACATGGGTAAGCATAAACAGTTACGCGGGAGCGCGGAAGTGGAAAGGCAAACCCGTGGATGGCACAGACTATTATTGAGGTGCGGATCATGCCTGTTTCTACAAAAAGTTCAGTCACAGAGGCCAGTTACAAAGGATTTGACCTCTTTGTCAATAAGAGGGATTCCTCAGAGGTAATCATCTGGAAGGGCAACGAATTGGTGGGCACTTTCGACGGAACGATCGCAGAGGCGAAGCGGCACATAGATTCTCAGAGGTCCAGAAAAGTGAGTAAGTGCTGTGGCAAGCAGAAAAGGTGCACCAAGACACAAAGGTCTGCCGTACAGAGGAGGCGGTGATCTCCCTGTCGCCGGCACAGAAAAGGCAGCCTCACGTCATAGTGCCTGTGATCCTCGTCGCCGCGGTAATGATGCTGGCGGGCGTTGCATTATCGCCGTTCGCAGCGTCGGAAGAGAGCGAAGACGATATGCCTGAAATTAGAGGAGAAGTGGCATTCGCCAATTTCTTCGGCGGATCCGGCACCGACTTCTTCTACACCGTCACCGCAACCTCTGATGGAGGATTCGTAGCCGCAGGATATTCCGCTGCCGCATCCTTCGGCAACGGCGACTGGACCGACGTGACAGGTCACGGCAACACCGACGCCATCATCGTCAAATTCGACATAGACGGCAACATCGTATGGAAGAAACACTTCGGCGGATCCAACACCGACTACTTCTACGCCGTCACCGCAACACCCGACGGCGGATTCGTCGCCGTAGGAGCCTCTGGATCCTTCGGCAACGGCGACTGGACCGGTGTGACAGGCCGCGGCAACCAAGACGCGACCATCGTCAAATTCGACGCCGACGGCAACATCGTATGGAAGAAGAACTTCGGAGGATCCGCCCTAGACCGATTCAACGCCGTCACCGCAACACCCGACGGTGGATTCGTAGCCGCAGGCACTTCAGAAGCCGCATCCTTCGGCAACGGCGACTGGGTCGGCGTGACAGGACGCGGCAACAACGATGCGATCATCGTCAAATTCGACAACGATGGCAACACCATATGGAAGAAAAACTTCGGAGGATCTGGTGACGACCACTTCAAAGCCGTCACCGCAACCTCTGACGGCGGATTCGTAGCCGCAGGATATTCCTCCCTCCCATCCTTCGGCAATGGCGACTGGACTGGTGTGACGGGACGCGGCGGCAGTGACGCCATCATCGTCAAATTCGACAACGATGGCAACACCATATGGATGAAACACTTCGGCGGATCCGCCCCCGACTACTTCAACGCCGTCACCGCAACACCTGATGGTGGTTTCGTCGCCGCAGGCTATTCCTCCACAGACTCATTCGGCAACGGCGACTGGATCGACGTAACAGGCCGCGGCGGCCAAGACGCGATCATCGTCAAATTCGACGCCGACGGCAACGTCGTCTGGAAAAAGAACTTCGGCGGATCCGACGGCGACTACTTCAACGCCGTCACCGCAACTCCCGACGGAGGATTCGTCGCCGCAGGATATTCTTTACCCACATCCTTCGGCAATGGCGACTGGACGGACCCAAAAAGATTCATGGCTCGCGGCGGCCAAGACGCGATCATCGTCAAATTCGACGCCGACGGCAACGTCATCTGGAAGAAACACTTTGGAGGCTCCAGTGCCGACTACTTCAACGCCGTCACCGCAACCACCGACGGCGGCTTCGTCGTCGTAGGAGATTCAAATACATCATCCTTCGGCACCGGCGACTGGACAGGCGTGACAGGACGCGGCAGCACCGACGCGATCATCGTCAAATACACAGAAGTTGTCGATGAAAACGGCGGCGACGGATGCGACTGCGCCGAACCCCAAGACAACGAAACATCGTTGATCGCAGCAGGCATAACGATAGGAGGTTCAGTATTCGCAACACTGTCCGC
>Ga0209737_10002571_pt1 | contig 12673 bp, 8 predicted proteins | sample TergutCu122P3_FD_187284 | JGI IMG/M metagenome (GOLD analysis project Ga0209737, IMG submission 187284) | Cubitermes ugandensis P3 segment gut microbial communities from Kakamega Forest, Kenya - Cu122 P3 (SPAdes) (version 2) | ecosystem: Host-associated > Arthropoda: Insects > Digestive system >... | reverse complement strand
TATTCTTTCTTATGTGAATGCGCTAAATATAGAATTTCTGCACTTAAGAAGGAGGCAGTATGTTCTTTCGAAACTTTAGTAATCACATACCAGAGTATAAGGTGTCATAGAACAGAAAGCCTAAATCTGTATGATTCGATGAAGTATAGGTTGAATTGTGAATGATTTGTGCTTTATTTAAAGGTAATGTAAACGTGTGTCATCTGCTGTTGATATATATAGCTTGGAAAGTACTCTAAGGGTAGTCCGAGTATTTGGGGGAAACTCAGGATGAGCTGCAAACATTTTTTAACTAAGGGGTTCCACAAATTTTCAAAAAATCTTATAGCCACCTGTAAAATCTGGGCGCCAGAATGGTGATATGAACCAAGTTCCATACTGAGGACACATAAATCCTAAGTGCCACCGTACAAAATTTAGTCGCCATGGCGTCCATCTGGCTCCCGAGATTTGTGCATCCCTGTTCTAACCATGTAGCTAGGGAGCACAATCACAGTGCCTTACCCTGCTTCGACCAGATTTTGTAAAAGAATGTTTTATCGTTAAAGCCAGAAGTGCAGTTTCCCCATGTGCGTAAGCAGTATGCCATCAACTGGAACAGGGTCGTATTTTCATATAAATCATAACTTCTATCAGTACTGCACTCAAACCGTTTCGCATTACGGTCGAAAGCTCAGTGTTCGCTGCTCTTTCTGTTTTGCTTTGAGTCAAAAGGATGCCGGCATTTTAGTTCCACGTATGCAGTTGGTATTACATTTTTACGTATCTTGTTGGATGAAGATGTTGGAAATGTCCTCATCAGTTCCCAATCACGCATTTTATCCGACAAGTAGGTTTAATGCACTTCGAAGCATTATTATTTAAGCGAGTCGGCGGGAAGTAACAAGCAGCAGTAGTCAGATAAAATGATGTCTTATGCAAGGGAGTGAAGGGAACTTTCCACTCATTTTTAAAGTTTGAAAAGGCTACAGGTTACTGTTTATAATCACGATCTTGTGGCTTTACCGTCAATGAAAGAGCTTAAGGAATCCACTGGATGGGAGACTGGGCAGAGTGCAGGGCGATTAGTGGGTGGATGCCAAAAGAAAATTTTCTGATTATGCTTGAATGCTTGATATTATTCAGTTCGTAGAAACCTGGGACCAGTTTTGTGTTATTATTCCTGAATTCCTCTAGCATGTATGAGGAAAGCCGTAAGAAATTAACTTATTTCCTGCCCAAGACGCATCCCCCCCCGCCCCAATGTCCCCCAAATCACCGTGCTCCTTAACACCGGAAGGTGTTGTGGGCTACTGAATCCGTGAAACTATCCTTCTAATGTAAGGCATGTCTTATCCCTTGTAGCTTTAAATGATGCTGGAAAGACGGTTTATTAGAACAGCCGGTATATTGGGGGAGTTCTGACCGGCCATATATCTAATGTAAGCCTGTGAATTTTCTGTTTTAACTTTTTATTCTACTTGACTTGTGTGCAGAAACTAAGTAGAAGCGAGAATACATTCAGTCAACAGGTAACCCGAGAGGGATTCGAAATGAGGAGCTCATGACCCAAAGCAACGATTTTGACTGCTTCAGTGTAACAAAATGTTTAGCATTTGATGAGTCAGTTGGTGGTCCTATGGAAACAGCGTTATGTGATATCTAGTGATGCGTAGAGAGTTTACGTGTAGGATTTGGCGTGTGTGTGTGTGTGTGTTGGGGGAGGGGGCAATTATGCTTGCTACGGGCAGAAGGAGGGAACAGAAAATAATGTCGGTACATGCGATTCTCAACATGTGTTCCAAAACATATATACAACAAAATGCCATGAAATTAACGCAATGTGTCAGTAGCTGATTTTACCAGCGCTATGCTAGAATTCAAACAAGAAGGCCTGTGTTCTTATTTGTAGCAAAAAACTATTGTGTGATAAGTTTTACACTTCAAAGCACAGTAGTTTCTGTATATGCCGGCTCCATCATCTTCATCATCATCATCATCATCATCATCATCATCATCATCATCAGGGTTCTATGGAGGAGATAGTAGCTAATAATTTGGTTTACTTGGAGGATCTTACGCTGGAAGTTTTTGTTGAATTTAGTAGCCTTGAAAACTTCAGAAAGTTTTGTTCTTTATTTGTATAGTATACTGAGATTAAGAGCATTGGCCGATTTTTCCTCACTGTGCAACCTCAGTGTGATTCTTCTGAGGTAAGAATTAAGTTTATAATGCTATGTGGTTGAATTTCAGGGTTTAAAAGATTAAAGCTCTGAGAGTAACCATGGGTAGTTTCACCACCCTCTTTCTGTCGCTGGTCTGCTTTAGCCTCCGATTTACCACAAAGAAGGTACGTGTTATTTTGGAGATATTTAATTACGAACTTTCAGGTCTTGTGGGATGGTAAGCATAGTCGATTGGTAAATAGCTACCAACATTTGGAAGGACCGTAATGAATTCTTCTTAAGGGCCAAACTGTCCAAGAAGTGTTCTTGTCTTTGAGGTTAAGGTACAATGCTTATTCGACGCGTCAGTACCTGTTTACCGATCAGGACGGAATAACATACCAGAAGACTCGAATGTTTGAGCGTTGCGCTGTGGCTATTTCAATTGTCGCATGTTGAGTTACATATAACGGCTCGCACGACATGGTCGACTTGTTCACCCGCTATGCTGCCCCAACATCTTACTGCTGACTGTTATATTTAGAATTGCAATGCAAGACAGTCGAACTGTTGTAAAGTCACAGCCATCGTTCTGTCTGTCCCGCATGACATTTATCACATTCCTCCCATACCTTTGAAATCTGACAGATCGTTACATCCACTGCCGCCGGGTTACAAACCAATTGCAGTTAATAATAATAATAATAATAATAATAATAATAATAATAATAATAATAATAATAATTATTATTATTATTATAATTATAATAATTATTATTATAATTATTATTACCTGTACTGTATTGGTCTCAGCTTCAGATGTTGCCATGTCCCGGATACGGTTAATCTGTTCTCCCAAATGATTAAGGGCGATGCTACTGCAGATTCTTTGGGAACACCCGCTTGCTACTCGTAGATTGCCATGATAAGCGATGATGTATTTGGTTTGGAGACTCACGGTGTGTTATGGTAACTAGTCCTGACACTAAAAGAGTCGTGCAGTCGCCGATACTGCAGCGGTAATGGAGAGCATTGGTGACTGTTCAATAATTTATTTGTTCGTAGTGAGTTTACACACTTATTTATTTTATATTTAAGGACGCTGTCTGTAGCTCAGACTAAGTGAAATCGAATGGTAGGATGATGAGTGTATAATAATATTGTAAGTAATATGAATTACTGTCTCGATATTTAACTGAAGAGACAGAGCGAGAGAGAAGTCACATGAACCTCAGTCTTGTGTAGATGTTACGGCCTTGGTTCGAACCATGTCCTCTCTCGAATGCAAAGGAGTGCTCTGCACCGTACCTCGAGAATGATATTAAAGTAGCCACGACCCCAACGTATGACGGTGTTGACGTAATGCTTGCTTTAATCCACAGTGTTTACGGCTATTGTTTCCATAGATAAGCCTTCAGTTGATTCGTTCGTGTATGTTATAGTCGTAGACATACCACGAAACCACAGTTGCTGTGACTGTTTACTCTGTGAATTTTAAAAGGTTCGCCACAGGCATCTCAGTAGATGTGCTCGGAAACGCATGACTCTACAATGCCGTTCGAAGCGTAGGTACTTTCTTAAATTTTGACTGCTGCGCAGCGATAACTGTCATCTGGCGTAACTATTATCAACTACTCACTCACTCTTACAAGAACATTACGTAAGGTACGTTTTACGAGTGTATTCAATTGTGTCACCGTAGATAAGAGGTTTTGTTAACTCGCATTCTTCGCTTTCATTCTTTCCAGACGGACTTGTTGACTTCAGTACATGGTGCTTGCACTGGGATGTTGTTAAAACTCTCAGTGTAACCAAGTATCTGGGGCCACACGTATACAGACCGGTGACAAGTCGTGGCGGCTTGCCTTTGACGTAAGCTCTTGCAATTTACGATAAGTTATAAAAGCGAAAGGCTTATAATAATCTAATATAATCTTATCATTAGCATAATGTATGGAAGTAGTGATATGGTTCGACTGCTTCATGCGTGCTGAAGCAGCCAATTCGACAAATGTTATTAGCAATTAAATTAATATCAAACGTAATCACCATGCAAGATCATTATAATTCTGAAATCGCGGAGAACGCTGGAACATGTTGACTTGCATTACAGTTTAGAGGTGGTTGTCATAATCGATTAATTTTGAACTTACGTCAATATGCCGCATCAATTGCAGGGGTTACATACTTTCAAAGAGAGGCTCATGTGATTCAAATACGAATAAAATATTCTCAGGTCGAGACGCATTTCGTGGAGTTTTTTCTTGATAATCTGACAGTCGCTCAGCTGGTCAACCGATTTTGCGACTGAAACTTTGTCAGCGACTAACATTCTGAGCCATGGCAGTGGCTTTCCACTGGTGCTCCATAAGCTTCAATTCATATACCGCCGATGCCATACAGCCAATCTTAACAACTAAGAGCGTCGCTGTATGAAACTTCTTACTCACGCGGTCCAATACGGTCCCTGAAACCTTGTGATCTGCGAGGGAAGATGCACAGTAGCTAGGGAATGAATAATGTCGAACACTAGTTCCTGTATTATATAATTCATATTTCACGCTCATATTTGTTGAATCACGTGACTATGTTACAGCTGTATTGCGTCATAATTGGGTAAAGGCCTAAAAATGGAGGTGGTATATTCCCTTAAACATAAAAGTGAGATTTTCATTATTCAACCACCTGAAGGCACGTGGGGTAATGGAAGAATAGCTGTACAGATTCTTAACCTCGGCACTAGATGGAGGTGCATGGTCAGCTTCACGCCCCGGCAAAAATCCTCGCCACCCCTTGAATAGGAGGCTGTGAAGGAATGATATCGAGATTGTTATGACCTCTCTGCCAGTAACCCTGACTCCACCCTTCCCCTCGCTCCTAACTTCACTTCTCTTTGTAACGAGCAGTGTGGAAATAAACATGGCTGCCAAGTAGACGTGCCTTGTTATTTATTCTCGACATTTTGGTGCCGTGACCAGGATTCTGGAGCGATCGAGCCGCGTATGTAGTGTAAAGTATTGTTTTTGTTGTGTGTCACGCCAGGATCAGTGTCAACAGGAGGATTTGGGCTAACGGCAAGACTACAAATTAAGATTTACACAGACGCAACCATCTTCGAGCACGCAAGTGCTATTGTATGTGGGTGGCTTGTTGGCACTACAGCGCCATATCAAGCACTTGCGTGGCGTACGCCGCTCTAGTCGGTAAGGAAGCCCCCTGCTTACGATCGTCATCTTTGCTATATACGCCTGCGCTAATATCTCTACTCGAGTAGAAAAAGTAACAACTCGCCACGGGCCGGTATTATAGCACACAGTCAGCTCGCTAGCGCCATCTGCTAGGGACGAAAGGAATTACCACTACCAACCATGGCCGAGCAACTACACAATCTAAAGAGAAAGCGCTTCAGGGAGCGAAGCAATATTACTCGCTTCTCAAACTCAATTCACTCTTTCACGGAGGAAAACACACGCGACGATTATGAGCATTATAAGGGCCGCCTTGAAGAGGCGCTAGGGCACATGTTGAAACTAGACGAAACTATTCACGATTTACTCACCGACGAAGAATACGACACGGACGTGGCGACTTGTGAGGAATACATTGAAACAGCTAAGCGCGCTGTTCAGAAGGGGGGTCGTGGCCTTGAGAAATTTAACCCCCCTGCCCCCGACAACCTAACACCGAGTCAGACGCTCTCGCCTGTGAGCCACAGAGAGGGGGTGCCCACTCCATTATTCAGTCACCACGTTAAACTGCCTCCCCTCAAACTACAGCCGTTCTCCTGGGGTATAGAAAGCTGGGCACGGTTTTGGAAGCAGTTCGAGTCGTCAATCGACAAGGACCCGTCTCTGTCAGTAGTAAACAAACATGTGTTTTTCCGCGGCTATTTAGAAGGTGAGCCGACGATGTTGGTAGAAGGCATTGTTGTCGTTGCCGATACATAAGAGGAGACAGAGAAAATCCTCCTAACGCGCTATGGTGACAAAAATAGGAAAATTCAGGCGCACTTAGACTACTTAGAGAATGTTCAACCGATTCAATACCCGACCCCGGACGCGTTGAACTCAGCGTTCATAGCATGTCACCGGCGCATCCAGGCTTTCCGGGCACTCGGGGAGGACGTGAATGGGTACGGCTGGGTCATTGCCCCCAAGATACTACGCGCAATCCCCGACGACATATGTCGCCGTTGGATTGTCCACGCGAAGCGGGAGGGTCTGTCTGAAGGGGATATCCTCTTATTAATGACGTTCCTGGGAGAGGAAGTGGACGAGGCTTTATCCACACGTAAGATACGCGGCAAGACTACAAGCTGATGCGGCTACACTCCAATAGCTGCAACACTCCACGTACAGTCAAAGCCTAGAAGTCCGGCTCGGCGGGCCGCCAAGAGGCCGGAGCCCTTTTGTGTGTTCTGCGATTCTCGTGGCCATTGGGCCCAGGACTGCAAAAGGGTGGTGGATATCGGAGAGAGAATCGACAAGCTCAACAGGGCGAACCACTGCTTCCTTTGCATGAACCGCGACCACACATCTTCGAACTGCCGGAAAAAGGGAAAGTACAATGCGCAACGTGCAGGAAGCCGCACCATCATTCTCTTTGTGACGAAGGTAGCAACCCTACTTATCCGGCCGATCCGAGCAGCATCACGGCCGTAGGGAAGTTAGACCCCCGCACCCCCGCCTTCACCTACTTACAGACAGCGCAGGTGTGGATCACGGGACCCACGGGGCTAAGCAGGCTAACTCGTTGCGTGCTAGACAGTGAAAGCCAATCAAGCTTTATCACCGACACCTTGATAGAAGACCCAAAATTGAGGACCATCGAGCATCGAGAACTGAATGTCTCGACGTTTGAGTCACAGTTTGCCCTGTCAAACCAATGCAGACTTGTTCGGTTTAATATCACGGGGGCTTGATCAAATTACACTATCCCAATCAGCGCCTTTGAGAGCGCACACACGCTTTCGCAGCAGCCAGCTGTCCCTCAGGAAGTCAGAACTCTGGCGTACGGCCGTAGAATACATTTGGCCGACCCCAAGACGGATTCACTAGAGGACTTGCCCGTCGAAATTCTAATTTGTGGTAATTCGTACTGGAAAATAGTAAAGGACAGTTCGCCAATACGCATTTCAGAATCCTTGGTGCTGATCCCTTTCATCTTCGGCTGGATACTTAGTGGAAACCGGTCCGGAGCACGTGTGAACTCAACTACGGTGAACTTTGTTCTCTCCGATCGGTCTTATTTGTTCCCCGACGTCGAACTCAGGCGCTTCTGGGACCTAGAGACCATAGGAATAACCGCCATGCCAGATGGGGCCATGAGCGCCAAAGAGTCAGCACTTCTGGGAGAGTTCCATGCTTTTTTTCGCATACAAGATCAACGAAGAGTGGTTTCCCTTCTGAAGAAGCAGGATATCATCCTGCCCAACAACAGATTGAACGCAGAGAGATGGCTAGGTAACCTGAGAGAGAAGCTCGACAAAAACGACGCCTTGAAAGAGATATACTACGCACAAATGGTTGACTATATCGCGAAAGGGCAGGTGGAGGATGTCCCCTGAAAGATTCGAAAACAGTGTTTTACCTGCCGCATCAGGTGGTGAAGAAAGAGAAGGCGGGGGAGGGGACGAAGTGGTGGATATTGTTCGATGCATCATCCCTCGAGAGCAACGTACCTTCTCTGAACGATGTCCTGGAAGTTGAGCCGTACTTCCTGTCCGAGATTTTAGCGATTTTGTTACGGTTCAGATTGCATCACTCAGCTATCGTCGGCGACATTACGCAAGCCTTCTTACAGTTGGTCCTGGATGAAAGAGATCGCTACTTGACCAGATTTTTCTGGTACAGAACCACCCCTGACGGCGATGTACGCTACCGCACGACAGGCGAGGTTATCACTTATCGTTTTACCCGACTCCCCTTTGGACGTACCTACAGTCCATTCCTGCTCTCTACGACGTTCAGGGAACACGCGGAAGGACACAAGACGACGTTCCCTGCTGCTGACCCCTAATAGACAAAAATACATTTATTGACGTCTTCGCAGCTGGCGCGGAAGATGGAAACGGCGCAATTAAAATTTACTACGAGCTAACCGCAATGATGAAACTGATCAACCTGCCCATGGCCAAATGGGCCACCAATTCAGAACGGCTGAAGGCCATTTGGTAGGCCGAAGGACAGTACGTCGTGGCACAGACGCAGGTCCTGTGTGTAAGCTGGAACACTGAGGCGATTGTTTGTATATAGATGCGGACGAAATATCTAACAAGTTGAAGGAAGGGCCAAAAAACCAAGAGGAAGCTCTTGCAAACAACAGCAAGCTTCTATGATTCTCTGGGGTTGTTCTCTCCCGTGTCCCTTGTGGGGAAGGTGCTACTCCAGGATACCAGGTTCCGAGGCATCCACTGGAACGAGCTTCTGCCTACTGACCCCGGAACACGATGGCACGCTAGGATATCTAATTTGTCTCCATTGTCCCAAGTGCACGTACCTCAATGGCTGGTAACTTCGATGGAACGAAGCTCCCAAATTCACGTATTCTGCGACGCCTCAGAAAGGGCACAAGGAGTGGCTCTCTACATTCATTCAACCAAGGAAGACAACAACCTTGTCCGTTTGGCCTGCAGCAAGAACAGACTAGCGCCAGTTAAAAGGGTAACGCTGCCGAGATTGGAGTTTCTAGAGGCGCTGGTGGGTACACGGCTGCTGAGCCACTTCTGCGAGGCGACAGGTTGTGACATTACTCGAACGACATTGTGGACAGGCTCAACCGTGGCTCTGGGTTGGATAAGAAGTGATCCAAATAGGTGGAAGACGTTCGTATGCAACAGAATCACAGAAATCCAATCCCACACCAATCCCAAGCAATGGAGACATTGCACGGGGCAGGAAAACCCATCCGATCACCTCTCGAGAGGACTACTTGGGAATCAGATACAATCGTCACACATCTGGTGGCACGGGCCATATTTGGCTTGGGAAACATGAGGAGTACTGATCATCTGGAACCCTTTCAACGAACAAATCCCTCCCAGAGGAGAAGAAAAGGGATCCCAGTCACGTTCTGACGGCAACGATAAGCTTTAGCCTCATCGACGCCTCCAAATTCAGCTCGTACTGGAAGCTGGTTTGCATGACTGCATGGGTCCTTCGATTCCTGCAAAACGTGCGGAAAAAAGAGAAATCTGCAGGAGAGCTAACGGCGACGGAACTCGCTGCTGCACGCATGCTTTGGGTACGATTGGTGCAAAGGGAAATCTTCACGACAGAACTGGAAGCTCTTCGAAAGAACTCAGCTTTGCCAAGTAACTCCAAAATAGCACGATACAACCCCTTCTTGGACGACGGACTTATCCGTCTAGGCGATAGACTGCAGTGTTCTGATCTCAGCAGGAACAACGCCACCCATTGCTTCTGCGGGCTCCCATCGCTTCACGAAGCTGCTTATCCTACAGGCGCATATCCGGTCGTATCACTTCGGGGTCCGCGTCGTACTATCGGAGCTTCGTACCGAGTTCGGATCTTCAGAGCCCGACAAACTATCAAGAGGTTCCTGCACAAGTGTCTACTATGCAAAATCGCAAACAATCCACGAGGCCAGCACATCGAGGCCCCACTGCCAGCGCACCGGTTGAGGCCCTCAAGACGTTTTGCAGTCGCTAGTGTAGTCTTTGCCGTTCCTCTCTACATTAAGGTGGGGAGGGAGAAGCAAAGGGCATACATAGCCCTATTCACGTGCGTCACCACTAGAGCAGTGCACCTTGAACTATGTTCGGATATGACTACTGCTAAGTTCCTCATGGCACTTCAACGGTTCATTGGTCGTCAAGGTCTTCCACATACGGTTTACTCAGACAACGCTAAAAATTTTCAAGCTGCAAATCTGGAATTAAACGAAGTTTGGCACGCCTTATCCTGCCGTAAGACCCACCAGTTCCTTGCCCAAAACTTTGTAGCATGGACGTTCATCGCACCTCGAGCGGCTTGGTGGGGAGGCTGGTGGGAGAGAAGGATGGAAACTACAAAACGTTGCCTACGTAAAGTACTCGGGCGATCTAGCCTCACTGAGGAAGAACTCAATACCACGCTGATCAGCATTGAAGCCGCTGTGAATTCAAGACCTAGCACGCAAGGCGGGGATTCGGACGCTGTCACTCCAGGACACTTCTTAATAGGAGGAGGCCTTGTCGCCATCCCAACTGGACCAGAGCCCGAAACAGGAAAATATCTGGCCAAGGAATTTCGATTGAGGCTGAAACTTTCAGATGATTCTGGAAACGTTGGCAGAAAGATTACCTACTTCAACTGAGGAGCTTTCACGAAGTTCGAAAGGTACACAAGTCCCGCGACCTACGAAAGGGGGACGTCATCCTGATCCAAGAGGACGTGCGCCCGCGACACATGTGGAGGAAAGCAATAGTTGAAGGTCTATTGGAAGGGAGAGTTCACAAGGTACGGACAGTCAGTCTCCGTACCCCGGAAGGGCGAAGATTTAGCCGTCCAGTCCAGCTGGTCGTCCCCTTAGAGATCGATCAGGGTGGGGAGGAATGATATCGAGATTGTTATGACCTCTGCCAGTAACCCTGACTCCCCCCTCCCCCTCGCTCCTAACTTCACTTCTCTTTGTAACGAGCAGTGTGGAAATGAACATGGCTGCCAAGTAGACGTGCCTTGTTATTTATTCTCGACAGAGGCTGCGTGGGCCCCAGAGCCGGTCTTCACGCTTTGGAGGAAAAAAATTATTGGTTTTGCGGGAAATGAACAGTAATTTCTCGGTCGCCGAACCCGTAGCCTAGCCTATACCAACTGAGCTACCCCGAGCGCACGGAGATATATTTGGATAAAACAATTAAAATGCGTTAACCATTTGATTATTCTCTTGTAAATAATAAAAAGTGTAATAGAAAGGGGTATAGTTGTCCCTGTCATTACCGTGAGGACATAGAGGGGGGCACAGATTTGTAACTCCACTCATTCTTAACGTCGGCAGTGGAGGGTGATGTGATCGAATAATGTATGCATATTTAGTTTGTACCTCACGGTAAAAACGTTTCGTCACATTTGCGAAGACCAGCCGGTTAATGTTGTTACCGTCATTCCGAACCACCCTGTAATGATGCGATCTATACCCACCTGAGCACGTAATTGCCAGACACGCGGATACTACGATCGCAAGACAACAGTGGCAATCGTAACCTGTAAATACAAGTTCAAGAATAATTCTTATGACACTTTAAAAAGATAACCCCTAAACACTATACTCACATCATTTTTAATTACAGGATTTAAAAAAATTATTATATACCAAGGAAAAGCAAACATATATAGTGCCGATAAACTTCGCCCACAAACTTAAAATCTTAAGTGCAGAAACAAGAAACAAGAACGCAAGTAATTCAAACACAAAAATATATACAGAAGTAATACACACAAATTCTCTGACTACTAATACAATATATATATATATATGTATCTATATATATATATATATATATATAGATTGCAGGCATAACAACCCTTTATTGATTTTAAAAAGAATTTACCATTGCCAACAATTGTGTGCATCAGGCAACAAAGTATTCAGTACGGCCGAAACATGTAGCGCGTGTTGACTAGACGAACAAAATTTGTGTTTGAAGGATGCACATGTGTCGGTTTGAATTAAACCATTTTCTTTTCAGTAATGGTACGAAACCCATGAATACGCTGTGTGGGCAAAATACAGAACTTTTAATGCTGCAGCAGGTGGAGGTTTAAGTGATGTTGCAGCCGTTGCTAAGCATTCCTTTCCCTCCAGCTGCGACGTAATATACCTCCATTTTATGGCTTGAACTGTGGGTCCTGTGTTCCAAGGGATTTCGGTTGGGCGAGGTTTGATGTCCACAGTAACAACAGCAACATCTCATTGTTTTATGTTGTTTTGTTGTTTTGTCGTTTTGTCGGATAATGGTGAGAGGATTGTAGCCTGTTGGTTTAGTACCAAATTAAATATTTGGCTTACTAGAAAAGCTGCTCTGTTTGGCAGGCGTCATCCATTCTTCATTTAATTACCCTGGTTGTACGAAAACTTACTCCATGGCGCAGAGTCCATCCTGAGTTGCTGCGGTGATCAGAAAATTCGTGGTCTTTTACGAACTGGAATCCCCTTTCCTTGTGCACAAGTCACAGTTACTCTACCTGCTCTATACCGGAGTAGTGGGGTCCACATCTTTAGGACATATTCCTTTATTGCTGATTTTAGTATCATCTTACCCTTTGCACGTAGATTTTTCTACTGAGGCTCTCCAACTGACATTGTAGAGGTCTATTCGTGTTATTTGGTCCAACCATTTCTTCTTCCATATTTTAATTTTTGAAAGTATTTGGTCAATAGGGGCACGCTGTAGCACATTTGGTTGAGGCGCTACAAGCCGGAAGGTAGCGGGTTCGATTCCCGATGTTCTCATTGGAATTTTTCATTGACAGAACCTTTTATTCCGCACTATGGCCCTGAGGTCGACTCAGCCTCTAACAGAAATGAGT
>Ga0209737_10002570_pt1 | contig 12676 bp, 12 predicted proteins | sample TergutCu122P3_FD_187284 | JGI IMG/M metagenome (GOLD analysis project Ga0209737, IMG submission 187284) | Cubitermes ugandensis P3 segment gut microbial communities from Kakamega Forest, Kenya - Cu122 P3 (SPAdes) (version 2) | ecosystem: Host-associated > Arthropoda: Insects > Digestive system... | reverse complement strand
ATGGCAATGTTTTCTATTTTGGACAATACATTGATCTTGCGTACCTGTTTCATTGAGTGTTTTGACCACTTGATTGAGGTTGATCGAGTACTCATCAACAAGTAGTAAGGAGTATTACCATGAAATTTAAGAAGACGACAGCGGCTGCTGTTATGGCGGCAGTGGTAGGTTGCTGTGGTTTTTATGCCCCAGTAGCGAGTGCTGTGACGAAGAATTGCGCTAATAACGCAGGGAAAATCGGCTACTCAGTAAAACAGACACAAAACAAAAATGGATTTTACGATTACAGTGTACAAGCGCGTTCAAACAAAGGTAAAACCGTCACTGCGGTCATTCATGATGGTAATTTTGGGGGAACCTGGCGGGTCATAACGTCTAGAAATGGGGTCATGTCGAAAGTATATAGCGGGCAAGCTTGGGGCAAGAATGCTTATTTCACTTGCGACACTTGGTAGCCCGCATAGCAAGTTTAGCCTGGGCAAGCGAAGCGCCGTTCAGAAATCGTTATCTTTGACGCGAAGCGCCACCGATTGAGTAATTGGCGATGTTTTGCATCGAATTGATACACCCTCTGGAGGACGCTTCGTTTGTCCAAGCTGCCTGAATTGGCTATTCCTCCGGCCAATTCAAAACCACCACGCACGCTTTTGCGTGCGTGGTGGATCTCTAAAAAATAAAAATATCGTAAGGAAAGATGAATGGAAAATAAAAAACAATCTTCAAAACAAGATCTGATTCGCCTGAGAGATATTTGTCAGTCTTACACCATGGCCGGGCAGCCTCTGGCGGTGCTCGATAAGGCCAGCATGACGATCAAACGCGGTGAGAGCTGCGCGATCGTCGGCGCTTCTGGTTCGGGTAAGAGTACTTTGCTCAATATCCTGGGCCTGCTCGATCAACCCGCGTCCGGGCGCATTTTGCTGAACGGGCATGATATGACGCGCGCCAGCTCCGATAAGCGCGCGGGCTTTCGCAATCGACTGATCGGATTTGTTTTCCAGAGTTATAACCTGCTGCCCCGCCTGAACGCGCTGGATAACGTCGCTTTGCCGCTGCTCTATCGCGGCTACCCTAGAGCTCAGGCTATGCAGCGCGCGCGCGCCCAGTTGGAACGCTTCGGCTTGGATAGCCGTGGTTCGCATCGCCCGGCGGAATTGTCCGGGGGACAAAGACAGCGGGTTGCTATCGCCCGCGCACTGGTGGGCGATCCTGCCCTGATCCTGGCCGACGAGCCTACCGGCAATCTGGATAGCACGGCCGCAAGCGATGTGATGGACATTCTGCTGCGGCTCAACCAGGAAGAAGGTGTCACCCTGGTCATGGTGACGCACGATAACAGCCTGGCTCAGAAACTTGGCCGCTGCCTGCGCGTACAAGACGGCAAGATCATCGAAACATCCAACCATCGAGCCTCTGACGATGGGTAAAGCGCTTGCCAGCCACCACGGCCCTTCGTTCTCCCAGGTGCTGCTCGAATCGCTCAGCAGCCTGCGGCTGTTGGGCCATCGTTCCGTGCTGGCGCTCCTGGGAATCTCGGTCGGCTGCGCTTCGGTGGTGGCCTTGCTCAATATCGGCCACAACACCACCAATGAAGCAATGAATGCTTTCGATAAGCTTGGCGCGAACGCGCTGCTGGCGTCCTTCCCTGCGCGAGACAGTACTATGCGCCCGGTGCCGGTAACCCTCGATCTCTCGGCTTTGAACGATGCCGTGCCCGGAATCGAACATGTTGCACCCATTGCCGAGCATTTCTCCCGCCTCCGTCACGAAGGGCGCAGCTTTGATGCAAGTATCATCGGCACGACGGCGAGCCTGTTCAAAGCGCTGGACTTTCGAGCCGATCAGGGGCGGTTCCTGTCCGAGTACGATAACCGGGCAACCTACGCTGTCGCAGGGGCCGTTGTGGCACAGGAGTTGGCCCTGCAAGTCGGTAGCCAGGTCCAGATGGGTGAATACCTTTTCGAGATTGTCGGCATCGCCCAAAGCAAACCCTCGAATCCGCTGATCCCGGTCAGAGTGAATGAGAGCCTTTTCATCCCTATTACAGGGATGAAGCGCGTGAACTCTTCCCCGGAGATCGGCAGCATCATCGTATGGATGCGAGAGACCGATCAACTGAAGGAAAAGGCCGCAGCGCTTAAAACCTATCTCGAAAGCGTCATCAAGGGTCGAGACGTAGCAGTAGAGGTTTCACAGCAATTGCTCGAAGGACTGGCCCGGCAAGACAAAGCCTTTTCTTATCTGCTGGGCGGGCTGGGCGCTATTTCTCTGCTCGTTGGCGGGGTCGGCATCATGAACGTCATGCTCATGAATGTCACTGAGCGACGGCGTGAAATCGGCGTGCGCATGGCCATTGGGAGCCGCGCACGCGATATTCGTAACTTGTTCCTGCTGGAAGCGGTGACGCTCTCCGTGGCCGGCGCCATTTTCGGCGCAGTGCTCGGCCTGATTGCGGCTTATGCGTTCGTTCGCTTCTCTGGCTGGACGTTCAGTATCGCTCCCTTGTCGCTGCCACTTGGCATTTTGAGTTCGCTGGTGGTGGGCCTTTTCTCCGGGCTTTATCCCGCTATCGCGGCCGCCCGTCTACAACCTGTCCAGGCATTGCGTGATGATTAATATCAACCTCTTCATTTTCTGCCTTCTGTCTTGCTTTTTCCTTTCGACGAAGGTTGCGGCGAATACGCTCGAACCGTCTCAGGCAACTATGCCGGGCAAACCCGTCACCCTGAGTGGACAGACTGTTGAATTGACTTTGAGCGATACCATTTTTTTCGGCCTTCGAACCAATCGCACTATTCGCAGCGCGTATCTCGAACGGACCGCAGAGAAGTTCGACCTGCGCGTGGAAGAAGATCGTTTCAACCCTAAGCTCTTGCTGACCGGGCGCTATCTTGTTGGCCGTAATCAGGATGAACAGCGCAAAACCTCGGGCCAAAAAACCTCGGAATTCACTCCGACAACCACCCTGTTGAGCAAGTATGGAACCCGTTTCAGTCTGTCATGGAACTATCAATCGACCGATGTCAAACGCGGTGATCGCACACGGAGCGATGTGGCCAAATTCTCCGTCATCCAGCCGCTGTTGCGTGGCGGCGGCAAGAATATCGCTACCGCTTCCCTTCGTCTGGCGCACCTGACCGAGCAGGCCAATAAGTTGAAACTGAAAACGGCTGTCTCGGACACCGTTACGCAGATCATTGCCGCTTATCACGAGTTATTGCGCGCTCAGGGGCAGTTGAAGATTGCCCGCGATGGACTGAATCGGTCACGTCAGTTGTTGGAAGTCAATAAGATCATGATTGCCGCCGGGCGCATGGCCGAATTCGATGCCGTACAAACTGAAGCCGATACCGCGTCGCAGGAATTGATGGTCGAGGAAACGGCCAACCAGCTCGAAGCGAAACGGCTCGACCTGTTGCGCCTGCTGGCGCTGGATACGAGTACCCGGATTACGGTCATCGATGCGCCGGTTGTCCGGCGCACTGAAGTCAGCCTCGCAAATGCTTTGGCCGCCGCTTTTGAACACCGCCCCGCTTATCTCACTCAGATCATCGCTTCCGAGCAGGCAGGCATCCGCCTCGATGTGGCCCGCGACGATCAGTTGTGGGACATTTCCCTGGTCGGCGAAGCCAACCGGTCCCGCCGCCGCCTGAGCAATCAACAAGTGCAGGGGGATGGCGAGAACAATCGAACTTGGGAAGGCTATGCGGGGGTTCAGGTCGATATTCCGATTGGCGATTTGAGCCGGAAGCAATCGGAAGTCCGAGCCAAGGTGGATGCCGAAAATCAAACTCTCCTCCTCGCCGAGGCACGGCAGGCGCTCGAGCTGGAAGTCGATAATGCGGTACGCGAACTTGGAACGCGCTGGCGGCAGTATGAAATCGCCCAACGGGCGCGCAAGCTGTCGCAACGTAAGCTGGAGGTGGAACGCGACAAATTGCAAGCGGGCCGTTCCAGCAACTTTCAAGTACTCAGCTTCGAGTCAGACTTGCGTAGTGCTGAAAATACTTGCCTCGATGCGTTGATTGCATACCTCAATGCCCAGAGCTTGTTGGATAATACCCTGGGCACGACTCTGGAGAGTTGGGATATTAACCTCAATGATTAGTGAATTACGTGAATTGTATATTTGACTGCCATGATTTCCTATTTTATTTACCGCAGAAACGGTGCCGCTCCTTCTCCCACAGGCGGGGGGCGAGGGCAGGGACGGGAGCGAGCGCCGCTGAATGCCCCCACTCCAACCCTTTCCCGCAAGCGGGGGAGGGAGATGGAAGGGCGACCCCTCCCTCGCGAGCGGGGGAGGGAGTCAAATATGCGCTCCCCAATGAGTAAGCGCCCTGGTCGGGGTTTATCGAAACGCCCCTTTCACTTTATTGTGGCGGGGGTTTTGTGTGTGCTCGTCTGCGGCTTTGCTTTCGCAATCTTGCGCCCGCTCGACCCGCCTGCGGTGCCGGGCGAAGCGCGCTGGCTGCCTGTGCAGCCTCAACTTCTGGAAAATCGTCTTGGACTGGTGGGACGCATCGAACCCGCAACCCGTTTGCAGATAACGGCGCCGTTTGACGGGAGCATCAATGAACTTGCCGTGGCTGAAGGGGATCGCGTCGAAAAAGGGCAAATCTTGCTGACGCTCGATACCAAGCAGTTGGACATCCAGAGACGCGAAGTCTATGGTGAACTGCTCAAATCCAACCGTAATATGGAAAAGGTGAGGGACTGGGACAATAGCGAAGAAGTCGTTCGTGCCCGCCGTACGGTGACCAATGCGGAAATGGCCCTGAAAAACACAAAATCCAAGCTTGCGGATACTCGTCTCTTGTTTCAGCGAGGCATTGTCGCGCGCATGGATGTCGATGCGCTGGAAGAACAGCTCGAAACCCAGAAACTCGAGTTGGCTTCTTCGCATGGCGAGCTGCAAACGGCGATGGAAAAAGGGCAGGGGGAGAGCCGCAAAATTGCCGAAATGGAATTCATGAACGTCAAGGATCGTTTCGATGCCCTGCAAGCTTTGCATGCACAGCGCGAATTGCGCGCGCCGTTTGCGGGGACCGTTTTGCGTCCGCCACAAACGAATTCAACTGAAAACCCGAACGACAACGCTCCGCTTCAGGTAGGGAAAAATGTCAAGCAAGGCACGGCTTTGCTTGTGCTGGCGAATATGGAACGCTTCAATGCGATGGCCCGTGTCGAGGAGGCGGACCTTCATCAATTGTCGGAGGACATGCCGGTCGAGATTACGGGCGAAGGGTTCGACGGGGCGGTACTCCGTGGCCGGATCGTCAAAATCGGCTCGCAGGGCAAGTCCGCCGATGAGCAAGGCGGTAGCGCAACCTACGAGGTGGTTGCTTCTATCGACCCGCTATCGCCCGAGCAACAAAAGCATGTGCGTCTGGGAATGAGCGCGCGGCTGGCCGTTATCACCTACCGCGCGAAAGAAGGGTTTGCATTACCTTCCGAGGCCGTGCAGCGTGGCGAAGACGGGCAACCCTTTGTGATGCATCGCCAAAGCATGGATGAGAAGCCGAAACGGGTTGCAATAAAAACCGGCCGAGCCGTCCCCCAGGGCGTGGAGGTTTTTGGGCTCGAACCGGGATACGTCGAATTGCCTGCGAATGGGTTTTGAGTCAGGCAAATTTTTTAGGACTAGGACTCTTGCTTGCTCTTTTTCCAGAGGTAAAAACCTAGTCCGGGAACCATTGCGGCCAGTGCATAAACGAATAGCCAGCCAAACAGCGCAACGCCGTTGTCCCCGCCCTTTTTGGTTGCGCGATAAGCCGAGCCGTAACCCATAAACATTTGAACGAGCGTAATGATGTACCAAATAGAGTACACTAAAAGAACGTTGCTAGATAATCCTTCCACTTCCATGTCCATGAAGCTATACCTCCTTTTCTAAAATGACAAATGAAACACTAATTTATTTCCTACACACCAACTTTACCATGATACAAAGATTTTCAATCTTTGTGAGAATTTTCAGTATGAGGGGCTGTCCGGTTTCCATTTGATGTTGCAACCAACGCTGGGGGACTGTTTGGACAACGGCGAGGCGCCGCCCGTTAGCGCTTGGACGGCGCGGCGAATGCCGGAAGCGTCGGCCTTGCCCTGGCCAGGGCGGCTGGCATCGAATTGCCCACGATAAACGAGCCTGCCCGCGGCGTCGAACAGAAAAAGATCGGGCGTACAGGCCGCGTGGAACGCACGAGCGACTTCTTGCGTTTCGTCGTACAAATAGGGAAACGTGTAACCCAACGCCTTGGCCTGTACCGCCATCTCGCCGGGCGCATCTTCGGGATAATTCTGGGCGTCGTTGCTGGAGATTGCCGCCATGCCGACGCCGGATGCGCCGAACTCGCGGCCCAGCGGCGCTAGCGCAGCATTGATGTGTTTGACATAGGGGCAATGGTTGCAAATGAAGATGATGAACAAGCCTTTCGCGCCCATCAAATCCTGGCTGCGATACCGCACGCCGTTACCATCGGGCAATTCAAAGGCGGGTAACATGCTGCCAAGCGGCAACATCGTGGAAGGTGTGAGCGCCATAATGAACCTGTTTCCGAAAGCAAATGTAATCTGAAATCATAACAGGTGTGGGTCGAAGATTGAATCCGGTTTTCCCTTTTGCCATAGTGCATTCGCCCTGCGCCAATTGAAGGAGCATTTTTATGCCAGTCGCCGTCATCGAATCCCTTGACTTTGAGAGCCGTGGCATTGCGCGGGTGAATGGCAAGGCGATATTTATCGAAGGCGCGTTGCTGGGGGAGACGGTCGAGTACGAAGTCCTGCGCGTTCGCCCGACTTATGAGCAGGCTCGCGCTGTGCGCATCCTTCATGAGAGCGCGCTGCGGATTGTGCCGCGTTGCCTGCATTTCGGGGTGTGCGGCGGTTGTTCGTCTCAGCATCTCGATCCGCTGGCACAGGCGGCGGTGAAGCAGCGGGTGATGGAGGATGCTTTCTGGCACATTGCCCGGCTCCGGCCCGAAGTTATTTATCCGGCAGTGATCGGGCAGGCGTGGGGGTATCGCCAGCGCGCCCGGCTCGGCGTGCGGAAGGTTCCGACGCGGGGCGGGGTGTTGATCGGGTTTCACGAGAAGCGTTCGAGCTATATCGCTGATCTTGGCGGTTGTTTTGTGTTGCCGCCGCATGTGTCGGCGATGTTGCCCCGGTTGCGTGCGTTGGTGGAAGGACTCTCGATTGCCGACCGGATTCCGCAGATCGAAATGGTGTTGGGCGAGCGCGAGTCGGGCGAGCCCGTCACTGTGCTGGTGTTTCGTCACTTGTTGCCGTTTTCTGGCGCGGATGTGGCGCAGTTGCAAATGTTTGGCCAAGCAGAAGGGGCGGCGATCTGGCAGCAGCCCGGACAACCGGATACCGCGCGCCCGCTGACGGGCGGGGAGTATGAGTTGTTTTACGCCCTACCCGAATTCGATGTGCGCTTGGCGTATCGACCTGGCGATTTCACGCAGGTCAATGTCCACGCCAACCGTCTGTTGGTGCATCGCGCCATGCAGTTGCTCGACCCGCGCGAGGGAGAACGGATTGGCGATTTGTTCTGTGGTCTGGGCAATTTCACTCTGCCCATGGCGCGCCGGGGCGCGACGGTGGTCGGGGTGGAAGGCGCATCGGTGATGGTGGCGCGCGCAGCAGAGAACGCCCGCGCCAACGGGTTGGATGCGCTTGCCGTGTTTTATGCCGCCGATCTGTTCGAGACGACCACAGACAGCTTCGCTGCGCTCGGGACGTTCGACAAGCTGTTGCTCGATCCTCCGCGCGAAGGCGCGATTGCTGTGGTCAAAGCGATCGAGCCTGGCAGCGGTCCGCGCCGTATCGTCTATGTATCGTGCAATCCCGCTACGTTGGCTCGGGACGCTGCCGTGCTGGTGCGGGAAAAGGGTTACGTTCTGCGTGGCGTGGGCATCATCAACATGTTTCCGCATACCTCGCATGTGGAATCGGTGGCGCTGTTCGAGCGACCCTGAGGGCAAAGGCTCAACTCAATGGTCGAATGAACGATTTCTTCGTGCGCCGCCAGTCGCGCCCGGATGACGGCAGGCGTGAGGGTTGCGTCATGGGTGATAGCGGAGATGGCGCAGGAGTAGGCATTTTTGCCGACGCGCCAGACATGCAGATCGTTGATGTGCATCTCCCCCGTCTCGAGGGAGTTCACGATGCCGTGGACGACCGGATGATCCATTTCCCTGTCCAGCAGCGCTTTGCCGGTCTCGACGATGAGTCCTTTGGCCCAGATTGCGATCAGTATTGCCCCGGCAATGCCGGCGGTTGGGTCGAGCCAGTCCCATCCGCGCCACCATCCGCCCGCCAGCGCAGCAATGGCCAGAACCGAGGTGAGCGCGTCCGTGAGCACGTGAATGGTGGCGGCTTTCATGTTAAGGTCTTGATGCTTGCCGTGACTGTGTGCGTGGCCGTGATGGCGTTCGTGCGCGCGCTCATGTTCGGCAGCGTGTCGACCGCGGTCGAGAATCAGCGCGCAGATGAGGTTGACGATCAATCCGAACACGGCGACCTGCATGGCTTCCCGGTAATGGATGGATTGCGGCGTGAGGAGGCGTTCCACTGAACCGAACACCATCATCGCCGCGATGCCAAGCAGGAGAATGGCGCTGGCAAAGCCGCTCAGCACTTCGATTTTCCAGGTGCCGAACGCAAACCGTGAGTCTCCCGCATAATGTCTCGCCGCCGCGTAGGCAACGGCAGACAGGCCAATGGCCAGGGTATGCGAGCTCATATGCCAGCCGTCGGCCAGCAGGGCCATCGAGTTGAACCACCATCCGGCGGCGATTTCAATCACCATCGTTGCGCCAGTGATCCATACGACGATCCAGGCGCTGCGTTCAGCGGCGGCGCTTCCGGTGTCGAAAACGCGGTTGTGCGTGCAAGGGAGGCGGGTTTCGGGGGGCATCGGTATCCCTGCCGGAATGTTGACCTACGAGTTTGCCATATCTCGAGGAACCTCTGTAAGGGCTTTGTAGAGGCTCATTGGTATTTCTACTATTAGTACTTTCACTATTAGTACTTCTACTATTAGTATTTTCTATACTTGGCGAAAATGGATAATTGATAATAATTAATATTTGTAATCGACAGACGACCGTGGCTATCGTCTCAAGAGAGAGGATATTCAGTGTCGGTATGTTCACGTCGGCTTGGTCTTGAAGGTTTTTATTTGATGCAAAAAGTGTATGGAATTGAAATAGCCCTTGTTGTCTGCGATAGAAGTGACGGTTTCTGAAATCTAGTATGTATATAAACAAAAAATTCTATATCTGTATCAGCGCGGGTTGGGTTGGCGTCGTAATAGCTTCATGCGCAGGATTGGGTTTTGTGTTTGGCAGTAACCTGATACAAGCGGTAAAAAATAGCGCTTTCGTTATTGGTATTGGGACTCATTGGTCTCTCGATCAGGGCTGCATCCAGAATGCCAATTGAAAAAGTACACGCCTTGCTGAAGCGATTCAGGGGCAGAAGAGGGGCGGCTCATCATCATGGTGATGAAGCTGCTGAGACAGTATTGGCGTTTGAAAAAATGACGGGCGAGTTGCACGGCTTGCTTCAATCTGTCCAGGTAAAAGCTCAAGCCATTGACCGCAACGTGGAAGTACTGACCAAGGGGATATACCAGGTGGCGGCAGATCAGACCAACCTGTTTTCCCTCAACGCTGCAATCGAGACAGCGCGTTCGCAGCAGGACGGTTTTTCCGTCATTTCCAGTGAACTACTGTCGCTCGTCAAACACACGGGATGCTTGACAAACGATATTCGCAATATGGCCGATCAGCTCCGGGTGGATGTCAATGAGGTCATTGCTGAGTTGGAGCGCGCGCTCAGGCAGGTTGATCCCCGGTGAGCGTACCCTCCTCGCGGGCCTTGGCATCGTGACCGCGACGACGTAGGGGCGAATATAATGTTGCACTGCAACAACAAAAACAACAGCACGACCTTTACCTCCTTGACTCATCTGTTTTTGTGCGGGAAACTAAGATTGTGCACCGCAACAAATCGGTTGAGGTTCACTTGTCACAGGAGGTTAATGCAATGAACACCAAGGCTTATGGAACACGTCATGGCGAGAGCGTTAGTGCGAGCTCAGCCACGCTCTTCTTTCAGCGGGAAACGATCATCAAGAGGGCGCAGGAAAACGTGCGCGCCTCACATCAGCGGATGCGCAACCGCCGTCGTAGTCGCGGTGCGTGCGCGTAAGAGACGCGTGGCGTGAAATACGCTACTGCCCGCGCAGAAAAAAGCGATCGAGCTCGGCCAGTGTGAACTGCATCCAGGTAGGACGCCCGTGGTTACATTGGTCGGCCCGTTCGGTTTTTTCCATATCGCGCAGCAGGGCATTCATTTCCGGCACGCTCAGTTGCCGGTTGGCGCGCACGGCGCCGTGACAGGCCATTGTGGCGAGCAGGTTGTTGCGTCGCCGGGTGATGGCTTCGGAGGCTGGGTATTCGCGCAACTCTTCCAGCAGTTCGCGTAACAGTTCTGCCACCGGCGCGTTGGCAAGGAGCACCGGGACGGTACGCACGGCCAGTTCCCGAGGACCGGCCACCGAGATTTCAAAGCCCATCTTGAGCAGAATTTCTGCGTGAGATTCCGCTGTCGCCATTTCTACCGGACTCGCGCTGAATATTGCCGGAACCAGCAAACGCTGCACGGAGGGCGTGCCGTCGAGCACGGTCTTGAGTTTTTCGTAAAGAATGCGCTCGTGAGCGGCGTGCATGTCGATGAGCGTGAGCCCCTGGGCGTTCTGCGCCAGAATGTAGATGCCGTGCAGTTGTGCAAGGGCGTAGCCAAGCGGATTTTCGCCATTTGTTCTGGTGGCGGTTTCGTTTTGCGCGGGGTCTGCTTCGACCGTGGGTACGGGACGGGCGCTGGTGGTGAAATTGAAATAAGCCTGGCTTGCCGAGTCCATGGCGATGCGCCCCGGCGCGGCGCCGAACTCCTCTACGAGACGATCAAACCTTTCGGCCCACACGGTGCGCTCCGGCGCGGCGGTGATTTGCTCCGAGGGCAGGGAGGCGGGGACGGTTTCCTGTCCGGTTATTTGCGCTTGCGTATGTCCTGCGCCCGTCCCGCCCAAGGCGCGAGAGAGGACGTGAAAGATGAATTGGTGCACGCCGCGGGAATCGCGGAAGCGGACTTCGGTCTTGGCCGGATGCACGTTGACATCGACTCCGGCTGGGTCGATTTCGAGAAAGAGCACGTAGGCTGGATAGCGGCTGCCGTGCAGAACGTCGGCGTAAGCCTGGGTGATGGCGTGACCGAGGAGTTTGTCGCGCACATGCCGCCCGTTGACAAAGAAGTATTGCGAGTCGCGCTGGTTGCGGGCGTGAGCCGGGAGGCTCGCGAAGCCGGTTAACTTGAGCGCGCCTTGCGCGCGAATCTCAAGGGCCTGTTCCAGGAAGTCGTCTCCCATCAATGTGGCAATGCGCGTGCGCGTATCCGCCACGCTCAGGCGGTGAAGCACGCGCCTGTTGTGGGCAAGTTGCATGGCGACATCGGGCCGGGCCAGCGCGATGCGGCAGAAAACCTCTTCGCAATGGGCAAACTCGGTGGCGTCGGTTCTGAGAAATTTGCGTCGTGCCGGGGTGTTGTAATAAAGATCGGCAATGTCGACGATCGTGCCGCGATTGAGGGCGGCGGGCGCGGGCTCGCGGTGGATGGAGTCGATTTTCCAGGCGTGATCCGCGCCTTCGGCGCGGCTGGTGAGGGTGGTGCGGGCAACGGAGGCGATGGCCGCCAGCGCTTCACCCCGAAAGCCCATCGTGCCAACCCGTTCGAGGTCTTCGAGGCTGCTGATTTTGCTGGTGGCGTGGCGCTCCAGCGCGAGGGCGAGCTCGTCGCGCGGAATGCCGCAACCGTCGTCGGAAACGAGGATGCGACGCACGCCGCCCGTGTCCAGTTGTACATCGATGGCCTTTGCCCCGGCGTCGAGCGCGTTTTCCAGCACTTCCTTGAGCACCGAGGAGGGGCGTTCGACCACTTCGCCTGCGGCGATCTGGTTGATGAGCAGTTCAGACAGACGATGGATCGAGGGCATGGACGGCGGGATTTGGCAAGGTTTCAGAGAACTTCGGCGGCGTAGTCCGCCAGCCGCGAGCGCTCGCCGCGTTGCAGGGTGACGTGCCCGGTGTGCTCCCAGCCCTTGAAACGGTCGACGACGAACGACAGGCCCGATGAACCTTCGGTGAGATAGGGGGTGTCGATTTGCGCGAGGTTGCCGAGGCAAACTACTTTGGTGCCGGGGCCTGCGCGGGTGATGAGCGTTTTCATTTGTTTCGGCGTGAGATTTTGCGCTTCGTCGATGATAAGGAATTTTTGGATGAAGGTGCGTCCGCGCATGAAATTCAGGCTTTTTATCTTGATGCGGCTGCGCACGAGATCGGTTGCTGCTGCGCGTCCCCATTGGCCGCTCTCGCCGATGGTGCCGTTCAATACTTCCAGGTTGTCTTCGAGTGCGCCCATCCAGGGGATCATTTTTTCTTCTTCCGTGCCGGGCAGAAAACCGATGTCCTCGCCGACCGGTACGGTGACGCGGGTCATGATGATTTCAGAGTAGCGTCGGGTTTCCAGCACCTGCGTGAGTCCGGCGGCTAGCGTCAGGAGCGTTTTGCCGGTTCCGGCCTGACCGAGCAGGGTAACGAGGTCGATTTCCGGG
>Ga0209737_10002569_pt1 | contig 12676 bp, 10 predicted proteins | sample TergutCu122P3_FD_187284 | JGI IMG/M metagenome (GOLD analysis project Ga0209737, IMG submission 187284) | Cubitermes ugandensis P3 segment gut microbial communities from Kakamega Forest, Kenya - Cu122 P3 (SPAdes) (version 2) | ecosystem: Host-associated > Arthropoda: Insects > Digestive system... | reverse complement strand
ACTCGGGCTCATCTGGTTTTCTGACGCCGAACAGGCCGGTGTACATGGCTGAATTGGTGAGGTACACTTTGAAATGGCGCTCGCGCTGATAGCGCTTTCCGTCCTGGTCAACTCTGAACACGCGCTTTATCAAAAACGCAGCTTCCAAATATTCGACATACCTCTGGATGGTCGGCTTGGCCACGCCACTGTGTTGTGCAAGTTTTTCCAAGGAAACCTCCTCGGCAGTATTGAATGCCAGCACCGTAAACAACGCATTGAGTTCCTGAATGTCCTGGATGCCATAAAGCTGCGGCAAATCACGCAACAGCACCTTGTCCACAATGTCTGACTTGACGAAACGCGCCGGATTGCTGCGCACCAGGGTCGACAGCGCCAGCTCCGGATAACCGCCGAAGTTGATATAGTCGACAAACTGCTCATTCAATCGCTCGACATTCTCCAGCATATATACGCCGGGCGCTTCCTCGAAAATGGCTGCAGGTTCAGGGCGCAAATCCAGATATTCCGAAAAAGTCAACGGCGGCAGCAGAAAATCCGTGAAACGTCCCGCGCCAGACTCTGTGCTTTGGCGTTTGAGTGCCGCAGCTGCGGAACCGGAGACCAGAATGCGCAAGTCAGGCCGGTGGTCCACCAGCGGTTTGAGGTGCTTCTCCCAGTCTTTGTGCGACTGGATTTCGTCGAAAAACAGATAGCGCGTGCCCTCACCCTCGGGCGCAATTTCTTCCATCAGCCGCACCAATGCCTCCAGCGACTGTCCGTGCAGCAACGGGTGGTCCATCTCCACATAGGCGATGCGTTGCGCGGCCACACCGTCTTTCAGCAGGTGGATAATCAGGTGACGAATGAGTATGGTTTTGCCCACCCGGCGTGGCCCCAACAGCACCACCGCACGACGCAACTTCGACTCCAGCAACAGTTGATGCACGGGCCCCAAATAGGCGCGCGGACGCAACTTTGCCAGCTCTTCGTCTACTCCGGCGCTGGTCCACCATGGATTCAAGCGCTTAAGATGATTTGTAACTTGCTGATTTGAAACATGTTTCATTGGAAATCCGTGTTAAGCAAAGTTCTCTATGCTTAAGTCTAGCACGCTTTGGGGGCGCCGGGTCAGACAAAAAACCCGCCAAGGCTTTGTACGCCTTGACGGGCTTGGGCTGTGGAGGCGGCGGGAATCGAACCCGCGTCCGGGAGAAATTGGCGTTGAGGCGCTACGTGCGTAGCTGACGTTTTAGGTTGTGGCCTGGGGGCTGCAAGTCAGCCTGCAGCGGCCCCATGCCATCCCGGAAGGTGTCTCGCCTCGCCGCCGCCCGGGTGCGACAGCTTGGCCAGCCCGCTGGTTTGCAGACTCAGCTTGCCCGCAGGCCGTGGCAAGCAGTCCGGGCACGGCGCTTTTTAGGCGGCCAGTGCCAGCTCAACGTTGTCGTTGGCTTTTGTGTTTTTGCTTTCGTGTTTGACAAGTGTGAAAGCCCACTCGGCACGCTCCTCAAAACCTCCTGCCCCCGTCGAAACCTTGTCGCCCCCAAAAACTTTTTCCAACTCTTCACTTTTCAACGAACATGCCCGCTCCAACGCCCTCGGGCCCCCACCTCATAGCCCATAGGCCCGCAAAACTCAATGTGTACATGCGCTCACTCCACGTTGCTGTTGAGAAAAGGTTGCTGTTGAGAAAAAAACAAACACTGCTTGAAAAAATTTACCAGTTGTTGTTGTTGCTTTAGATTTTCGAAACCACATGTGCCAACCCGTAGGGGGAAAGCGCGTGGGGTTATTTGTTCGAGTGGGTCGGTATATGAAGTCAAAAACTTTGCTCTGCTTGCTGTTGTGTCTTGTTGCCCCTGCGGCCATGGCTGCGGATCCTTTCCAGCGCGGCATTGACATTGTCCCCATCAAGCTGACGCCGGCCCTGGAGTCGGGCCTTGTCCTCGAGTCCACCCATATGCCGTCGGCGGGCAGCTGGAGTCTTCGCCTTTTGGCGGATGCCAATTTCAGCCCCCTCTCTTTCAAGCTGGGCAAGGAGCGCCTGGGCAGCCTTATCCCCTTTCGCTCGGACGTGCACCTTTGGGCGACTTACCAGCCCCTCTCCCGCCTGGAAATTGCTTTGGACTTGCCCTTTGTCCTCTTCCAGTCCCATAACTTCGACGCGCTTTCCAAGGAAGGTTTTGCCTCTCAAAAAACACCACAGGCCATGGGCGTGGGCGACATTCGCCTGCTGGGCCGCATGACGGCGTTGACGCAACAGCAGTTTCCGCTGGCTTTGGGCGCCATCCTCGAGGTGCGCGCGCCCACCAGCAAGCTTCGCAACCTCAACGGTGAGCGCGGCTTTGTCCTTGCACCGCGCGCTGTTGTGGAGCGGACTTTGGGCGACTTTCGTATTCTGGGCAACATCGGCTGGCGGCTGCATACCCGGCCCGGGCAGTTTCTCAACCTCTATGTGGGCCAGGAATTTATGATGGGGTTGGGACTTATTTGCGACTTGGGGGGAGGGCGTACCTTCACCCAAAACCAGCTGTTGGCTGAATTCAACATGGTGACGCCCGCCGAAGCGCCCTTCAACCTCGACTATGCGGATGCCCTCAAAACCCCCATGGAGCTTATGCTTGGCTACAGGGCACGCGTGGACAGAAACTGGCTTTTGCAAGCGCATATAGGCCGCGGCTTCGTGGGCAAAAATGTGGGCTATGGCCGCGAGGCTTTTCGCCTGGGCCTGAGTTTCGGCTACCATCCGCTGCCGGATCCGGACAGAGACGGCGACGGCATTGTAGATCGCCTCGACTTGTGTCCGGATGAGCCGGGCCCCAAAGACAACCACGGCTGCCCCTGGCCTGACCGAGACGGCGACGGTGTGCCGGACCACCAGGACGCGTGTCCCGATACGCCTGGGCTTGTGGAATTTCAAGGCTGCCCGGACACCGACGGCGATCAAATTCCGGACCATGTCGACGAATGCCCGCTGGAGCCGGGCCCGCCCGAAAACGCCGGCTGCCCGCTGCCTCCAGAAGAAGAGGTGGTTGTTTTGGAGGCAACGCGCATTCGCGTCCACGGTACCATCCTCTTTGACTTTGACAAGGCCACCCTCAAACCTGAAAGCTTCCCCTTGCTGGACGAGGTGGTGGCGCTGTTGAAGCTTCACCCCGAGGTGGGGCCCATTTCTGTGGAAGGGCATACGGACAATGTCGGTACCCGCGCTTATAACCTGGACTTGTCCAAGCGGCGCGCTCAGGCCATTGTCGACTACCTCGTCCAACAGGGCATTGAGTCCACACGCCTTCAAAGCGCGGGCTTTGGTTTTGATGTCCCTGTGGCTTCCAATGAGGACCCCTTGGGACGCGCCAAAAACCGCCGTACAGAATTCATCCTCAAAGGGGGAGCAGAAAAGCAGGAGGAGGAGGAATAGTCTTTAGAGTCGGCGGTGAATTCTCCGCAACACCCGCCGCATAGGCGCCCTCAGCCAGGGCTGCGCCTTCAAAAAGCGCGCGGCCCTGGGGCCAAGGGCATAATATACTTTCACAGCCAGCCTGCCTGCGCTGCTTTGCAAAAGCACCTCGTCGCGAAAGCGCCGAAATGCGGGAAGCTCTTTCGCGTCCTCCCCCAGAAATGCCGTCACCACAAAACAAGGGCCCACCTTGCTTGGCCAGAAAACATGCTTGCGCGTCAGGTTGACGAGGGCACCCAACTGAGCATCATTCTTTGTCTGTGGCGCATGCGGGACATGCCATGCATACAAAAGCGCCAAATAGTCTTTTTCCACCACCTGCCAGACGTCGCCGGACGCATCCAAAAACTCGACGCGCACATGCTTTTGCTGCGCGTCCTCCAGGCGCAGCACATAGCGCGCATGCCCTCGCCGCTTCTCTGTTTGCACTTCCAAAAGGCGCGCAATGAAAACGAGAAAGGGGCGGCCGCAGGCCATGCAGGTGGGCGCATACCAGGAGTTGGTAGGGGAGAATTCCAGGGTTTGGGGTTTCATGCAGCCGCGAAACGCGCAAAACACCTGCACGGTGCCTGGGTGCTCGACGACAGCGTCATAGCGCGAAACCTGGGTAGCTTTGTCATAGACGGGGCGGCGCTCCGCCTTGGGCCAGGAAAACAGCGACAGCATTTCTGCAAGCTGCGTCTCCAGTCGGCGCGCATGCGCTTCCTGCACTTCGGCGTCGGCCAGTTGCCCTTGCTGCAGGCACAGCAAGGTGGCTTTTTGCGCGGCCAGCAAGGCCTTGAGTGCCGACAACTCCGCGGCCTGGGCCTCCGTTTGGGCAATGCAGGCTTCCAGCTTTTGGGCATAAGCGTCCGCCTGCTTCAGGCGCTTGGGCACTTCCGCCCAGAGGCTGTCTTCCTTCCATATGTAGGCGGGGACTTCTGGTTGCAAGGAAGCCCACAGCATGAGCTCTATGCCTAAGCTTCCTAAGTCGGGTGTTTCCACGCCTTCAGCATAGCAAAGGTTTGCGCAAAAAAAAGAGGGGCTTTTTTCCTTGGCCAAAAACTGGAAGCTTGGGGCAAGTCGGGAGACAAAGGAGGTATGCGCTTTCTTCGCTTTGTCCTGTTCGCTGTATTTTGGGTAGCCGTGGGGCTTGGCATGGCTTTGCTTCCCCTCAACGGCTCCACAGTTTGGGAAAAACTTTCTTCTGCTTTTCAAGCTTCAGGCAAAAGCGCTGCTGTCGGCAAGGCCGGGGTTTCTCACAAGGCCGCCGAGGTTGACAAGGTTTCTGCCGACAAAGAGGCGCGCAGCCCCCTGGGGAATTATACGGCGCAGGAGCGCGCCGCTGTGGACAAGCTTATTCAGGCAAATGCTTCGGCGCGTTAGTCCTCGCCATGTGTTTGAGTGCATTCAGCCACAATTCTGCTTCGCGTTGAGACAAGTTGGCGCGTGCGAGGCTTTGCCACAACTCGTCCAATATATAGTCCGGGGCCTGGGGGTTTAAAAAGTCGGCGCACAGCAGGGCATGGCGCATGTGCTGCCGAAGTCGGCCCAAAAGTCCCAGTGTGGCGCGCGGCTCCACCTGTGCTTCGCGTGGGGGTGCCCCATGCTGCGCGCATAAGAAAAGGCATATGGCCACGGCCTGGGCCAGGTTGAGGGAGGGTTTGGTGCCTGGCGTGTCTATGCAGATGAATTCCTGGCAAAGCGCCAACTCTTCGTCAGAAAGCCCCCGGCGCTCCCCCCCCACCACGAGGGCTACGGGGCCTTGGGTATGCCTTTCCCACAAATGTCTCATGCCCTCCTCGGGCGAAAGGGCCTTCCTGCCGGACACCACAGGGCGAAAGCTGGTCCCCACGGCGTACACCACATCCTCCAGGGCCTCTTCCAGGCTTTGCACCACGACGAATTCCTTGAGCAGCTCCGCCGCATTCACCGCCACGCGGCGCGCCTTTTTCCAGTCCTGCACAAAGGGCCTTGAAAGGCGGCAGCCTGAGCAGCCGAAATTGCCCAGAAGCCGCGCAATGGCGCCCAGGTTTTCTGCGCATTGCATTTCATGACAAATTAACAAGGGGGGCCACATGGGAGGGGGTTTCTAATTCAGAGGTGGGGGAGATGTCGACTTTCCTCTAGGGGGCCGTGGGTGTATAAATTGCACCCCCCCGCGCTTCGGTTTATTCTGCTTTCCATGCGCTTTCCCTTTCGCTTCCTTCGTCTGCTGTTGCTTGTAGGCGCCTTCACGGCGGGGGCGGAGGAGACGGTGCGCATTATGGTACAGGAGAAGGTGTGGGCCCTCACCATAGAGGCAGGGGGTGGGGGCCTATGGTATTCCCCCCCCACCGCCCAGGAGCCGGCCTGGCAGGCCTTGCCCCCGGGGGTGGCCCAGCTTTCCTGGAAGCGCGGCCAGCTGTGGCTGGGCGACAAAGCCGTGGAGGCGCGCAGCCTGCTGTTGGCTGCCGGGAAGGAGGGGGCGGTGGGGAGCGCCCCCCTCCAGGTGGGGGGGAAGGCCCTGCGGGGCCAGGTGGAAGTATTCGCAAGCCCCCAGGGTTTGGCGGCGGTGAATATTCTCCCGCTGGAGGACTATTTGAAGGGGGTGCTGGGCAAAGAAATGCCCAAAAGCTTCCCCCCAGAAGCGCTGAAGGCCCAGGCCGTGGCCGCGCGCACCTACGCCCTGCAAAAAAAGCTGCAGCGCCTGGGCGAGGAGCAGCACCTGGGCGCCACCGTGCTGCACCAGGTGTACGGCGGCCTGGCCGCAGAGGACGATCGCACGCGCGAGGCGGTGGAAAAAACGCGCGGCCAGGTGCTTCTGTTCGGCATGGAGCCTGTGGAGGCCTACTTCCACGCCTCCTGCGGCGGGCTGACGGAGACGGGCAAGGAGGCGCTGACGAGGGACTTGCCCTATTTGGCGGCGCGCGCCTGCCCCTGCGGCAATACCCACGCCGCCCGCTGGCAACTTCAACTGAGCGAAGCCGAGTTGAAGAAGGCCTTCGGCACAAGCAGCGGACAGCTTCAGCCGGGCCCGCTGACGTCGACAGGCCGCTACAAAAGCCTGCGGGTGGGCGGCCAAAGCTTTGCGGCCGCGGAATTCAGAAGACGCCTGGGCACCACGCGCCTGCGCAGCCTCAAATTCAGCATACGCAAAGAGAAGGGCGGCTTTTTGCTAAAAGGCGAAGGCTACGGCCACGGCGCCGGCCTGTGCCAGTGGGGCGCCATGCGCCTGGCCGAAAGCGGCAAAAGCTACGCGGACATTTTGCAGCACTATTATGCTGGCAGCCGCCTCATGACGCTGTATTAGGTTGGCAACATGCCAAGCCCCACCCGGACAGACACCGCGAAGCGCCTCACCCCCCTGGGGGCTGGGGGGAAGCGACGCAGCGCTGGCAGCCGCCTCATGACGCTCTATTGAAAACCCCCGCCTCTCATGGACACCCAGGAATTCTCCTTCGAGTTACCTCCCCACCTCATTGCGCAGTACCCGGCCCCCCGCCGCGAGGAAGCCCGGCTGTGCTGCCTCCGCCCGGGCTGCCCGCCGCTGCACCGCAGCATTTCCTTGCTGCCAGAGCATATACGCCCCGGCGACGTATGGGTATTCAACGACACCCAAGTGGTGAAGGCGCGCCTTGTGGGGAAGAAGCACAAAAGCGGCGGCCGCGTAGAGTTGCTGGTGGTGGAGCCCCTGCACGAGGGCCTAGGCCTTGGGGAGGGTTTGCAAAGGCCGACAGGCAGCCTGGTATGGCGCTGCCTGGCGAAGGCAAGCAAGGCCCTGCGGCCGGGGGAGTTGCTGGAAGTGGGGGGAAGGCTTGCCGAAGTACAAAGCCGGGAGGAGGAGGGTTTCGTCACCCTGCGTTTCGAGGGAGGCGGGGGAGGGGAGGGAGACACCCTCGCCACCCTCCTTGAGGCCTATGGACATACCCCTCTTCCCCCCTATGTACGCCGGGCCTCCACCCCCGAGGACGCCTGCCGCTACCAAACCGTCTTCGCCCAAAGCCCAGGCTCCATCGCCGCCCCCACCGCGGGGCTGCACTTTTCCCCCGCCCTCCTTAAGGCCATGAAGGCCCAGGGCGCCCAGCTCGCCTTCATTCGCCTGGACGTGGGCCTGGGCACTTTCCTTCCCGTGCGCACAGCCCGCGTGGAAGCCCACCGCATGCACGAAGAAAACTGCAGCATTCCGCAGGAGACGGCGCAGGCGCTGCAGGAGGCCAGGGCGCGTGGCGGCCGCGTCGTGGCCGTGGGCACCACCGTGGTGCGCTGCCTCGAGAGTTTTGCCGACGAAGCCGGGCGCGTGGAGGCGGGCTCCCGGCGTACAGACATATTCATTTTTCCAGGCTACCGCTTTCGCGTCGTACAGGCCCTGCTGACGAATTTCCACCTGCCCAACTCCACACTCCTCATGCTGGTGGCCGCGTTTTGGGGGCCCAGGGAGACGCTGGCTGCCTACCGCGAGGCCGTGGCCCAGGGCTACCGCTTCTACTCCTTTGGAGACGCCATGCTGCTGGAGAAAACGCCATGAGGCCCCCTTCGCCGCCTTTGGAGGGCTTTCGCTTCGAGGTGCTGGCCAAGGACGCTGCCACCCGGGCGCGCCGCGGCCGCTTCCATACGCCGCATGGGGTTGTGGACACCCCCGTCTTCATGCCCGTGGGCACATTGGGCAGCGTCAAAGCCCTGGGGCCTGACGACTTGCAGCGCCTGGGTGCGCAGGTTGTGCTGGCCAATACCTACCACCTCATGCTTCGCCCCGGCGAGGCCCTGGTGCACAAACTCGGCGGCCTGCACCGCTTTATGGCCTATGGCGGCGCGCTGCTGACGGACTCGGGCGGCTTTCAGGTGTACTCCCTCTCCCAGCGGCGAAAAATTTCCGAGGAAGGCGTACACTTCTCCTCCCCCCTTGACGGGCGCGCCCTCTTCCTCTCCCCCGAGGAATGCATGCGCGTGCAAAAGGCGCTGGGTGCGGACATTGTCATGGCCTTTGACGAGTGCCCGCCGCTGGAAGCCGACGAGGCCTATTTGGAAGCCTCGCTGGCGCGCACAACGCGCTGGCTGCACCGCTGTCATGCCGCATGGACGGAGCGCGACAAGCAAGCCCTCTTCGGCATTGTACAGGGGGGGTTGAATGAGGCCCTGCGCAAGCGCCACGCCGAGGAGGTATGCGCGGTGGACTTGCCCGGCTATGCGCTGGGAGGTTTTTCGGTGGGGGAGGAGACGCAGGCCCTCCATGCGGGGGTGGCCTATGCGGCGCCCTTGCTGCCCGAGGGAAAGCCCCGCTATTTAATGGGGGTGGGGGCCCCCGAGGACTTGGTGGCGGGGGTGGCTTCGGGCGTGGACATGTTTGACTGTGTACTGCCGACGCGCTGCGCGCGCACAGGCCTGCTTTTCACCTCCGAGGGCAAACTCAACATCCGCAATGCCCGCTTCAAAGAGGACGCGCGCCCCGTGGACGCGCGCTGCACCTGCTTTAGCTGCCGGAATTTTTCCAGGGCCTATCTGCGCCACCTCTTTCAAAGCCGTGAAATTCTGGCCATGCGCCTGGGTAGCCTGCATAACCTGCACTTCTTATTGCAGCTGATGGCGCAGCTGCGCACGGCCATTGAGGAAGGGCGCCTGCAGGCTTTTGCAGCAGAATTTGCAAAACGCCCCAAAGTGGTGCCCTAGACTGTTTTCCAGTTGAATTGATTCGCTGCGCCCCACATTTTTCGCACATCTTCATGCGCTTCCTCCTTCGGCCGTCCTCGACGTGCCTCAGGCACGCCTGCGGGGTCCTCAGTCCGGGCCGCATGAATCTGCGCGAAAACTGTGTGTCTCGCTTGAATCACTTCAACTGGAAAACAGTCTAAACTTGGGCTTGCTTCCTGCCGGCTTCCCTGCTAAACGCGCGCCTTCTGAAGACTCTTCTTTGAGACGCCCCATGAATGCCCTTCTTTTTGCTCAAGCCCAATCCTCCGGCGGTTCTTTCGGCCTTTCCACCCTCGTCATGTTTGGCGGCATTTTCGTCATCATGTACTTTTTGCTCATTCGTCCTCAGCAAAAACAAATGAAGCAGCAGCAAGCCATGCTTTCCACCCTGCGCAAGGGGGACGAAGTGGTTTTGCAAAGCGGCATTTGGGGGAAGGTACACACCATAGAAGACAAGGTTGTCTGGCTGGAGTTTTCCAATGGAACCAAGGTGAAGGTTGAAAAAATTTCCATTGCACGCCGCATTGAAATTCCGTCTTCTGCGCCCGCTGAAGAGGAGAAATAAGTCATGAGGCTGGGCTCCGGTTGGTGGACGCGACTTGTCATTATTGTCCTTGTCACACTGTTTTCCGTCTGGTTTTTAGTCCCCTCCTATTATTCCTTTTTCGTGTTGGAGCGCGAAAACAGGAACAACCTGGAAGCGCTGAAGAAGGTGTTGCCCTGGTGGGCGCCCCCTGCGAAATACCGCCTCTCTTTGGGCCTGGACTTGCAGGGCGGCATTTATATGATCATGCGCGTCGACACGCAGACGGCACTCATGAAGCGCACCGACAGGCGCAGCGTGCAGGTGTCCGCGCTTTTGAAAGAAAAAAACTTAAGTGGCGTCACCATAGAAAGCCTGCCGGAGCACCGACAAATTCGCCTGCGGGCCCAGGACGCCGCCATGGCCGCCATGGCCGAAAAAGAGGTGCTGACAGCGTTTGAGGACTTTGAGTTGGCCTTGCGCGAGGGGACAAGCTTCGTGTTGCAACTCAAAGGCTCCGAGGCCACGCGTTTTGAGACGGAAGCCTTGGAGCAGGCCCTGTTGGTAGTGCGCCAGCGCATTGACAAGTGGGGTGTTGCCGAGGTGGACTTGCGCAAGTTGGGCACAGACGCCATTCAGGTTTCCTTGCCCGGCCATGACAACCCGGAGCAGGCCCGCGACTTGATTGGAAAGACAGCCCAGCTGGAGTTTCGCCTGGTGGATGATACGCGGCCGGACTTTTTTTCAAGACTCTTTCGCGACAGTCCGCCTGCGGCAGAATTGGGCATTGAGTTGGGGCCTGGCGCGGGCATGGGAGAAACCCTGCTGGCCAAGGAAAGCCAAGCCATTTTGGACTATGTCGAAGGCAAAGTCCCCGCAGAGCGTGAAGTGTTTTTGGAATGCGAGATGGCGCCCGTAGGCTCTGAAACCAGCGCGAGCAGCACCTCTGCAAGTTGCATCCGCTATGCCGCCTATTTGCTGGAAAAAACCGTTTCCATGACAGGCGACAGTTTGACGAGCGCGGATGTGGGCCAGGACGAGCGCGGAAAAGTTTTGGTTTCCCTGGCCTTCGACGCGCAGGGCACGAAGGACTTTGCGGAGTTGACGACAAAAAACAAAGGCCGCCGCCTGGCCATTGTGTTGGACGGCAACGTCTATTCCGCGCCGGTGTTGATGGTGGCAATAACAGACGGCCGCGCACAAATCAGCAACGACAGAGACAGGCGTCCTTTGGAGCAGCAATATGAGGATGCCAAAATGCTGGCTTTGGTTTTGAAGACGGGCGCCATGCCGGCGCCGGTTTCCGTGGGAGAAATTCGCCAGGTGGGCGCCTCTCTGGGAGACGAGCTGATTCAGAAAGGAAGCTACGCCGTCGTTGTCGGCCTCGTGCTGGTGCTGCTGTTTATGGCCATTTACTACAAAGTGACAGGCGTCATTGCGAATGTGGCGCTGGTGTTGAATGGCCTTCTCATTCTGGCGGGCCTTTCGGTGTTTGGCGCGACGCTGACTTTGCCTGGCATTGCGGGCTTTGTGTTGACGTTGGGCATGGCGGTGGATGCGAACGTGCTGATTAACGAGCGCATCCGCGAGGAATTGGACAAGGGGAATGCGGCGCGCGTGGCCGTGGACAACGGCTATGACAGAGCCTTTTGGACCATTTTTGACACGCACATTACCTCGCTGTTTGCAGCGGCCATTTTATTCATGACGGGGACAGGGCCCATTCGCGGGTTTGCGACGACGCTGATTATTGGCATGAGCGCGTCCATGTTTACCGCCATTGTTGTGACGCGGCTGATAACGACTTATCTCGTCCATGGCCGCGGCGCCAAGACGGTTTCCATTTAGCGAAGGCTTTTCCCGATGATGCGCATTTTCAAGCAGAAGACGACCATTGACTTTATCGGACACAGGCGCTCGGCCCTGTTTGCTTCTTCGTTGTGTTGCATAGCCATTCTGGCGGGCATTGCCCTGTTTGGCTTCAACTTCGGCGTGGACTTTGCGGGGGGCACCTTGATGGAGGCGAAATTTTTCGAGCCGGTTTCTGCAGAAGCCATTCGAGAAGTGGGCCTGAAGGGAGGCCTTCCCGACATTCAAGTCCAAAGCATTGGCGCGAAAGAGGACAACACCTTTTTGTTGCGCGTGGGCGGCACGACACAGCTTACCCAGGAGCATGCGGAGCAGGCGCGGGCCTTGTTGGAGGAGGTGGAACTCAAGTCCTTCTATGCAGACTTGGGAAACGGCCTTGTCAACCTGCGCACGGCAAACAAGGTGGAGGCGCAGCTGCTTGTCCAGAAATTCAGCACGCAGGAGGCAGCCGTCAAAGAGGTGAGGGAGTTGGGTGAAAGCCAGAGCGGAGGTTTTGACTACCAAATTGTGTTTTCGGGGATGGCGGACAAAGTCCAAACAGCGCTGCGCGCGGGTTTGGCGGACAAGCAGTTTGAAATTCGCCGCGTGGACTATGTTGGCCCGCAGGTGGGCAGGCAGCTGAGGAACAAAGGCATTGCCGCGCTGGTGTATGCGACGCTCGCCATTATTGTCTACATTGCATTCAGGTTTGACTTTAAGTTTGGCCCTGGCGCCCTGGTGTCCATGGTGCACGACGTGTTGATTGTGTTTGGTTATTACCTTTTGACGCAGCGTGAGTTTAACCTGACGGCGATTGCCGCCATTTTGACGGTGGTGGGTTATTCCGTCAACGACACCATTGTTATTTATGACCGCATTCGCGAGGAGATGGCGCGTTTCAAAGGAAGGCCCTTTGCGGAAATTATTAATTTGTCCATCAACGAGACTTTGTCGCGCACCATTCTCACGAGCGGTGTCACCGCGCTTTCCTTGGTGGGTTTGTTGATTTTCGGCGAGGGAGAAATTTTTGACTTTGCCGCAGCCATGCTGGTGGGCATTTTGGTGGCCACCTATTCCTCCATTTTTGTGGCCAGCCCCTTAACCATTTGGTTTGAAGAGTATTTGAAGAGGGGGAAAAAAGAGAGGCCGAGTGTCGGCTGAGTGTATGTTTTTTTAGGGGCGGGGGGGCAGTGTTGCAAGTGGGTGCAGCCACATACCCAACC
>Ga0209737_10002568_pt1 | contig 12677 bp, 12 predicted proteins | sample TergutCu122P3_FD_187284 | JGI IMG/M metagenome (GOLD analysis project Ga0209737, IMG submission 187284) | Cubitermes ugandensis P3 segment gut microbial communities from Kakamega Forest, Kenya - Cu122 P3 (SPAdes) (version 2) | ecosystem: Host-associated > Arthropoda: Insects > Digestive system... | reverse complement strand
AACGCGGGTGAGCTTCGCGACAGTCTTTTTGAGAGTTTAAACATCGACAGAGAAGTTAAGGGAACCGTAAGGGTTAAGCCGTCGAATTAGCCGGAGTATCGGTTTACGTATCAAACAATCTGAATAACCGCTCCTCAATTATCTCTTCATCCATTTCAGCATTTTTTCTGTTTAAATCGAGCGCTTTTTGATATTCATTTGCCGCGCAAATTTTTTCCCCGACAGCCTCATGCGCACGCCCTAAGTTAAAGTGCGCAAGAACGTAGTAGTCGTTAATATCGATTGCGGTTTCAAAGTAAGTCATAGCACGGCTTGTGTCGCCAAGGCCATCAAGGAAAATCACGCCGAGATTATTGTAAGCGATGTCATAATTAGGGTCAAGGTCAATCGCCTTTGTGTAGTTCAAAATCGCCTTTTCAACAAGGTCTTTTTCCCAGTATGCCATGGCCAGACGCGAATAAGCGCGCGAGTTTTGGGTATCGTTTTTGAGCGCGCTTTCATAATGGCTTACGGCCTCATCCAAACTGTTCAAATCGTAGTAAATATCCGCAATTGCCTGATGAATGTGAGCTTTATTTTCGGTCAACGGCAGCGCGGCTGTCAGTGTCATAACTGCAAGCTCGCTGTTACCCTGAATTTGATGATAAATTGTCGCCAGAGCCTGCGCCACGATTGCACTCCACTCGTTGTCGGGGTTCAGCTCAAACGCTTTTTTGTAATAAAAAACCGCTTCGTCATATTGTTCCAGTTGAACACAGCTAAAAGCCAGTGAATTCAGGTAAAACGGGTTATTGTTATCGTATTCTAAAGCAAGTTTAAAGGCATTGAGCGCTGCAAATTTTTCGTTTTTCTTAAGGTAGAGGTGGCCAAGTTCATAATAACCGCGGGAAAATTCAGGATTTTTTTGAACAAGTATATTATAAGCATCAATTAAATCGTCAATTCTGTTCGGGAATCTTTCTTCAAGGAACTCTATCACGCTTATAACCGTGTCAGTGTCGCTGTTGCTCAATATTACAGCATTTTGAAGGCAATGGAGTGCGATGTCATCTTTATTTTCTTTTGCGGCAATTTTCGCCATTTTTTCGTAAAAATGCGGCTGATTTTTCGTATCATCAAGCACGCCGTGGTAAAATTCGTAAGCTTTTTTGTCTTTTTTAAGCCCTTCAAGCAAATTCCCGATGGTTCGCGACTTCCAGAAACTCAAATTATCACCGATGTTTTTCAGACACATTTTAATGCTGGCTTTGTCGACCAAAAACAGCAGGGAGCCTGAAAACATACAATAGAACGCCTGAAACATGTTTAATTTACCGAATTTGTTTGCTTTGTCAAGCAAAGTAAGTGCAAGAATTATGCGCGTGCGTGCGGAAGATAAGGGCTTCAGCCTGATTGCGGTTTTAAAATGCTCTTTAGATTCAAAGTAATAGCCGCCAAGCGCAAGGTGATAGCCGAGATACATGTGCGCATCAGCGTTGTTGGAATCAATTTTCACCGCCTGCTGACATTGCTCAATCGCGCTCTCCAGACAGATTTGGCCGGTTTCATAAAGCAGGGTCGCGAGACGATAGTAAGTTTGCGAAATCTCGGGATGCTCTTTAATTGTATCAATGTAGTTATTTATCGCCTCGGATAAATCCTCGCCGGACGTCCTCAAAAGATAGCGCTGGTGTGCCTTTGTCGCCAATTCCAGTGAACGCGGTGCCATGCGCTGCCGCCGTGAATACGGCTCATGCGCCTCCCTTGGTTGTGTTTTAGTGTCCCTAGTTGCCACTTTTTTCCTTTGCATGCAAATGTCCGTTTGTTAGATTTCATCGACATTTAAGGGTAAAAATTCAATAAAAAATCAAAACAATACGCCTTTTGGAGTAAATTTTTTATCTGCGCACGGCAACTTTTTTCATTCACGCACCTTAAACCTGTATGAGAGTGTCATTTAAAGGCCATGATGCCTGCCCCATTAAAAATATTTATATTGCGACCCGCTACAATCCCAACGCGCATGATTTTCATATAAACAATGAATTGCGCAACATTGCCGGACAAGAAGGTTTTAAAATCAAAGAATTCCCGCAAGGGCACCACCCAATGGAATGGTCTCAAGACGTTTTAACCATTAACAGGAAAAACAGTCTGATTTTTATAAACAACAGTCCCTGGCAAAATCTTGCGATGGAGTTCGGGCAAAGATTCGGCTTCAAAACCAGACCGGCAGACGCTTCTTTTGAATGCGGCAATGTGTTTTTGGGCAAAAAGCCCGATGGAGAACAGTTTGTTCTTGTCGGCGACCAAACAATGATGTCGCCCGATGATATGCTGAAAGAACTGAACAAAATACACGGCGGCGACCTGAGAAAAATGTTCGCTATGGTAGCTCAGTTTCACGGCGGGAACAAAGAGGCCATTTATAATGTTGTCAGACAAAAAGTACCCGCGGAAGTCCTTAAACAAAAGGCTGTCAAAGCGTTTAGAATAGAGAGCGAAAATGTTTATGTAGTGCCGCAAACGAATTATCACCTCGATACTTTTATACGCCCCGTGGGCTATCCTTACGTGCTTGTGAATGACCCCGAGTTTGCACTTAAAAATCTGGAAGAATTGGCCGGAGAATTATCTCAAGACCCTTTAAGGTCCGAAGCGGATTTTCAATATCTACTCCGTTTGCACGAGTCAACAAAACGCGAGGCAAAGAGGCTTCGCGAAAAATATGGCAACAGCGCCGATGATGTGGTGAAATATCTTGAAGCGCAAGACTTTAAGCCAATCAGAATAGGCGCGGTTTATGGCGAGGGCAAAGGCGAAACAAATTGCTGCGATATAAATTTTATTAACGCATTTGTTCACAAGCGCCCCGACGGGCAATTAGCCTATATTACAAACGGCACCACGCAAAACAATGTTGACAGGCGGCTTGAGGAAATGTTTAAAAAGCAACTCGGCGAAAAAGCCCCATGCGGGGTGGCAAAAGTTCACTTCGTGCGCGGAGCTCACAATTTTGACAATAGCGGGCTGAATTCAATAAGCCATTATTTAATAAACGCCGGCGCGGGAATTCATTGCGAAGGCATTGAGGAGCCCGATTTTGATGCCTTGGGTTAAAAAGTAAATTTTTTTCCTTCACATGTTTTATATAACTGTGATTAACGTTAATATGCCGCAAAACGTGAGCGCTGTTCCGCCAATTCCCCCGAAAAACAGCAGGCTCTCCATTTTTCACTTGAACGATTTGCACGGGCAGACCGATAATTTGCATGACGTTCTTTTGGCGAGCAAGGAATTTGATGCTAAATGCGGCACAAGTGTTGATAAATTAAAGCTTTCGGGCGGGGATAATGTGTCGGGCGGCGATGCGGTGAAAAACCGAATGATGGCAGATTTTTTAAATGTTATGAACATTGACGCAACGGCGGTCGGAAACCACGAATTCGACGCCGGCGCGGGGGAATTCGGGAATTTTATTGAGGCGAACAAGGCAAAGTTTGTTTCTTCAAATCTGGAAATTGCGGCGGCAAACCCGTTAAGCGGGAAGATTTCAAAATCGATTATCAAAGAGGTAAACGGCACAAAGTATGGAATTGCAGGCATTACAACGCCTGAGCTCGGTATTACCGTAACAAGGGTAGAGTTTTTGGACGGTGTTAAGGCGGCTGACGCAAACCGGACCGCGCAGGATGTTCAGAGAGAAATTGACGCCCTCAAGGCGCAGGGCGTGAACAGAGTAATTTTGCTTTCGCATTCCGGTTTTGAATTTGACAAGGCGCTTGCGCAAAGGCTGCACGGGGCGGATGTTATAATTTCCGCACATTCACATCACGCAACCAAGGACACCAAAGAGGGTGAAAATTTGGTTCGAAGCGCAACAGGTGAACCTGTTTTGATTGTTCAGGCAGGAGATAACGGGCGCTATTACGGCGTTTGCGACATTGATTTTGACGCAAACGGTGTCATTGAAAAAGTTTCTGGCAGGGTAACAGAAACGCGCGCCAAAAAAAGCCCGCTGGTTGAACATGTTAAAAATTCCAGTCTCGGCGTGTCGCCAACAATCGCTCATATCACGGAAATTGACCCGTTTCCGAAAAAGAAAAGAGTATCACCCTGCGCATGGACAAATTTGCTGACAGATGCAATGAGGGCGGAGCTCGGTACGGAAATTGCAATCGTAAACAGTGCAAATACGCGCAAAGTGCCTTCCGCTGGCGCTTTGACACAACGCGATGTCACAGAAACAAGCCCGATGAAAAACAAACTTATGACAACAACAATCAGTGAACGCGAGCTTGTGGCGGCAATTCGCTCGGCAGCTTCGAGGTCTTTGGGGCGCGAAGACGGCGAACCGGGACTTTTACAGGTCGGGGGGCTTAATTACACGGTTGACGCGGCAGGTAACCTGCTTGATATGAATTTTACGGATAAACAGGGTGCACAGACAAAAATCAATGTGAACGCGCCATCTGAGCGGGTTTACAGCATTACACTCGATAGTTTCCTTATGGACGGACGCGAGTATCCCGAATTGAAACTCAAGGGCCGCGAAATTAAAACTTACGAGTTTGACAAAGATAAAACCGCAATGGATTACATTTCAAAAATCACACAAGGGGGCCAAAAGCAGCTTTCTGTTAAAGATGACGGCAGATTGAAAATAGTACAAACATTAGCGCCCCCGCAGCCCAGCAATAGTATGCAAAGCTTTTTAGGGTTGACTTTGCGAGCATACCGATGAAATATTTTATGCAAAAATAGCCGCTCAGGAAGGCCGCGAGCATGCCAAGGCCGATTGCTTTATAATTGAGCGCCTGAATTTGCGCGAAATCCATTTTGAGAAGCGGGTAGAGGGCTGAGGCGAGGATGACTATGGGCACGGAAATCAAGAACGAAAATTTTGCCGCTTTGACGCGGTCAATTCCCTGAAAAATCGCAGCGGCAATTGTGAGCCCCGAGCGCGAAAGGCCGGGGAAAACCGCAAGCCCCTGGGCGAGGCCGATGATGATTGCGTGTTTAAGGGTGAGTTTGGTTTCGGCGGGCAGCGCTTCGTCAGTTGCAGTGGTCGGGGAATTTTTCTCGCGAAATTTTTCACACGCAAATAAAATAAAGCCCGTCACGATTAATAAAAGGCTTACTATGCGCGGCCTTACAACTAAGCTCTCGGCAAAATCCTTGAAAATAAAAGCGAGGATGCCCGTTACGAAAGTCGCAGCCATGATAAAACACGCCATTAAAAAGTTTTCATTTTTAAAATCGCGGTGCGCGAGGCCGACGAAAAAACCTTTTATGATGTCAGCAATGTCACGGTAGAAAAATATAAGAATGGCGAGAAGTGTTGCAAAATGGATGCAAATATCGAAAAAAACCTCTTCGCTTGCAGCTGCGTGGGGCAGTGCGGCGCCCGTCAGTAGCTTATAAATTGCGGATGAAAAAACGATATGCGCCGAGCTTGAAATTGGCAAAAATTCGCTTAAACCCTGTACTGTCCCGACAATTACCGCCTGTAAAGTCTGCATGGCTTACTCTTGCTCCTGGGGGACTTCATCCCACGTCGCCATCGTAGTGCTACATTCCGCTGCCTCAACAGCGCCGTCATATCCGCACCGGCTCACGCTTTCCCAGTAAGTCGCACACGACGTCGGCGTTTCATAGACACTTACTTTTGAAACGCCAAAAGGAGTGTCTAAGAATTTTTCTTTAACGCGCTCGTAGATAAATTTTGCTAAAATCTCGGAGCTCGGCGAAACACCCGCAAACTCGGGCAGTTCGTTGATATCCGCGTGGTCAAGGTAATCAACAATCTTGTTCACCTCGCGCTTCAAAACCTTAAAATCGACCAGAATGTTTGATTTATCAAGCGTTTCGCCCGCAACAAAAACTTCGACCCTCCAGTTATGTCCGTGCTGGTTCTCGCACACGCCCTTGTAGTGGAGCAAGTGGTGGGCGGATGAAAAATGTGTTTCAATTTTTACTTCGAACATTTTTTTATATTACCATAAATAAAATTTTAGCCGCGCTTTGTGCCCCTAAGCGCGGCGACGTAAAACATACCGACAATTTCGCCCTTGAGGGTGGCGTTTTTGTAGTGTTGGAGCAGTTCCTGTGGCGTGCCGATTATTATTTCCTCAAATTTTTTGGTCAACTCGCGCCCGATTGCGATTTTTATTTCAGGGACAACTTCATCAATCAGGGCAAGGGTTTTAAGGAGTCTGTGCGGGCTTTCGTAAAAAACCGTATTCATTTGAACGGCAGTTGCGACCTTTTGAATTTGCCCTTTTTTTCGTGGTAAAAAGCCGACAAAGCAAAATTCTTCTCCCCCGTTGTCCTTATCGCGCGGTACCGCCGCCAAAAGCGCCGTCACCGCGCTCGCTCCGACAACAGGTGTCACCTTAAAACCCGCTTCTGTCACGGCTTTAACAAGCACTGCGCCCGGGTCGGAAATTGTGGGCGTTCCGGCATCAGAAACAAGCGCGATGTTTTTTCCTTCCTCCAAATACCCTAAAAATAGCCCCAGACGCGCTTTTTCGCTGTATTTATGATAACTTATGAGGCGGGTATTTATATTATATTTTTTGCACAAAATTCCGGTGGTGCGGGTGTCTTCGCACGCAATAACATCAACGCTTTTCAGAGTTTCAATTGCGCGAAGGGTGATGTCGGCGAGGTTGCCAATCGGGGTTGAAACGACAAATAATTCCACTTTGGCCGCCATTACTGTGCTTCCCAGATTGTGCCGTCTTTAGAATCTTTGAGGACGATGCCGCGGGCTTGAAAAATGTCGCGAATCTCATCCGATTTTGCCCAGTTTTTTTCTTCACGAGCCTTTTCCCGCTCCTTAATGAGCGTCAAGTCTTCATCCGACAACATAATTTCCTTTTTTGTGAAGTCAAAGCCGAGAACGCTGCCAAGGGTGCGAAGTGTATTCGCTCGCATCGAAACAATTTCGGCCCTTTCTTCTGCACCACTAAAAGTAAGTGAAAATAGCACCGCCAGTGCTTTTGAAGTGTTCATATCTGCATTCATTGCCTCTCTAAAAGAGTAGACTGCCTCTAATTCAAGCTTAAAGGCTGCATCTACCTTTAAATTAATTTCTTCGCCTTTTTGACCTGCCGCAATCAACCTCTTTACACCCGCCTTCGCCCCCTCAAGCGCCTCCTCGTTAAATTCAACGGGCATACGGTAATGATTTGTCAGGATAAAAAAGCGGATAGTGTTGCTGTCGTAGGTTTTTAGAAGTTCATCCACTGTCAAAAAATTCCCGAGCGATTTGCTCATTTTTTCTTTGTTGACGGTCACAAAACCGTTATGGAGCCAGTATTTCACAAATTCGCAATCGTTTGCGCAATTACTTTGCGCGATTTCGTTTTCATGGTGCGGGAAAGTTAAATCCGCGCCGCCTGCGTGAATGTCAATTTGCGAACCCAAAAATTTTCGCGCCATTGCGGAACATTCAATATGCCAGCCCGGTCGCCCGACACCCCAGGGCGAATCGTAGCCAAACTTCTCATCTTTTTTCCAGAGCGCAAAATCAAGCGGGGAGCTCTTTTTTCCCCTTTCTTCAACATTTGCTTCAACACGGGCGCCCGCCATTAAATCTTCAATGGGCTGTTTTGAAAGTGCGCCGTATCGAGGATATTTTTTCACTCCAAAATAAACATCGCCGTCACTAACGTAGGCAAAACCCTTATCAATCAAGGTTTTTGTTATTTTAATCATCTCGCCGATTGTTTTTGTGGCAAAAGGCTCAATGTCGGGCTTCAGGCAATTAAGCGCCTTCATCGAATTATCAAAAGAAGTGTAAAACTCTTCCGTCACCGCGCTCGGGTCAACCCCTTGCTCTGCCGCTTTTTTCAAAATCTTATCGTCAACATCGGTAACATTGCGGCAATAAGTTACATCGTAACCTGAAAATTTCAGGTAACGATAGAGAACATCCCACGTAATATAGCAGCGCGCGTGGCCAAGATGCGCGTGGTCGTAGACCGTCGGGCCGCAAACATACATTTTAACTTTACCCGCCTCAAGCGGCTCAAAAACTTCAAGCGCGTTCGAAAGTGAATTAAAAAGTTTAAGCATACAAGTATTTTACTACAAAATACTTACTTTAACTTCGATTTAGTTAAAAAAGGCGTTAAAGAAATCTTCGGGGCTAAGGCCTACTTCCTGTGCCTCTTCGCCGGAAGACAATAAGTTTATCTTGCCGTCAAGGGTGCCGTCGCTGTCCATTTTTTCAAAATTATCATTGTAAACATCTTGCGAAAAATCTAAGTATGCATGCATTGCAGCAATTTCTTTTCTGTCTAAAGTACCGCTTTTGTCAAAGTCAGCCATATTAAAGCCTGCCACTGCCGTATCCAGCGATTCGGGTGTAGTGTATTGCGCAAAGAAATCAAGCGGGGTAACCTCACCTTTATGAAGTCCCGAAATTTCTTCCTGGACGCCCACGGTCATAGTTACGTATTCCTCAAAATCCATTACGCAGTTGTCATTAGCGTCATATTTTGCAATCATACCGTCTGCAAGTGCAAGCATTGATTCTTTGTAAACTTCGGTTTTTTCATCACCTTCTAAATCCATATAGCCGTCAGGCGTTACCCTAAAGAGTGTTTTTGAAGGGTCGTTTGCAATTTCAGGGTTTCTTTCAAATTCGCGAATCACATCAATTTGTGTTCTTTCAAGCTGTTCATATGTTGATTCTGCGGGTTTTTCAGCAGCTCTTGCTTTAGCCGCCTCGCTGAGTTTATCTACAAAAGATTTAATAGCCGGCGCCAGTATATCTGTTATGCGAGAAGCTTTTTGAACCGGTTTTGGTTCATTAAATCTGGTTTTTGCCTGCTCGGAAATTTGTTTGCTTGGAAAAATAGAAGTCGCATCCGCCTGCTTTTTTAAAGGAGCGTTTTGATTTTTTCTCTCAAGTTTAGAAAAATTCAATGGCTGATTACCGGCCTTAATGGCATTTATTTTTGTCATATCTAATATCCTCTCTGCATATATATTTGATATAATAAAAAATTTCGTTTTGAGATTATTGCCTTTTCTTTACAAAAGTTTACGGTGCGCGTGAATCGCCAAAATTTTGACTCCCGATTGTTTTTCGTTTAGACTGTTTCTTAGAGATTTTATTTAGGGAGTTCGCGTGAAAAATACTGTAATTGTCGGGGCACAATTCGGCGACGAGGGGAAGGCAAAAATTACGGATATTTTGGCAGACAAAGCCGATTTTATTATCCGATATCAAGGGGGCTGTAATGCAGGCCACACCGTCGTTGCGAATGGGCAGACATACAAATTTCACCTTATTCCGTCAGGCCTTTTGTATGAAAACAAAACCTGTTTTATCGGGCCCGGCGTAGTTATTCACCCTGACAGCTTCGAAAAAGAGCTGAATGATCTGGTTGAACAGGGGGTTTCGAGGGAGCACATCGAAAAAACGCTCAGAATTTGCCCTCTTGCACATATCACAATGCCCTATCACATCGACATTGACCGCTACAGCGAAGATATGTTGGAAGATGTTACTAAAATCGGCACCACAAAAAAAGGTATCGGCCCGACTTATGCGGATAAATTCAATCGTCTCGGTATAAAGGTTGAAGATTTATTTTCACCCGAGACTCTGGACAAAAAACTCGACACAACTCTGGCAGTTAAAAACAGGGAATTATCAGGCTCTTTCGGGCAAAAACCGTATTCAAAACAGCTTCTTTTGATGCTTTGCAAGGAATACAAAAAACTTCTCGAACCATTTGTGAGCTTTGGGTGGCAGGATGTTTTACGCGACGCAAAAAAAGGCAAGACCATTCTTTTTGAGGGCGCGCAGGGGGTTTTGCTGGATGTTGATTACGGAACATATCCTTACGTAACAAGCTCAAACCCTATTGGCGGCGGCGCGGCTGTCGGGTCAGGTATGGGGCCTCTCTCGATTCAGGAAGTTCTCGGTGTCTTTAAAGCTTATATGACCCGTGTGGGCGAAGGGCCTTTTATTACCGAATTGAATGATGAAACAGGCGATGAGATAAGAAAAATCGGCACGGAGTTCGGCGTAACTACGGGAAGACCGAGGCGCTGCGGCTATTTTGATGCCGTTATGGCAAAGTATTCCGTGTTAGCAGGCGGCTTGAGTTCTGCTGCAATCACAAAGCTGGATATTTTTGACAGCTTTGATGAAGTTAAAGTTTGCACGGCCTATCGAAACAAAAAAACCGATGAAGTGGTAACTTATTACCCCACAAACGTTTACGTTCACAGCGATTACGAACCGATTTATGAGAGCTTTCCCGGTTGGAAAACAGACATTACGGGCTGCAAAACTTACAATGAATTGCCCGAGAACGCAAGAAAATACATTGAAAAACTTGAAGGAATACTTGAGATACCCGTAAGCATTGTGGGTGTAGGCCCCGGGCGCGAGCAGGTAATATTTAGACAAGCGTAAGCCGGTGCGGCGGCGGGTGCGATGAGCGCTCGACGACCAGCACTACGATGGCGATGTGGGACGAAGTCCCTCAGGAGCAAAGAAATGGAAATTGTTGTTAAAAAATGCATTGAGGCTCTTGAAGCCGGCAATAAGCTTATATTTTGCGGAAACGGCGGCTCGGCGGAACTTTCAAACCATATTGCCGCGGAATTTGTTGTAAAATTCGGCGCTCCGAGGCACGCTTTTGACGCGATTTCACTTTGCGCAAATATGGCCGTAATTACCGCCTGCGCTAACGATTTCGGATATGAGCAGGTTTTCTCGCGTCAGGTTGAAGCGCATGGCAGGGCGGGCGATATTTTATTTTGCATTTCAACAAGCGGAAAGTCTGAAAATGTGCTTCTGGCCTGCGAAACTGCGAAAAAACTCGGGATAACAACCGTTGCAATGACGGGCGATTTTGAATGTGCACTCAATGAAAGTGCGGATTTTGCGCTTCTTGCGACAGGCGAAACAATCACAGCAAAAATTCAGGAAGTGCAGTTAAAAATGGCGCATGAGCTGGTGGCGCTAGTCGAAAACGGGCTTGAAGAGCGAGACCAGATTTTTAGCAAGCTTCAGTCCGGTAAAGCCGGTAAGCTTAAATCTTTTGTTGACGCCCGGATATAAAATGACGATAATGCTTGCCAGATCGAAGATTTTGGCGACTATGTTTTTCACGTGCGAAAATTTAAAATCTTTTATTATCTTTAAAACTTTATTCAGCTTAACCAAATCCTCCCTGATTCCTTTGATTAAATCAATTGTCTTTTGGCCCTCTTCTTCAATAAGAGCGGTGGTTTCAATAGCCCAATCGTTTGCAAATTTTATGCCGACAACCAAAATCAAGCCCGCAAGAAATATAATTAAAGATAAAGCATCAAAAATCATGTAACCAGTATAAACGGCTTCGCGAGATTTTGCTATACGGAAATTGGACTAAATTTTGAAAGTGTGAGCCGGTGCAACGGCGGCGGGTGCGATGAGCGCTCGACGACCAGCACTACGATGGCGACGTGCGGCAAAGCCGCTCAGGAGCTAAATTTTCGTCACAACTCCTTTTTTAATATTCTCAAGCATCTCTTGCGATTTTTCGTTTTCACGCGATAACTTAATCACAAAGTCAATCGCCTCAATATCGCGCCTGAGCGCCTCTTTGAGCGACATAATATCCGAATATTTCAAATTTTTAGGCACCCGATAATTATTTTCCAAAACACCCCTGAAAAGCTCAATTGCGCGCTCGTCAAAGCCCGGAAGGTTCATTATAAAGCCAAACCATTTATGAAACTGGTGCGACATAACATAAACGTTAAGCGGTAAATCTCTCAAAACAAACATCTCGGGGGTTTTAAACGAAATTTTATTCTCTAAAGCAAGGTTCAGGCAAAGCGCCTCAAAACCTTTGCGCGGAAGGATAAAGCCCTCCTCTTCGCCAATAAAGCGCAGGAGTTTGTCTGCAAATTTAACCTTGTAAACCTTCGTGCCGTTTTTTTCGACAAAATCAAGCAAGCGTTCGGGGTTTTTAATATTTTGCTTTATAATATCGCGAATTTGTTTATCAATTTCGCGTCTCTGGTCGCAAAATTTTGAATTTAGGGTGATGCTTTCATGCGCATTCATATAAGTTTTCGAGCTGCCGTTATTGAAACTTAAAGAATTTTTTTCAAGCCCGAGAACAGCCCTCCTTTTTGCATGGCGGGTCTTTTGGATACTCAAAATCATCCTCAAAAATTTTATAATAAGCTTATGCATCTTCCGTTCCTTACATTAGTAAAAACATTTTTTGCGCAAAAATTGCTCAAAGAGGCGAAAAAAACCTACAATATCGGTACGAAAAAATTCAAAAAAAATTAAAGTATTTGGAATTTATGCCGATTATACAAGCGGATAGTGCGCATATTTCAGGAAAGTAAAGGGGCGTAATGCTTAATCGTGACAGCGATTTGTTTATGAGCAGTATTGATGAAATGCTCATGGGCAATCTCAAAAAGAAAAAACACACGATTTTAATCGTGGACGATGAAGAGCATAATTTACAGCTTTTAAGGCGGACTTTAAGGGGTGAATATAACATTTTGACTGCGAAAAACGGGCGCGAGGGGTTGATGGTTCTTGACCAGAATATCGACAACATTTCGATGATTATTTCCGACCACAAAATGCCCGAAATGGAAGGCACGGAGATGCTTGAGCACGCCAACAAAATGGCACCTACGATTATCAAAATCCTTTT
>Ga0209737_10002566_pt1 | contig 12685 bp, 12 predicted proteins | sample TergutCu122P3_FD_187284 | JGI IMG/M metagenome (GOLD analysis project Ga0209737, IMG submission 187284) | Cubitermes ugandensis P3 segment gut microbial communities from Kakamega Forest, Kenya - Cu122 P3 (SPAdes) (version 2) | ecosystem: Host-associated > Arthropoda: Insects > Digestive system... | reverse complement strand
AGTAGTAATAATATTTTTTTCTTCATGTTTAATTTACTGTTTTTTGCTTAACAAAAATTCTTCAATCGCCTTTTTCAATTCACTCTTAGGCAAGGCGCCCTGCGCCATTTGCGGCGTTTCGCCCATCGGGATAAACAGGAGCGATGGAATGCTTCTAATGCCGAACAGTGCGGCTAATTCCTCTTCTTTTTGCGTATCTACCTTGTAGATGTAAATTTGTTCGCCGTATTCTGCGGCCAATTCTTCCAAAATCGGGGCTAAAGCCTTGCATGGCGCGCACCAGTCGGCATAAAAATCAATAATGGCGGGCTTATCGCCCAAATATTTCCACTCTTCTGGACTGGTTTCGTAGTTGGCGATTTTCGACAAAAAGTCTGTTTTATTTAATTGTATTGTTTTCATTTTATTATCTTTTGTTGTTAATACTTTTTCTTTTCCACTGCCTGCGCCGCACGAGAGCATGGCAACACTTAAAATAATGATTGGTAGGATTCTCATTTTATATTGATGTTTGAAATTATTCTTCTTTTTTCTTCCTTTTGGAAAACAGGCTGAACACTAAGGCGCCCATCACCGCTCCCCAAATAACACTTAGGGTTGGAGAGGATGTAATGGGGCATGTTCCGCTGGTGCATCCCACATAATACCAATAAAGGTAACCGCCCAAACCGCCGACAAAGCCGCCGATTAAATACAGGGCATTCTTTTTTATTATGCCGATAATTTTATTCATATCGAAAAAAATAATGCAGGGCACAGGTTTTCCTGCGCCCCACAATGAAATTCACTACTTGCCCAATTTACTTTCAACTTCTTCTTTTGAAATTTTCTTGGTGCAGAAAAACCAGTCGAAACAGACTACGCCTTCTTCTCCTTCCATTCTTGATTTTGCGGAGCCGCATGAGCCTGCGGGAGGAACGATAACGTCGTCTCCGGGGCGCCAGTCGGCAGGAAGGGCAACAGAGAAATTATCGGCGGTTTGCAGTCCTATCAACACCCTTTTGATTTCGTCGAAATTGCGTCCGAGCGATAAAGGATAGTAGATAATAGTGCGAATAATATTCTTCGGGTCAACGAAGAAAACGGCGCGCACCGCTTTGGTTGAACTTTCGCCCGGTTGCAGCATTCCATAACGTTTCGATACTTCCATCGTGATGTCTTCAATCAGCGGAAATTTAACCTCAACATTCTTCATGCCTTTGTACTCGATTTTTTCCTTAATGGTGCGAAGCCATGCAATATGGCTGTACAGACCGTCAACGGACAGTCCGACAAGTTGACAGTTCAGCGCTTGAAACTCTTTGTCCATAGAGGCAAAGGTCATAAACTCAGATGTGCAGACAGGGGTAAAATCTGCGGGATGGCTAAAAAGAATTTTCCACTTGCCCGTGTAGTCCGACGGGAAATTGATTTCACCTTGCGTTGTTATTGCTTTAAATTCTGGAGCCTCATCTCCTATGCGAGGCATTTGATAAACTTGATTTTCCATTTTAAAAAATATTTATTGGTTTATAATTAAGATTTATTTGTTGCTATAATTTGTATTAAAATTTTTTGCAAAGTAAATAATAATTTTTTGCATTTGCAAATAATTCGCAAATAATTTTCGCATTTTTTGAAAAATCTCACGATAAAGTATAATTTTGTTGATAATCAATTATTAATTTTTTTTGTATATTTGTAGCATAAAATCAACATTTCTATGAAAAAAATATTAGTAATCGGCGGACTTGGGCAAATTGGCTCAGAATTAACAACCGAATTTAACAATCGTTATGGCAGCAACAATGTGATTGTGGCAGATGCCGCTGACGATAAGAAGGGCATTGTAAAAGATAATGTTTTTGAGAAGATTGATGTAACCGACATCAATGCTGTTGAAAGCGCCATCAAGCGCCACAATATTGACACGATTATCAACCTTGCCGCCATTCTTTCGGCAAGCGGCGAGAAAGACCCAGATTTGGCTTGGCGCGTTAACATTGACGGTTTGCTGAATGTGATTCGTTTGGGGATTAAATACAAACTCGACAGGGTGATGGTGCCAAGTTCTATTGCGGTGTTTGGTCCGCAGTCGGTGCTGTACAACACGCCGCAGGAAACGGTGCTGACGCCGAACACGATGTATGGCGTTACAAAAGTTATTGGCGAAATGTTGGGCGATTATTATTTCAGGAAACACGGACTTGATTTCCGCGGCATTCGCTACCCCGGCATCATCAGTTATAAAACGCCTCCGGGCGGCGGCACTACCGATTATGCCATTGAAATTTTCTACGAAGCGCTGAAGCATAAAACGTACAACTGTTTCCTCAGCGCCGAGTCTTGCCTGCCGATGATGTATATGCCCGACTGTTTGCGCGCCACTGTTGAATTGCTGGAAGCCGACCGCAGCAAACTGAAACATAACGGGAACTACAATCTGGGCGCGATGAGTTTTACACCTGAAGATTTGGCTGCCGAAATCAGAAAACACATCCCCGAATTTACCATCACTTATACCCCCGACTTCCGCCGCGAGATTGCCAAGTACTGGCCTGCCTCAATTGACGATTCTGCTGCCCGCTCCGAGTGGGGCTGGAAGCCCGAATGGGATATGCCCGCCATGGTCGCCGATATGCTAAAAGAAATAGCGAAGAAGATTTAGGGGGGAGTGGTCAAAAATGCCATTTTAGGCGTGACGGTGGCGTGTTTTACGGTCGTCAAGATACGCCCAAACCCCTATGCCGAGAGCAACAATACTTGTCGCTATAAAAAAATAAATAAGCCCCATATTTTTACTCCTTTTCTATATTTTAAAATTATTTCTTGTCTAACCACAAAATGTACAAACCGACACAAATAAGTGTAACCGTAGCAATACTTCCAAAGGTAAATAATGACACAGCCGATAAATCCTGCCTCATAATTCCCGCCAATATAACTCCCCCAAACACCAGTTTTGCCAAATCTATCAGTATTTTACTAATTTCTTTTTTCATCCTCTGAATTTTGTACCTGGGGCGGGAATCGAACCCGCACAAGCATTACTGCTCACAGGATTTTAAGTCCTGCGTGTCTACCTATTCCACCACCCAGGCAAGAACGTTTTTATAAAAAAAAGACCCCGTAGTGAACAGAGGCTCTCTTTTTGAGCGGAAAACGAGGTTCGAACTCGCGACCCCGACCTTGGCAAGGTCGTGCTCTACCAACTGAGCTACTTCCGCATTTGGGACGGCAAATGTACGCTTTTTTTTCAAATCTGCAAAATTTTTCGCTCTCTATCTTAAATTCATATCTTGCAACTAACTTGTTAATTATTTGTATTTTGTTGAATATCAACGATTTAATGTTTAATATAAGAAATATTAAGAGAAGTTTTGTGCATTTTATAAGCAGAATGTGAAAAATTTTAGATAATTTTGCTTGTTACGCAATAAGCAGTTAATAGGATAAGATTACACATTAATTTATAAAAAAATGAAAATAATCATGAAAATTTCAAAAATCAGCCAATACGCGAAGTTATTAGTAGTGGTATTGGGAATGGCTTTGATAGCCGTATCGTGCAGCAAAGATAAAAACAACGAACTTGTTGGCACCACTTGGGAAGGGGAAGTTTCGGGACTGGCGACCCTTTATGCCGAATTTATCTCCAACACAGAAGTTATGATGAGAGCCGAGGTTGGAGATACGCCTTTATTCTCTAAAAAGATTTCATACAGCTACAACCCGCCTCGTATTACCGTTATCATACCGGCAGACCCTATACTTAGTGTGGCCAGCATTCCTGCGGGGACTTACGAGGGCACAGTTGATGGCAACACGATGACCTTTGTTTTCGAAGGCAATACCGTTGTTCTTACGAAAAAATAGTAACTAAGCCCTCTACAAAATTTTGGCGGCAATTACCGCACAGGCTCTCGCATCGGCTAAGGCGTGATGGTGGCGGCTGAAGTCGAAACCACAATACGCAGCCACTGTAGGCAGTTTGTGGTTAGGTAATAATTTGCCGAATTTTTTCCGCGAAGCACGACAGGTGCAATAAAAAGTATAAGCGGGATAAGGGATTCGGTAAAGTGCATGTACTGCCTTCAAACAACCCTCATCGAATGGGCTGTTGTGAGCCACCAAAGGCAAGCCATCAATAAGCGGAACAATGTTTGCCCACACATCAGGGAAGTCGGGCGCTTTGTCGGTATCCTCGCGGGTCAGTCCATGTACACGGGTGTTCCAATAGCTGTAAACATTGGGGCGCGGACGAATCAAGCGATATGTTTCATTCACTACCTGTCTGTCGCGCACAATCACCACACCCACGCTGCACACGCTGCAAAGTTGTCCGTTGGCGGTTTCAAAATCTATGGCGGCGAAGTTGGTCATCTATTTGTCGTGAAGCGTTAGGCGTGAAGAGTAAAGCGTTAGGCGATATTTAGTTCACGGTTTACAGGTTAACAAGTTTATTCGATTGTTATTTGTTGCTTATTCGTAATTCGTAATTTTTAATTCGTAATTCTTTCACCCTTTACCAATAACGACCTTGCGCGCTGTTGCTAAAAAGTTCCTGATATCTTCCTCTGTGGTGTCGAAGGAGCACATTAGGCGGATTTCGTTGCGTTCTTCGTTCCATACATAGAAGAAATACTCTTCCAGCAGTGCATCAATGGCTTTGCGCGGCATGGCTGCGAATACGCCGTTGGCTTGTACGGGGTAGGCTAATTTGACGTTGGGCAATTTGCTTAACTCCTCGCCCAACAATGCCGCCATGCGGTTACTGTGCGAGGCTAAGGTTTTCCATAAATCGTTGGCAAGAAAGGCTTCGAATTGGGCGGAAACGAAGCGCATCTTGGAGTAGAGTTGTGTCGCCTGCTTGCGTATATACAAGGCATCGCGCGATAATTCGGGGCGCAGCAACACTACCACTTCGCCCATCAACAACCCGCATTTGGTGCCACCGAAAGAAAGAGCGTCCACGCCGCAGTCGGTGGTAAAGGCTTTGAAAGGCATATTCAGTGCGGCAGCAGCGTTGGCTAAGCGCGAGCCGTCAAGGTGCAGGTACATATCATGTGCATGTGCCACATCGGCTAAGGCTTTAATTTCGGCAGGCGTATATAAGGTGCCCAGCTCTGTGGTTTGCGAAATGGAAATTACCTTAGGCTGCGAATGGTGCTGAACACCGAAGGCGCCAAAATGCTTTTTGACGGCATCGGGGGTTAGTTTACCGTCGGTTGTAGGGATGGTGAGCAGTTTACAGCCTGTATGCTTCTCAGGGGCGCCGCACTCGTCCACATTGATGTGGGCTGTTTCGGCGCAGATAATGCCATGGTGCGGTCGTGTCATGGTTTGCAGGCAAACCACATTGGCGCCTGTGCCGTTGAACACAGGAACAACTTCCGCCTGTTCGCCGAACAGTTGCTTAAACAATTGCTGCAAGCGAGCTGTAATCTTATCATCGCCGTATGCTAAATCGTGTTCCACATTAGCCGCTGCAATGGCTTTCAGAATGTCGGGATGTACGCCCGAATGATTGTCGCTTCCAAAACTTTTCATATATCTATTGGGTTGAGGTTACAAAGATAGCAAAACTTTTTCTACCTTTGTAAATTATTCAATTTTTCCATGTTAGAAAAACTATTTCGTCTAAAAGCACACAACACCACTCCGCAAAAGGAATTGATGGCCGGATTGATCACCTTTCTTGCCATGTCGTATATTCTCATTGTTAATCCAAAAATACTTGGTTTGGCGGGCATGGATACGGCTGCCCTATTCACTGCTACGGCATTGATTTGCGCCATAAGCACACTATTGATGGCTTTTATAGCCAACCTTCCTATTGTGCTGGCGCCGGCGCTGAGCGCTAACACTTTTTTTGCCACAACGGTAGTGCTTACCATGGGTTACCCCTGGCAGTTCGCCATTACTGCGGTGTTGATAATGGGTATTGTTTTTATCCTGCTTACAGCATTTAATGTTTGGGATTATGTTGCGAAAAGTATTCCGAAATCGCTGAAATTAGCCATGCCTGCCGGTATCGGTTTGTTCATCGCTTTTATTGGCTTACAGAATGCGGGGATTGTGGTGCAAAGCGAACGTACCATGGTCGCCCTCGGCTCTTTTACCGACAAGGGAATATGGGTGGCGCTGGCGGGACTGTTTACTACCGGAGCCTTGCTGGCACGCAGGTTCCCGGGCGCAATACTTGTCGGTATTCTTGTAGCATCTGTTGTCGGTTGGACGCTGGGACTGATAAAGCTGCCGCAAACATCGCTGATAAGCATGCCTCCCGACATTGCGCCTATATTTGCTCAGTTCCAATGGTCGCAGGTTTTAACCATGGATATGCTCATTGTGGTCTTCACCTTTCTTTTCCTAAGCAGTTTTGATTCCATTGGCACGGTAATAGCCGTATCGTCTAAGGCAGGATTAACGGATAAGCAGGGTAATTTTCCACAGATAAAAAAAGCCTTATGGGCTAATTCGCTGGGAACGACTATAGGTTCGGCGCTCGGCATGAGCCCTGTGGTTTCGTTCATTGAAAGCAGTACCGGCGTGGCTGCCGGAGGTCGCACGGGATTAATGGCTGTAGGAGCAGCCTTTCTGTTTATTTTGGCCTTATTCTTTGCGCCCCTGTTTCTGCTCATTCCTGTTCAAGCGGTAGCTCCCGCCTTGATTATAGTAGGCTTCTACATGATTTCTTCTATATTTGAAGTTGATTTTACCGATTTCACCGAAGCCTTGCCTGCTTACCTGTGCATGATTATCATGCCTTTTACCTTCAGCATTGCGCAAGGGATTATTCTTGGCGTATTAAGTTATGTTGTCATTAAATTATTGGTCGGAAAATTCAAAGACATCAGCCTTGCCTTATATATTTTAGCGGCTTTATTTTTGGTGAAAATTATTACCGATATGCTGTAGCGTGAGGTGTGAAGAGTTAAGCGATTTTTGCCGACATTTTATCTTGTTGTTTTTCAGCAATATGTGTCTGAATGGATTTTAAATAAAATTTCGGTGTGATACCGGAGATTTCCTTAAAAGTATCGAAAAAAGTGCTTTGTGATTTATAGCCAACCTTGCTTGCCACATAGCCGATAGAATAGTTGGCGCTGCCGAACTCTACCAATATTCTTTTTGCTTCGCTGATGCGGTAGCCGTTTAGCAAGGTGCGGAAATTCTTCTTCAAACAGGCATTGATGACGTGCGAAACATAAGCCTGATTGGACTGAATTATTGCAGCCAGTTTGTCAACGGTAAAATCAGGGTCGCAAATTACCGACTTATCATCCATCACGGTTAAAATTTTTTGTAGCAGTTCGCTTTGCATTTCGGCGGTAAGTGCGATGGTGCCGGTTTTTTCGGGCTTTATTTCGAGACGTTTTTCGGAAGGTTTTTCAAGGTTTTCGATTTCAATATTTTTCTGAAACAAGGCTTTATATGCCCTGTTTAAATTTCTTTTTTGCAGATAAACTATAGCAAATCCTATACTTATCAACAACAGCACAAAAAGCGAAATATAGAGGATAATTTTTTGATAGTAAATCGTATTGTCTTTAATTTGCTTGTCTATAATGTGCTGTTCAATTTCCTGATTGGTTTTTGAGACCTCGTAAAGCCGTTGAAATTGGGCTATTTTACCGAGTTCTGCCGCATTTTGAATGGAGTCTTGTAAGTTTGTATATGTTTTATGATGTTCAAAAGCCTTTCTTGTATTTCCTTTTTTTTCCTCGATTTTAGACAAATAATAATAATTTTGTGCCATAATTCTTAAAAAATTATATTCGGCGGCAATGGCATTCGATAATTTAATATAAAATACGGCGGAATCCGGTTGGTTGATTTCATGAAAATTTACGCCCATATTTAACAGGACTATAGCCTCCGCCTCAATTTTATGTTCATTCGGCTCAGTCCCGCTTCTTATGGTTGCTAAGGCCAATCGCAAATAATAATAGGCAGAATCGCTGTTTCCGTCTTTATGATAGCGCACGGCAATATTGCTTAACAATCGCGGCATATCCGGTAAACTCTTATTCCCCAGTTCTTTATTTATCTGCATCGCTTTGTTGATATAGTAAAATGCGCTATCTTTGGTTCCGGCTTCATTTTCAAGTGCCACCAAGTTCGAGGTTATCGAAAATAAGCGGGCGCTGTCAAGGTTCATATTGAGCGCTTTCGTGTAATATGTTTTAGCCATATCAAACTTTTTGAAACGAAAATAAATATTCGCCATATTGACATAAATTAGTGGTATCCACGAGTCAAAATTGTACTTTTCACATAAAGTTAAGGCTTTAAGTAAAAGTTCGTATGCCGTGGCAGAATTATCCATTCCCATATAAATTATCGCCGAACCGTTATATGCCCTGACAATTCGTTCCTGTTGTTCAATATCATCTGCTTTGGCAGGAGTTTTGATAATCAGGTCATAGTAAATCAAAGCGGTGTCCACGCTGCCCCGCACCAAATAATCATAGGCAATATCAGAGAGTTCCTTCTCGGAAAGTTGCATTAATTTTGTTGCAAAATCCTTGTTTTGGGCGTTTACCGCTGTAGAAAACAGCATTGCGGCTATGAGAAATATTTTGATAAGCATAATTTTTTTATGCAAATATAAACATATTTTTGGTAAAGGCTGTTGCGGGCACTATCAGGGTTATTGTCCACCGAATTTTAATATGCTCGTTTCCAAAAGGGTTTCCAAGTATTCACATCAACATTGGGATAAGTTTGACCATCGGCTCGCATACTTATTTCTATCCTTTCCCCCACTTCGTCGGTTTCAAATCGATAATCGCAGGTAAAACCCGGCGTATTTTTCCAACCGGTCAAAGTTCCGTAATAGTGTCCTGTTGTCGTATTGGTTTTTACATTGGTGGTTTTGAACTGACTGTCGCTGATAACGTCATAATTACCGTGTATCACCATAACGCCGGCATTTTCTAAAGGGCCTAAAACATAATACCATCTCACCGTATGGACAAATGTGCCGTCGGGATTGAATATCCACGAATTGGCATAACTTCTATTTTGCGGAATAATGTTTTCTATTCCCTCCATTTTTCCATAATACCAATCCTGTTTATCAGGGTATTGCGACCAAACCGTCCCGCCAAGTTTCCCAACGTTGTATTTTCCGCCATCACCATCGTTTTCGCAAGCCGAAAACGTCACACATACTGCGAGGCAGGCAACTATCGCCGCCACATTCCTCCATTGAAATCTAATTTTTGTCATTTCTTCGATTATTAATTTATACATACTTAATCCAAAATTACACGATAAAAAACAAGCAGAAGAATTATATTTTTTTATTTACTACGAATAATTAAATTCGGAGTAAATTTTTTTCGGAGTAGTTTTTGAATATATATATATATTATTGAAAAACAATGAAATATGTTTTTATGGAAAATGCGGTTTTTTGCCTGCCCAAAAGCCCAAAGTTTGGTGTTTTGGAGTTTATCAGCATTAAAAATGAAAGCGTGTAAACCAATACCTCAAAGATTTTTTTGTTGTGAAGCGTTAGAGGTGAAGCGAGTTGTTTTGCTTAAGGTTGGTGTAAATTGGAGAAGATTGTTTTTACCTACATTCACCAATTTTCTACTTCTAATTCGTATTTGCTTTAATTCGCGTTTTCTTGCTTGTGATGAAAGTGTAAATTGCCGGAACGACGTATAAACTGAGGAAGGTTGAGGCAAACATACCGGCTATTACGGCAATACCCATCGCTATACGGCTTTCGGCGCCTGCTCCGGTAGCCATCGCCAAGGGAAGAAGCCCCAAAATAGTTGACATACTGGTCATCATAATTGGTCGGAAACGCTGTATTGATGCTTCTTTGATGGCTTCCATCAAGGATAATCCGGCTTCGCGGCGCTGGTTGGCAAATTCAACAATAAGCACTCCGTTCTTGGTTACCAATCCTATCAACATAATAATACCGATTTGACTGAAAATGTTCAATGTTTGTCCGTATAATTTCATAGCAACCAAAGCGCCCATCACCGATAGCGGAACGGTGAACATAATGGTCATGGGGTCGCGGAAACTTTCAAACTGCGCTGCGAGCACTAAGTAAATCAATATCAAAGCCAGAATAAAGGCAAACATCAAACTGCCGGTGCTGTCCACAAAGTCTTTGGAATCGCCTGCCAGCGTGGTGCTGAAGTCATCGCTGAGTATGCGGTCGGCAATGCGGTCCATTTCCTGAATGCCCTGCCCAATGGTATAGCCCTTCGACAAACTGGCTGAAACCGTAGCAGCCACAAAGCGGTTATAGCGGAAAAGTTGCGGCGGCGTACTGCTTTCCTGTATGGAAACCACATTGTCTAACTGTATCAAATCGCCTGCCAGATTGCGGACATAAGCATTGGTAAGGTCGGTAGGTTTATTGCGGTTCGAGCGGTCGTACTGGCTCATAATTTGATACTGTTTACCGTTGTAGATATAGTAACCTATGCGCTGTTCGCTCATTGTGAGTTGCAGGGTTTGGGCGATATTTTGCACTGTAAGCCCCAATAAAGCCGCTTTCTCACGATTAATGGTAATGGTAACTTCGGGCTTGGTAAATCTCAAATTAAGGTCGTATGCCGCAAATATCGGGCTTTTGCTCACCTCTTCCATAAATGCCGGCATATACTGTTTTAAGTCGTCTAAGTTTTTTGCCTGAACCACATAGCGCACAGGCATTCCGCTGCCGCGTCCGCCAAAGGTTTGCTGCTGGGTAACAAAGGTGCGTGCGCCAGTCATTCGTCTAACAATAGCACCAAGTTTATCGGCTATTTGCTGCTGTGTTTCCGAGCGATTTTCGGGCTGCACTAATTTCACGCGCAGCCACGAAGAATTTACGCCGCCCATACCTACGCCGGAAGAGAGGTTTTCGTAAGCATCGGGAATTTGCTCCTGTACCATGGCAACTACATCGTCTGCATAGCGCAGCATATAGTCAGCCGTAATACCTTCCTGTGCAGTTGAATTAATTGAAAACTGAGAACGGTCTTCCAAGGGCGCCATTTCGGAAGGTATTTGCGACCACATCCATACAATTACTGTAACCGCCGCTACAACAATAACCCAGGCGATATAACGAAAACGCATAAACCAGTCGAGCGAGCGGCGATAAACATTCACCATCCCTGCAAAGAAAGGCTCGGTAACGCGGTAAAACCAATTTTCCGTAGCATTTTTTGCCAGCAGTTTGGTAGATATCATTGGGGTAAAGGTAAGCGCCACAACGGTGGAAATACACACAGCCCCTGCAATTACAATACTAAATTCTCGAAACAAACGTCCGGTAACACCTTCCAAAAATACAATGGGGAAAAACACTGCCACCAAGGTGACAGTAGTAGAAACAATGGCGAAAAATATTTCTTTCGAGCCGGCTATTCCTGCTTGCTTTGGCGCCATTCCCGCTTCTATTTTCGTGTAGATATTTTCCATCATCACAATGGCGTCGTCCACCACCAAACCGACTGCAAGCACAATAGCAAACAGGGTGAGGATATTTATCGTGAACCCGACTATATACATTATGAAGAATACGCCGATAAGCGAAATGGGAATAGCCAGCATCGGTATCAGTGTGGTGCGCCAATTACGCAAAAAGAGGAAAATAATTAAGACCACTAAGCCAAAGGCTATAAAAATAGTCCTCTGTACCTCGTTTAAAGACTGGCGGATAAAAACAGTGTTGTCGAAAGTGGTTTCTACAATAATATCTTCAGGGAGGTCTTTTTTTAGTTCTTCAATCACTATTGTTGCGCGGTCAACAATATCAATGTAATTAGCGCCCGGCTGAGGCGTAAGCACACAGGTAACCGATGGAATACCATTCACTTTTAAAAACACCCGTTGATTTTCAGGTTCTATTTCCGCTATCCCGATATCATTGAAACGTACAATGCGCCCGCCGTCTTGATAAATTATCAGGTTGTTAAAATCGTCAATGGTGCGCAGGCGACCGAAGGTTCGCACCGTAAGTTCTATATTGTCTCCCTCTATGCGTCCGGAGGGGAGTTCTATGTTTTCACGGGTAATAGCGTTCCGCACATCTAAGGGTGTAATGGCGTAGGCGGCTAAGCGGGCAGGGTCCATCTTCATTCTGACAGACATCCTTCTTGAACCCCAAACACCCACGCTGCTCACACCGGATATAGTTTGCAGCCGTTCTTTGAAATTAATTTCGGCATAATTACTCAGGTCAATCAGCGAGCGTTTATCGCTGCGCAGGGAAACTCCGAAGATAGGGTTGGCGTCGGCATCGGCTTTTTCAACCACCGGCGGGTCAACGTCTTGCGGTAGTCGCCGCATCACACCCGACACCTTGTCGCGCACATCGTTGGCGGCGGTTTCCATTTCAACCCCCAGGTTAAACTCCACCGTTATACGGCTCGACCCGTCGCGGCTCGAACTGGAGAGCGAGCGAATGCCCGGCACACCGTTGATAGCCGACTCTAAAACCTCGGTAATCTGGGTTTCTATAACATCGGCATTGGCTCCGGGGAAACTTGTGCTTACAGTTACAATAGGCGGGTCAACGCTCGGATAGTCGCGCACGCCCAAGAAAGTAAATCCGATGAACCCCAGTATCAATATAACAATATTGATTACTGTGGCTAACACCGGTCGGTTAATACAGGTAGATGAAAGAGACATTTGGTTCCGGTTTAAAATTCCTAACTTACAAAGATAGTGAATTATT
>Ga0209737_10002565_pt1 | contig 12686 bp, 11 predicted proteins | sample TergutCu122P3_FD_187284 | JGI IMG/M metagenome (GOLD analysis project Ga0209737, IMG submission 187284) | Cubitermes ugandensis P3 segment gut microbial communities from Kakamega Forest, Kenya - Cu122 P3 (SPAdes) (version 2) | ecosystem: Host-associated > Arthropoda: Insects > Digestive system... | reverse complement strand
GCCGTTTTCAAAAATCGTGATTCCGGCGTGGTCGCGCGCCCAAGTGTCGTTGCTCGGCAGTTCCACAAAACTGATGCGCGACATATTAAAATGGTGCAAGCGTTCGCGCAGTTCGCGTTCACTTCGGCAGACAATGAGCAGGTTTTGGCGTTTCGAGATTTCGTGCGCAATTTCGACAAAACAAGCCTCTGCCTCATCGAGCATATACGCCCAATCGCTGTCGGCATGAGGCCAGGTGAGTTGAACAAAATCCTGTTCAGCCCATTCGGCAGGAAGTATGATTTGGGTTTTTGACATTTGATTTTTTGCAAGCTCCGTCCTGTTCCGTTGCAAGAAAGACATCAGCCAATAACGGTAGTTTCAACTACTCAATGCAAATTTTGTTTTTGGAAAGCAAGTCCAAACAATTTTTTACATTGCAACATTTTGTTGTTGCAAGAAGGTTTCAATATTATTAGACAGTCGCGTACGCCAGCCTTTACCCGTATTTTGATAACGTGCTAATAGTGAAGGACTCAAATAAACGCTTACTCTTTTCGGCTGTTCCATTAAGCCGGGTCGCGTAGCGTGGGTAAGCATTTCGTCTGTCAATTCGGGAATATCCGAACAGTCAATATCCTCGTCTTTCATATTGAGAACACGCTCCCAATCTGTTAAAGACTGCATTTTTTTTATTTCTTCCAAAGAATAACTAACGATTGCCATAATAATCTTCCCTTTCTTTTTGTTTTGCTCTACGAGCAGATATTATTCTTGTTTTTGCATTTCTTGGAGTGTGAACAACGGTTGCTACAAGTAAATTTTGAACAAGTCCAATTGTTATTTTTCTTTCCTCGCCGTAATCTTTGCGATTATCTGTCAAAGTAATTTTACGTTTATCTTCAAACACCATTACGGCATCAAGAAAGTCAATGCCGTGTTTTTCCAAGTTTATTAACCGTTTATTTTCGTCCCACTCAAATTCCATACAATAATTTTCGGCAAAGATAACAGCATTTTTCGTAATAAGAAAATCATCTACGCTTCAGCACCAAAGCAGTTCGTGCCGGAAGATAAAGACGCAACCATTCTTTTCCGTCATAAGTTGCCGGATTAGCGTGCGTGAAGTGGATAATATCTTCTTTAATTAAATCAAAACCGCCAAATTCAGAACTGTCGGTATTTAATATCACTTTGTATGAACCCGGTTCAACCAAAATTCCGTAATCGGCATAGGATTTTGTGCCGCTGAAATTGAACACAAATACAAGTTTTTCACGTTCGTAAGCAAGCACTTGGTCGTCTTCTTTGTCCCAAAGTTCGATTATTGGCAATGAATCGAAGCGTTTAGCCGATTTTATTATTTTCATCATTGCACGGTCGAAATTGCCCAAATCATGGTACAAATAATCCGGATTGTCTGCCAATTCCCACTGGCGACGCGCATATTTGTGCGACCAATTATTTCCTTCGCGCGGAAAATCGACCCATTCGGGATGCCCAAACTCATTGCCCATGAAATTGAGGTAGCCACCATTCATTGTGGTTGCGGTTATCAATCGAATCATTTTGTGCAGCGCAATGCCTCTATCAACTTTCAAAGTATTATCGCCTTTTTTCATGTGCCAATACATATCTGAGTCGATGAGGCGAAAAATAATGGTTTTATCACCAACCAGAGCTTGATCGTGGCTTTCGGCGTAAGAAATTGTTTTTTCGTCGGCGCGGCGGTTGGTCAGTTCCCAGAAAATATGTCCGACTTTCCAATCTTCATCTTTTACTTCTTTGATGTATTTTATCCAAAAATCGGGAATTCCCATCGACAAACGATAATCAAAGCCCATGCCACCGTCTAAAATCTTACTCGTCAAGCCAGGCATTCCGCTCATTTCTTCGGCAATGCTGATCGCATTTTTCTTTATTTGATGAATCAATTTATTTGCCAGCGTAAGGTAACAAATCGCATCACCATCCTGATTCAAGTTGTAATAATCGCTATAATCTCTGAAATTTTCGTTCAAGCCATGACTTCGGTACAGCATCGAAGTAACACCATCGAAACGAAATCCGTCAAAATTGTATTCTTCGAGCCAAAACTTACAGTTTGAAAGCAAGAAATGTAAAACTTGCGGCTTGGCGTAATCAAAACAAAGCGAATCCCAAGCCGGATGTTCGCGCCGGTTTCCGCCGTGGAAATATTGATAGGGCGTACCATCGAGATTTCCCAAGCCTTCGACTTCATTTTTTACAGCATGCGAATGTACCAAATCCATTATCACGGCAATTCCCAGCTCGTGCGCATCGTCGATAAGGCGTTTCAGATCTTCGGGTGTGCCGAAACGCGACGAAACAGCAAAAAAGCTCGAAACATGATAACCAAACGAACCGTAATACGGATGCTCTTGAATCGCCATTAGCTGAATGCAGTTGTAGCCACCTTTGGCAATTCGGGGTAGAATATTGAGTCGAAATTCTTCAAAGGTCGAGACTTTTTCTTCACTGCTCGACATGCCGATATGACATTCGTATATGAGTAATGGTTCTTTTTTCGGAACAAAATCCCGGGTTTTAATTTTGTAGGGGGTTTGCGGCTTCCAAATTTGTGCACTGAAAATCTTTGTTTCTTCATCCTGCACCACGCGCCTGCACCACGCGGGTATTCGCTCACCGCATCCGTTTTCCCACTCAACCAGCAATTTATAGTGTTGCCCATGAACCATAGCATAAAACGGCAAATGAAGTTCCCAGATTCCATCCTTTTTCTTTATTAGTTCGTAATCCGGATGTTTTTCCCAGTTATTAAAATCGCCTATCAAATGAATCTGAGTTGCATTGGGTGCCCATTCCCGAAAAACCCAACCGGTAGCGACAGGATGCATCCCAAAATACAAATAGCCTGAAGCAAAGTCGGCTAAACTTTGAGTGCCACCTGTTAGTTTTTTTTCGACTGACCTATAATATTCGTATCTGCCATATATTGCATCTGCATACGGAAACAAATACGGATCTGATTTTACCAAAGCAAGGGTTCTCATAATTGTGGTTTTAGGGTCGGATTTTTTTAGAACTGAAAATCTTGGCTGTTGATTTTTGGTTCTGATTTTATTAATTCATCAATTGTGTGATTCAAAAAGTGATTGAACGGATGTCCCGCTTTGAAGATTTTCAACATCCTGTTTTCAAAATCGTCCGACATTAGCAAATCTTCCGACAAATTGCACTCAACAATGTAATGTTTCAACTTCAGCAAATCGGCATCGGGAAAATCTTTTGGAAAACCGGCGGGTATCTTTTTTAGCGCATCTTCCGAATAGAAGGTTTTGTAATACTGCGAAAACTCATCCTTCGTAATTATTTCTTTCAATTCGTCAATATTATCATACACGCTTTTTCGCAAGGCTTTCAGCACATTGGGTTCGGGCATCCATACACCGCTTGCAACAAAAGAAGCTTTGGGCTCTAAATGCAAATAATAACCTGCTCGCGGACTTTTTCGTCCGCCGTTGGAGGCAATATATGCACCAAAATGAGTTTTGTAAGGCGTTTTGTCGTGCGAAAATCGCGTGTCGCGATGAATTCGGAACACACATTCTTTTACAGTGGTGTGCTTCAAATCTTCATCAAATTTGGAAATACCATCGATTAATCGCGCAACCAATGATTCAAACTCAGAACGAACATCATTATACCAAACTTTATTGGCATTAAACCAATCTTTGTTGTTATTCTGAGCCAATTCTGCAAGAAAATTTAATGTATTTTGTGTGGTTGTCATTGCGTTAAGTTTTAAGATACAAATATACGAATTTTTGTGCAAAATTATGTTGTTGAGCAGTTTTTTTGTTTTTTTATTTTTAATGCTGAAAAAAATCGCTATCTTTGTGCTTTATCAAACCTGAAACTTTATTCGATATGAAGCATCTGAAATTATTTTTCCTTTTTTTGGCTGTTGTGAAGTTTTCGGCTTTTGCGCAAGATACACAAAATTTTTTGAGTGTCAGCGGTCGCATTATTGATCATGAAAACCGCCGAGGCTTGAGTTTTGTTTCCATACGATTAGATGGAACGAATATCGCAACGGTTTCAAATGCTGCGGGCGATTTTTTGTTGAAAATTCCGATTGAGCATGCAAACAGTTCCATCAGTCTATCGCATTTGGGTTTTCAAACGCAACAAATTCCAATACACAGTTTTGGAGATGCTCGAAAAATTATCCGAATGATTCCGAGCAGCATCGAATTGGCTGAGGTAGAAATATTGCGTGGCGATGCAACAGATTTTATCCGTGAGGTTTTTAGAGCTGTTCCGCGAAATTTTCCGCAACGCTCTTATCAGATGGTAGGGTTTTACCGCGAAACCATACGCAAAAACAATAACTTCATTTCAGTAACCGAAGCCGTGCTTGATATTTATAAAAGTCCGTACAGAGGACTAAACAACGACCAAGCGCGAATATACAAAGCCCGTCGAGGTGCCGACATTCGGCGAAACGACACAATTTTGATACGTTTTCAAGGAGGAGTGGATGCTGCTTTGCGCTTGGATGTAGTGCGAAATTTAGAAGATATTTTCTTTGAAGATTTTGCCAACTATTACAGTTTTTATTTTGAAGGCAGAACAGTAATTAATAATCGTCCACAACAAATCGTTGTCTTTGATCAAAGGCGAGGCATTCCATATCCACTTTTCAGAGGACGAATTTATGTTGATATGCAGTCGAAAGCCATTTCGCAAATTGAATTTAATATGAACGTGGAAGGAAATGCACGCGCAACCGATTTATTTGTCCAACGCCGACCGCCCGGCATGCGTATCGAGATTACCGAAGCGGCTTATTTGATTCAATACACCGAACATAATGGCTTGTGGTATTACGAATATTCGCGTGCTACTTTGGCTTTTCGCGTACGCTGGCAACGCCGTTTATTCAGTTCAAGTTATATTATTCAATCGGAAATGGCAATTACCGACCGTACGGATGAGGGCGTGAGCCGGTTCTCGCGCAGCGAACGTCTGCGTCCGAATGCTGTGATTGCCGAACGCGCAGTTGATTTTGAAGATGAAGATTTTTGGGGCGCGTACAACATCATTCAACCCGAACAAAGTTTAGAAAATGCCATTAGGCAGCTAACAAGACAACTGAGAAGACGCGAATAATTTTGAGATTAAAATCGAGTATTTATTAAAAATAAAAAATGAGAGAAAGCCTGCAGCAGGTCGTAGAGAGTTGGTTGTCTTATGAGCGCGAACTGTTTTTTTTGTTAAACGGAAGCGATTCTATTTTTTTAGATAATCTGATGTGGAGTGTAACCGGACGTTGGGTGTGGATTCCGCTCTACTGCTTGGTGGTATTAACTATTTTTTGGAAAACTCAAAAAAAAGAGGCATTGCTGGTACTGCTTTTTCTGGTAGTGCTTGTTACGATATGCGACCAGTTTTCGGCAAGTTTTACCCGACCTTTTTTTGAACGATACCGACCTGCACATCATCCGGAGTTTGCTGAATTTGTACAACTTGTCAACAACAATAAAGGCGGTCGATATGGTTTTATATCCAGCCATGCCACAAACAGTTTCGGCTTTGCGGTTTTTTTATCCTTGTTGTTCAGGCACAGATGGGTAACCGTAGTAATGCTAAGTTGGGCACTGCTCAAGAGTTATTCGCGCATCTATCTTGGCTTGCATTTTATAACGGATTTTATAGGAGGAGTGATTGCCGGTGTAGCAATAGCTGTGTTGTTGTATTACTTGTTTATCTTCGTGCAGCAAAAAATATTCGGGCATACACCAAAAGAAAAGTATTTATTTTACTCAAAACAGCACGGAAATTGGCTTGCAGCCATAGCCGGTGGATATTTATTATTTGTAGTTGCTTTTAGCGGGATTATTAAATCGCTACCGCACTAAAATCATATTTGCTCTATTTGCCGTAATTCAACCCAGCCGATTCGTCCATCGCCAATAACGATTTCTGCCCAATCGCCTAATATCGTGCGAACTCTAACTTTTGTTCCTTCGCGTAGCTCAAAAAGATTTGTTCCGCTGCGATCGGGTGCACTTTTTACAGGAATTACACCAATCATCACAATGGCTTCTTTTTGATTTTGCAGTTGGTTTTTGCGAACTGTCGAAAAAGTCAACGCTAATGCACTAAAAGAAAAAACAATCAATGTAACTGAAAAAGCAATTTTTCGCAAAGCTCTTGTTCTTCCGAAAACGAAAAGCAAAACACCTGCCAAGCTCAAAATGAACAATATCCAACTCACATACAACCATTGATTGGAAGTGTAAAAACTAATCATCTTAGAAATCCAACGTTTAAGGAAAAAATCGTCGTCTGACACAATATTGTCTAAAACACGTAATTGAGCTATTTCCAAATTATAGCGAGCATCGGCAAAGCGAGGATTCAGACGAAGTGCTCGTTCGTAGTTCAGAATTGCTCGTGCAATATCATGTGTTTTAAAATAGGCATTCCCCAAATTAAAAAACAATTCGGGCGAAACCCCATACTCTTGAATAATGCGTTCGTATAAATTTATTGCTTGCAAATATTCGCCTTGAATGTATAATGCGTTTGCCTGTTGCAATAAACTCTTTTCTTCCTGCGCGTAATGAATGATTTCTTCCTGCACATAATTTTCTTCTGCGAAAAGAAGAAAAGAGGAAAAGAGGAAAAATGTAAAAACCAATCCTTTGTATTTTGCAATTGTCGTGTTCATTTTTTTACAGATTTTTTGTCACTTTATTTTTTCATCCAAATCACTTATCGTTTGGATTGTTTCTTCAAATAAATTTCCCATTTCTTGTTGACCGGAATTTGGCGCATAGCGTGCAAACTCACAAGTATTCAAAATATGAAACAGACTGCGAATGATTTTTTCATCAACTTGTCTTTCGTTCAATTTTGCTTCAACCGTATCTTTTGTAAGCGAAGCAACCGGAATTGCCATTTTGTCGCTTAAATAATTCCAAACGGCTTTTAATACTTCATCGTAAAACTGGTCTTTTTTGCCTTCTTTCAATAGTTTATTTGCAAACTTCAAACGCCGGTGTGCCATTTTATTCGCTTTTTTATTGCGCAATAAACTTGCATTTGCGTTTTCTTTCACCTTTTTGCTCAATATCACAAATATCAACAAGGTAATAACCAAAGGAATCAAAAACATCAACCATGCTACAAGCGTTCCCAATATTGGCTTGGGTGCCGGTGCAATCACAAAATCATCGGTACGGATAAAGCGTATATCACGCGCCAATTGTCTCACATCTTCTCTGCCGAGGAAAAAAGTCATATCGCCGGCTGCGTCGCCGCCTTCATCTCGCAATACATTGAGCGGGTAAACCGGTGTGCGCAGCGTGCGAAATGTGCGTGTTGACAAATCAAAAAACACAAGTTCAACTGATGGAATTTCAAAATCGCCCGAATGTCGCGGAATGAACATATATTCTATCGTTCGCCTGCCTGTAACACCTGCTGTTGTTGTGCGGAAATCGTTTGAAATGCGCGGTTCCCAGCGTTCAAAACTTTCGGGCAATCGCAGTTCGGGTGTGCTAAGCATTCGCATATTTCCCGTTCCTTCAATGACTATTTGCATGGTTACTGCATCGTTTGCTACAACTTCTTGTGCAGAGATTGTCGAGCTCATGCGGAATGTTCCAACAGTGCCGGTAAAGTTTGCAGGTCGATTCTGTTTTGGAAGTTCGTTTACGTTAATTTTAACCGCAGGTGCCGTAACTGTTCTTGAAACATTGGTATGTGTATCAAAAAATACATCGAAAATACTTCTTTGCCTTCCTTGATTGTTTTGGACACGAATTACTGCCTCAAATTCAGCTGCCGGAATTTCAATTGTTCCTGCACGTTGCGGATAAAGGACGGTTTGAAACAGGTCAACGGTCATGTAATTTCGTCCTCTGAAATTTTCCAGCGTCAGTTGCTGTTGGCCTAAACTTACGTCATGCCTCATAAATCCTCTGAAATCGGGCAAATTTCTCTCTCTCGCATTCACAATATCAAGCGTAGTGTACAGTCGATAAGTGAGTAGAATTGCTTCTTGCTCCAATGCATCGGTTCGCGAAACTATGGTACGAATGAAAAGATTTTCATTTGAAATTTCATTGTTTGGTCTTTGTTGTTGTTGCTGTGCCGGTGGTTGTGCATCGGCGGGCAATACTTCAATACTCAATCCAGTGGAAGTATATCGCTGACCTCGAACGCTGATGCTTGCCGATGGAATGGTAAAAGTGCCCACACGTCGCGCCATAAGCGTAACAGTATATCGCTCCGAAACAGTTGTTACACCTTGCACAGTAGTAGTAGAAACCTGAGTAAATGGACCTGCCACTACATCGAAATTGACAATTTCGGGTAGCCGGAAATCGCGTCCATTCGCATTGACGGTGAAGTGGATTTGAAAGGGCTGATCCACCACAACACGCGATGGTCCGGTTGCTTGAAAACTAACGGGATCGTTCGCTTGCAGGGTTCCGTACGAGCCTAATAAAAGCAAAAAAACTACACCAAACCTCCAAAGAGGCAAGGCTTTTGTTGATTGAATTTTTTTATATGTTTTTTTACCACTCATTTTTATCAGTTTAGGTTGTTGTCCGAATCAGAATTGTTGGATTTTCGTGGCTTTCTCTCCGGAAAAAAAACAGATGCCGCATTGAGTCAAACATGATAACTGTCAATTTTTCAGTCATAATAGTTTATAGGCGAAACGATTGCAAAGATAGAGAGAATTTGTTAAATTGCAAAATGCCTATCTTATCGTTACCATCGTTGCCCCAAATCCATATTCACGAAATGAAGCGTCTTGATAGTAATAACTTTTGTATTTCGACTTCAATTGTGTTTCAATTTCTTTACGCAACACACCTTCGCCTTTGCCATGAATGAACACAATTTTCTGTCCTTTTTTATTTTTGTTTTCATTCAGTACAGCGTGAAATTTATCCATTTGACATTGAAGCATATCGGCATTATTCATTCCGGCGGTTGAGTCAAGCAGCTGGTTGATATGCAAATCTACTTCGATAAGTTCATTTTTTGCCGATTTTGCTTGCTTTGCTTGCTGAGGCTCTCGAAGCATTGGCTTGTGTTGTGGTTTTTCTTTGGTAAAAATCGCCTCTTTTATTTCCGCCGGCGAAATTTTCTGCATGCTTTGCTTCTCTTTTTCCTCGATAATATCAATCAGCATGCTTGGTTCGTCGAAATAATCATTTTCGGCAAAACTGTGAAGTTTGTAAAATTTCACCACATTCAGTTTTATCGGAATGTCAATCACCTTTTGCGTTTCGTAAGTTTTGTCTTTTTTGAAAGCGATGATTTGCACCTGCAAATTTTCCCAATCATTCAAATTTTCTTTTGAAATATTGAGCAAAAATTCCTGCATATTTGGCTCAATTTGTCCGTTGGAAACGCTCTTTTTTGCCGAAACTTCGCCAATTACGATATTATAAAACAAGAAATAATTGCTGTCGTTTACCAAATAGAGTTCGTATGCGGTTGTTTGCAACTGTTTAATATCTTTCGGAAAAAACGCAAGCAAAACCGCCAATTTATCGCCACCATCAACTTCAATAATTGGCTCGTTATCTGCTTTTTTTTCTACGACATTCGCTACAGGTGTTTGCGTTTGTGGCAAAATTTTCCCTCGGCTTTCCAAGTCAGGCTTTGTCGAACCGAAATTCAGTTTCGGCGCATTGGTGGTTTCGCTCACATTGGCAATAATTACCACTTCGCGTTTCAATGCCGGAACTTCAAATCCATCGGCATCTTCCACATAAACCAAACCCTTTTTATCGTCAATGCGCGTAACTCTTCCGCCACCAATCGCGTTTAAAAATCGTACAGTATCGCCTAATTTCATTATTCCTGATTTTTTTCGTAATTTTGCAAGCACAAAAGTACGATTTTTTTTATTCAATATTAGAATGCAAAAAACACAAAAAACGCAAAATCACGCTTAAATTGTGTCAAAAAAGAGAAGTTGCGCCTTTTGTGTCATTTGCGTTCCAGAAAATTATGAACAAAGAACCCATTTACATCGACGATTTTGATTACGATCTGCCCGACGAGCGGATTGCGAAATTTCCATTGCCGCAGCGCGATGTTTCTAAACTGCTGATTTACAAAAGCGGACAAATCAGCGAAGACCGTTTCTACAATCTGGCTGATTATTTGCCCGAAAACAGTCTGCTGGTGTACAACAACACGCGCGTAATTCAGGCGCGAATGATTTTTGAAAAAACGACCGGTGCGCGCATCGAGGTGTTTTGTTTAGAGCCTGTTGCGCCTTCGGATTACGCCCTTTCGCTCGGCGCGACCGAAACCTGCGTTTGGCGGTGTATGATTGGCAATTTGAAGAAATGGAAGTCTGGAAGCTTAACCGGAATGCTCGATGAAAACGGACGTTTTTTCAATTTGGAAGCCGAATTACTGCAAAGCGATGGCGATACGCATTTGGTGCGTTTTTCGTGGAATAATCCTGAAAAGCATTTTGCCGAAATTTTGGAAAAAGCGGGCGAACTGCCCATTCCGCCCTATTTGCACCGCAAAACCGAAGAAAGCGACAAAACAACTTATCAAACCGTTTACTCGAAAGTGGAAGGCTCGGTTGCCGCGCCCACTGCCGGATTGCATTTTACGCCCGAAGTTTTCGAGAGTTTGAAAGCGAAACATATCGAAACCCAAGAACTGACTTTGCATGTTGGCGCGGGCACATTTCAGCCGGTGAAATCGGAAAAAGTGGAAGACCACACCATGCATGCCGAAGTGATTGAAGTGAGCCGCGAAACCATCGAACACTTGACGCGGAAACTCGGAAATATAGTCGCCGTAGGCACAACATCGGTACGAACGCTCGAAAGTTTGTATTATATCGGACTCAAAATTGCCGAAAATCCGAATATCGAGCATTTTGAAATTCCGCAATTTATGCCATACGAAACAAAAAGCGCAATTTCACCGATGGAATCGCTCAATTTGGTGCTCAACTATATGCAAAAACGCGGAATGAAAAACATTCACGCTTCAACGCAGATTATGATAAAACCGGGTTACGAATTTCTGATTGTGAACGCGATGATAACCAATTTTCATCAACCGAAAAGTACGCTAATGCTCTTGATTTCATCCTTTGTAAACGGAAATTGGCGTGCAATTTACGATTATGCGCTTGCAAACGATTTCCGCTTTTTGAGTTATGGCGATAGTTCGTTGTTGTTTCGGTAGAGGCTCGTCATTGCGGGCTCGACCCGCAATCTCCTCAATCGAGAGATTCTGAAAATGCTGAACTTGATTCAGTATCAGAATGACGAGGAAAGTCTGTGTGCCTATCAAAATTCATTTTCAATAATCTCGGTCAACACTTCTCGAATATCCAATCCGGCGGCTGCCACTTGCTGCGGGATAAAACTTGTAGCAGTCATTCCGGGTGTCGTGTTCACTTCGAGCAGATTAATGTTTCCATTTTCGGACACGATATAATCAATTCGCACAATGCCTTTGCAGCCCAGAATATTGTAAATTTCGGCAGTGAGTTTTTGTACGCGTGCGGTAAGTTCGTCGCTGATGCGCGCGGGCGTAATTTCTTCCACTTGTCCGTTGTATTTGGCATCGTAATCGAAAAATTCGTTGTGGCTCACCACTTCGGTAACGGGGAAAACAACTGTTTTTTCTGCTGTGCGATACATTCCGCAAGTGAGTTCGGTGCCGCTCATAAAGGCTTCGATCAAGACCTCTTCGCCTTCGGAAAATGCCTTTTCAACGGCGTTTTGCACTTCCGATTCAGATTTTACTTTCGTAACACCGAAACTGCTTCCACCAACATTGGGTTTTACGAAACAGGGAAATCCGATTTTTTCGGCAACTTCTTTTTCGGAAATTTTCTGCCCAGCGCGCAATAAAATAGATTCTGCTATTCGCATGCCGAAACCTTTTAGGTACTGATTACACACAAATTTATTGAAAGTAAGTGCCGAAACCAATACATCGCAAGAAGAATACGGAAGTCCGATTAAATCAAAATAACCTTGCAAAATTCCGTTTTCGCCCGGCGTACCGTGAATGGTAATGTAGGCAAAATCGAATTGAATTTTTTCGCCGTTTTGCACAAAACTGAAATCATTTTTATCGATGGGAACGGATGTTTTATCCGAAATCTGCACCGACCAATCGCGCCCAACAAGCGTAGCGATATACACATTGTAACGTTCTTTATCGAGAAAGGAATAAATCCCCGCAGCACTTTTGAGCGACACAACTGCTTCGGATGAATTGCCACCGGCAACTATTGCGATATTTTTTTTCATATTTATTATTTTTTACTCCTGAAAATAAACCCGTTTCACTCTTCGCGAAACATTGGTAAGTACTTCATACGGAATGGTTTTCATTCGGTCGGCAACTTCCGAAATGCTGATATTTTCGCCAAAAATTTCCACGCTGTCGCCTTCTTTTGCGTCTATGTCAGTAAGGTCAATCATCGTCAAATCCATACAAATATTACCGATGGTTTTGGCGCGTTTGCCGTTGATAAACACCTCGCCCGTGCCGTTGCCCAAACGCCGGTCGAAACCATCGGCATAACCGATTGGAATCACGGCAATTTGGCTGTCGCGACTTACTTTTCCGCTACGATTGTAACCAACCGTATCACCTGCTTTTATGTTTTTTATCTGCAAAATCACCGTTTTCAACGA
>Ga0209737_10002564_pt1 | contig 12688 bp, 13 predicted proteins | sample TergutCu122P3_FD_187284 | JGI IMG/M metagenome (GOLD analysis project Ga0209737, IMG submission 187284) | Cubitermes ugandensis P3 segment gut microbial communities from Kakamega Forest, Kenya - Cu122 P3 (SPAdes) (version 2) | ecosystem: Host-associated > Arthropoda: Insects > Digestive system... | reverse complement strand
GTCCATCTTTGTCAATATCACGCCTGTTACGCCCACCGCTTTATGGAAAGCGTCAGCTTGCGGTCCCGCCTGCTGTCCAACCTGGGAATCCAGAACAAGTATCCTCTCGTCGGGTTTTGAAACATCGGCGATATCCTTCAATTCTTGTATCAGTTCTTCCTCCAGCGCATGGCGCCCGGAAGTATCGATTATGACTATCTTCTTGTCGGCAAACTTTGCTTTGCCGTTCTTCACTATCTCGGCGGCCTTGGAGTTCCCCGGTTCGCCGTACACTTCAACATTTATCTTTGCGCCAAGCTGCTGCAGCTGGTCCAATGCGCCCGGTCTGTAAACGTCTGCTCCAATGAGCCCTACCGAGAATCCTTTCTTTGTAAGATGCAAAGCAAGTTTTCCTGCGGTGGTGGTCTTCCCTTGGCCGTAAAGTCCTACCATCATGATCGTCTGTGGTTTATAATCGAAAGGAGCGCCGTTCTTTAGGAGAGCGACCAATTCTTCATAGATTATTCTGGTGACATGATCCTTGGAGCTCTTCCCTGCGGGAGGCTTCTCATTCAATGCACGTTCTTGGATCTTGTTCGTTATCTCCAAAACAAGCTGGACATTCACATCCGCCTGAAGCAAAGCGCGCTGAAGCTCTTTCGTTACCTCACTGATGAGATCCTCGTCTACTACGGACGAGCCGCCTATGTGCGCAATGACATCCCTGAGCGATTTTCCCAATCCTTCCAGAACCATGACATACCTGCAATTGTTTCAATTATATTTAGAATATGGTAAGTGCGGGAACAGGCCAGCCAGTCAGAAGGGATGGGATGCACTCTACAGAACTGACCTTTTTCCCCGAAAATACCTATGGGTTAAGTAGCTATATAAGGGTTTCTGAACGTTTCTTGTAATTTTTGGGCAAAAAACGAGCTAAAACACTATTATTACGGATAGATCGGAAGAAATCCGTCCTTTTTAATAGTACGCATATCATCACACCAATTACCGACCGTATTCCGTTTTTATCGGTGCCGTTTCATTTCTTTTTCATCACTGTGATGTGCTGTTGGCAAGGTCCTTTGCCTTCTTTATGAGATTTTTGAATGCGGAAAGTTCACAGCACCGCTCGTCGTGTCTCAATCTGAGTTTCTCGGCAAACTCCTTTGACTGCCTGAGGTATTCTCCGGTCTCGTCCGGTACGCCCGTGTCGATATACAAACATCTTTCGTAGGATTCGAACAGCATATCCACAAAGACCATTGGATCGACACCTTCAATGCAGTCGAGGTGCATCTCTTTGACCAGGCCGGTCAATCCTTCACGTGCCCATCCGGGAGAGGAGAACCATGTGCCCGCACAGATCTTCTTCTCGTTGGTGTATTCTTTTGCTCCGAGGAAAACGCATATGCAGTCATCGCCGTCGAACATCACCGTGGGAACCTTTACGGCATTGGTGAATCCTCCGAGTGATTGGCATACTGCGTAACCCAGAATGACAACGTCGACCTGTCCTTCCAGCGCGTCCACTTTCTCCAGCAGTTTTACTCTCATATCATCCGGGTATGCGTGCAACGCGAACTCTACATATTCTTTATGAACGAAATCCGGATCATCTTTTATCAGAAGCTCGAACTCCGGTTCGAAAATCTCACAGGCGACAAGACCTATCCTCATACAAAAGTAACTGAAATCATTATACTAATAGGTTAGCTCTGTAACAGGTCTACTGGATGCAGAGAGATCATTCACTGATCATGAACTGCCTAGGCTTTCCCACCGCAGAAACAATTATTTTTACCTCAAGCAGGATGCGGCCTTCGTATCCTCTTCCCACTCCTACCCTCTTTTCGGTTCTCTCGGTGCGCACCTGAACATTGTCTGCGCCTGCTTTGATCGCTTTCTCTTTGACATATTTGGTCGTTTCTTCAACGGCGAATATCTCTCCCTCGCTGAGCTTTCCGAACTCGAATCTTCCGTATGGTGAGAACATTATGCAAACCGGATCATCCATTGCGCTCTGACCCGGTGCCGGTTTGAACAGGATCTCCATGCTCTCAATGATGCTCCCGGTGACGGCGCCTATCGCGTTCCCTACTTCAGAATGCTCCGGCAGGAACAGTTCCGCCCCGAACTTGCTTACCACAGGAGGATACCAAGCAGAAACCGGTGCTCCGATCCCAATGAGGGGTTTGTTCAGCTTGATGGTGCAGCCGAAATCCAGCCCCTCTTTCCCGGAGATCGCTTTTTCCATCAGGTCCTTCCCCACGGTGTCTACATCGAAGGTATTCGTTTCTTCGTAGAACAGTTTCCTCAGCAGCACTTCCGCCAATTTGTCAATAACGGCTCGTTTAGCCAGTTCTATGAAATCCTTCTCGCTCATGTTGAGTTTTCGGGCCTGGTGCATTACAACGTAGAACGATGCGTCCTTATCATATTCGACATAGCTCTCTTCTGCATGCAGGATGTCAGTGGGCGTCAGACCGATCCTTTGGATCACTCCCAACTCCTCCAGCTTGGAAGCGTTGAATGTTAACGGATGGACATTCAGCTTCGATCCCGCTTCTTTCAGCGAGAACGGCTCATCTGAGATCATTTCGATGAACGCCTTGTCGTTGTCCCCCAAAATAAGGTTGCTCAGATCCTTTAGTTTGATGAAGAATTCTGTTTCCTGGATGACGTCTCTGATCTGCATGCTCTCTGGCGTATACCCAGCTCTTGCAACGGAAAGTTCTTTCAGACGTGGAAGCAGCTGCGGCCACTTGGTTGCTGCGATACAAAGCGGTACGACCCTTGCCGAATCCAGAACGAATTTGGCTCCGTTGATGACCATTCTGGAATCTCCTCCTATTCCGGATGTTGATATCTCCGCCGCCATTACTCTTGTCCTGCGGTGGCCTATCATTGCACCCTCGGCCTCAAGTCTGGGGAATCCGTTCCTCAGTATCCCGATGTCTGTGGTGGTGCCGCCCATATCCATGACGATCGCGTCATTCTTCCCGGTGAGCATCTTTGCTCCGATCAGGCTTGCGGCCGGTCCGGAGAGAATGGTTTCCACAGGCCTTTCAAGGGCGACGCTCTCGCTCATAATGGAGCCGTCGCCTTTCACTATCATCAGCGGAGCGTCTATCTTGTGCTCCGCCATTACTTTTTTTACCGAATCCATCAGTTCCTTTATTATCGGGATCAGCCGTGAATTCAATACAGATGTGGTCGTCCTTTCGTGGTATCCGAGGCTGGATGACAATTCATGACCGCACACCACAGGTATGTCAAGAACATCTTTCGCGATCCTTTTGATACGAAGCTCGTGGTCCGGGTTCCTTACACTAAGGTAGCCGTTGATCGCTAACCCGTCAACTTTTCCTTTCACAGAAAGCATGAATTCTTTTGCGGAGACCTCGTCCAGCTCACTCACCTCTGCTCCGTTGAGGTCGTGGCCTCCGGCCACGGTAGTGATCATGTCGACGGGGATGGACATATCAAATTCCTCCCCGATGCTGATAAGGCCGACACGGCAACCCTTTCCCTCAACGATGGAGTTCGTTGCCAAGGTCGATGATAACGATACCATTGCGACAGACCTCAGCAGCTCCTCGTCAAAGTTGACCAACGTGTTCCTGATCCCTATTGTGAGATCGTCCCTTGTTGTAAGCGCTTTTGATTTCTGCAGAACTTTGTTATTGGACATGTCCATCAGGACAGCATCGGTATAAGTTCCCCCTGTGTCGAATCCCAGCCCAATATGCAAACAATTCACCTGCTGGGTTTGTAGCCCATGTCTTTATTATATTTTACCACAACATTGGAGATGTGCTCAGCTATCTGTTTTTGCTGATTCTCATTGTCGATGTGCGGCGTCTCTGTGATGAAGAACTCTTTATCGCACTTGGCGCACCTCAGTTTCGGACAGTTCTTCCACGCCTCGGAGCATCCTTGGCATGCGAATGTCCTAGCATAGATCATTGAGAACTCGAACCCGCAGTAAGGACATTTGAATTTTCTCAGAGACGTTGTAGTGTTATAAGAAAAACCTTTCGCTTTCATTGCCTCCATATATCCGTCTACCATTTTTTCACCTCAAGTATGATGCGCTATGCTCTTTTCCGTATCAAAGTGATCCGCAGTCACCACATACGGAATTTTCCATTTTTTGAATGTGCCGTCAAGCACATCCAGGACACTCTTTCTGACCCGGTCGTCCCATATCCCGTGAACGATGACATGCAGCATGAACCTTGCATTATATATCGTTTCGGATTCCAAAGAATCTTTGATCCTGGCAGGTGCACGGTGATCGATGATGCTGCTCATAATGTTCCCGTCATCGTTGGAGAAGAAGGACTTTATGTGGCCCACTAGATCTGCACCGTTCTCCATGCAGCTTTTTGTTACATTTGTCATAATATCGTCTATGAACTTCAGCACCCTCTCTTTGGGAATCCCTTCAGCTGAGTTCACGTCAATATCGATCGCATATTTTCCTAACTCATCCACCGCTCGGTGGATCTCCAGATGCAGACTGTCGTGGTCATCATCATGATCATCATCATGATCATCATGGTCGTCGTCGTGATCGTCATCGTGCATCTTCTCAACCTCCGTACTGTTTTTTCAGAAGCTGTTCTTCTATCGCTTCGTCATATCTCGGCGAAATTCTGGTAAGTATCAGTTCGCACGCATAATCGATCCCCAAGCCTGTCTCCGACGACATGTGTGCGATCTCCACCTTGGGGTTCATCTCTTTGATCATCGCTTCGGTTCTTGCGATATCTGTTGCAGAAGCCGAATCCACCTTATTCACAAAACATACATCGGCCTCGCGTATCTGCGTTTCAACCAGCCTTTTTACGGCTTTGACAAGAAAATCTACCCTTGTTGCGTCCACAAGAGTTATCACCGGAGCATGCTCGATAACGATGTCGCCTTTCGCTTCCGAATATTCGGCGGCCCTTTTAAGCCCCCATGGGATCGCAACTCCTGAAGGTTCGACAATAACAATCTCCGGGTTGTACGAGTCATGGAGCAAAGCAAGCGTTTCTGCAAATGTGCCTGCTATCTGGCAGCAGATGCACCCTCCGGCGATCTCTTTAGCCTTAAGCCCGTGGGCCTCGATGAATTTTGCATCCACATTGATCTCGCCCACATCATTCACGACGATAGCGATCTTGTGCCCCTGTTTCATGAGCTCATCGACTATCTTCATTACAGCCGTAGTTTTTCCGCTGCCTAAAAATCCTGCTATCTGAGCGACCTTCATGTTCTCATCCTCAATTAGTTAATAAAGAAGAATAGTAAAAGGTTTGGGTTGGAAAATGAACGCTTATGCGTCGAATTTTCCGTATATCTTCACAGTGTCGACCATTGCCTTGATGTTCTCCATCTTCGTGTTGACAGACGGGGGAACTTCGCAGCCGGACGCGATGCAGTACCTGGGGGAGTTGATGCCTTTCTTGCAAAGTGCAGTCTTAACTTCCTGGCAGAGCTTCTTTGTCTCGTCTATGATCTTCTCTTTGGACGCCCTTATGAAGAGCTGGGGGTCAAGGTTGCCGCCGACCAAACAGTTGTCGCAGTATCCCTTCTCGATAACTTCACTTGCCTTAAGCGATCCCGGGATGAGCGGGTAGTAAGCCATCGAGTAAACGGATGCCTTGAATTTTGTGATCTGCGTGTCCAGGTGCGGAAGGTCTGCACAGTTGTGGATAGCAACGGCCATTCCTTCTTTTATGGTGAGCTCGTTGAGTCCCATGGCGTACTTTTTGCAGCCCTCGAACTCTTCGTATTCAGCATCTCCGAGACAGGAGTAGTTACCCCACAGGTAGTCCCAGCAAAGTGCCGCGCAACCTGTCTTTCCGAACCCTTTGGTCATCTCGACATCGTATGCGGTCATTGTCTTCAGTGCTGCGTGTACTGCGGAGGGGTTGGTGAACATATCCATGAACACTCTCTCTGCACCGGCAGTCTGTGTGAGTGCGAGCAACGGGCCTTCGACGAATCCTGCGGTGACGACCTGGTTCTTCAGAGCCTGGGAGTAGAGCCTTGTTCCTTCCAAAAGGACTGCGGACCTTCCCTTCTTAACATCGGGGACCTTGAGTTTCTCGTAGTCTTCGGTGTTGTGGATGATGGTCTTGTCAACGAACGGGGTGTTCTGCTCGTCGAATCTTACACCAGCTCCGAGGTCGCCGGCCATAACGGACAGGTCCATCAGGCCGATGGCAAAGTCCATGTCGAATGCCTTCTGTCCCTCTATGAATCCCTGTGCGTACATTTTCGGGTCGTGCGCCCACTCTCTGTATGTGATTCCTCCTTTTATGAGGTTCCTGTTCACTCCGCATGCGATGGGGTATGCGGGCAGCCTGTCTGCTTTTTCTTTCTTGAGACCGGCCATGACCCTCTCGATGTGTGACATCTCAGCCATTTTACAATGCCCCCTTCAGCCATGCAGCGCAGTCCTGTGCGTCTGCGTCCCTGTGGTCTGCTCCGATCTCCTTCGCAAATTCGGGAGATGTGGGTGCGCCACCGATACAGACGAGCACGCTCTTTCTGTAGCCGTTCTCTTTGAGTCCGTCTATTGTTGCTTTCATGCCGTCCATTGTGGGCGTCATGAGTGTGCTGATCGCCAATGCGTTCAGTTTCTCTTTCTTCGCAAAGTCGGTGATCGTCTTTATGGGTACATCCTTTCCAAGGTCTGTAACTGCCAGGCCGCTTGCGGTCAGCATTGTCTTGACGATGTTCTTTCCGATGTCGTGGACATCTCCCTCAACTACACAAGCTGCAGCGGTCTTCATGTCTTTCATGGACGCTTTCGGTATTGCGGGCAGGAGAATGTCGAGGCCGGTGTACATGGTCTTTGCAGACATCAGTACCTGCGGCAGGTAGATCTGGCGTGCGGCGTATCTCTCGCCCACGATCGACATTCCTTTCACGAGGCCCTGGTTAATGGCTACAAGCGGATCTATTTTTTCCTTAAGGGCAGCTTCCGCGCCCTCTTTGGCAAGATCCGGCTTGCCGTTAACTACGGCGTCGCTCAGTTTTGCTATTATTGCTTCTTTAGACAAATTGTCTTCCTCCTCATTAATATCATCCCCTGAGGAATGATTGCATCAGAGGAGACTTTATGATATTTAGCTATTATGCCATTTTTTCTTTGTAGCTACTATATTTTAAGTAATAAATCATTATCTTGTATATATCGTGCGTTATTCGTGTATACATAGTATATAAACAAAAAACAATCTATTTTATAAGTTGGGCTAATGAAATCTTTATTTTATTGAATATTTGTACCGTTTTTCAAACATTTTGTCAAAAAAGACACGTTTTTTCAACGGCCTCGGTTCGATCCCATGAACATAGCTTTCCGCCGGGAGGAGGGATCGATAAAATGAATTCGGACAGCACCGATCTGTATGCAAACGCCTATTTCGATACAAGAAATATCAATATTTCGGCGAAGGATGATCTCCTGAGGTCTTCGACGGAGCGGCCATATTATTTATTTTTTTTGCCGATCTTTCCTGCGGACTACAAAAATCTTTGTTAAAAATTATTTCTATTGTTTATTGAGAGAACGCTTCCATTCGAGTTCCATATAAAGTCGATTCAAAGGAATTGCTTTTATTCCAACAACAGTATTGAACGTTCGGTATCATGGATTTCGAAGAGTACGTGGTTGATCTGAACGTCGACTGTAAATGCGGTTGTATGTACGGGGACAGGTATCACAAGATCTTCCGTTTTCCGAACGGTTACGGAGCATCGGTCGTCGGACTTCCGAAAAAGTTCGGTTTTGATGAAAGAGGATACCGTATCCTTTTGATAAAGTTCACAGGTGCAGCAGAATACAAAGTGGTGACAACACCTATGTTCGATTCAAGCACACTGGAATGCGATAATTGGGGACAAGTGGCTGAAAGGCTGAAAACAATTAAAGAAATGTGATCCCACTCTCAGATGATATCTCGCAGCTTATCAATTGTAAAGAAAAAAATTGTTTGCAGAAAGTGTTTGAGGCCTGCCGAGGCAGGCTTTTTCAGAGGTAACCGGATTTCTGGAGGGCCATCAGGTTCTCTGTGCTGAGCTTCTCTCCCGCTTTGAAGCGTTCGAAGATGTCCTTAGCCTCTTTCTGAGACTCGTTATCGACCTTCTTCTTCTTTGCGGCAGCCTTCTTGTTCCTCATCCCGGCGACGTCCTTGTCCATTTCGTGGACCGACTTGATCTGCTCGATGTGCTTCTTGTGCTCCTCGTCGGCAGCCTGTTTGCACTCGATGAACTTCGCCTGCGCTGCGTCCGCCTCTTTTCGGAGGGCGTCCGCCTCTTCGTAGAGTTTCAGCATCTTGTCGTGGGATGACTGCGCGGCCTCGGCATGCTCTGCCACCTGGCGGTGAGCTATCTCTGCCTGGACCTTTGCTTCCTTGAGCTGCTGGATATACTCTTTGATCTCTCCGCTCTGCTCCAGGGTCTTCTCTCTTTCATCTATCTGTTTGGCTATTACGGATATTTGCTTGACGATCTCCTTCTCTTTGTCCATTCCGAGAGGTTCCGTCTGTTGTCTGTACTCCAGTTCTCTAAGCTGCTTCTTGAGATGTTTAGTGTTGACCTCATTCTTATCTTCCTGGGGCTTTTCGGGCCTCATCTGGGCGATCTGCTCTTTCAGGGCGGTGACCTTCTGGTTCTTCTCGTCCCTTATGACCTTTGTCTCCCTGACCTTCTGGTTGAAAGCATCTCTCTCTTCTCTGCATCTGCCTGCTTCGTCCACGAGTTCGCGGACCCTCACATTCATTGCATCTCTCTTTGCTTTCCATTCCTTGGTCTGGGCGTTCAGTTCGTCCCTGAGGCGCCTGTGCCTTTCGGCATCGTTGTTAAGAATGCTGCGCTTTTGTTCAAGGTCGGCAAGTTCCTCGGCTGACACGTGCCTTTCTTTCTCGACAGGTGCCTCCTGCGCTGGTTCAGCGGGGGCTTTCTCTGCCTGGGGGGCTTCGGCCGGTTTATCCTTCTTTGCCTTCTTTTCAGCCTTTTTGGGTGGAGCGTCCTTTTCCTTTGCCTCTTCAGGCGCTGGAACAACTGCTTCAGCGGGTGCCGATACTGGCTCTTCGATCGGAACCTGAACTGGTTCCGGCTCGACAGGTACCTGTACCGTCACGGGCTCTTCCACAGGTACGGATACAGGTGCCGGCTCTTCGACAGGTGCCGATACGGGTTCAGGTTCCACCGGCTTTTCCTTCTTTACCCTTTTGACTGCAGGCTTCTTTTCCTGAGGGGCCTCTTCCGGCTTTTCCTTCTTTACCCTTTTAGCGGCAGGCTTTGCAGGAGCCTTCTTTGCTTTTTCTTCCTTGGGAGCAGCTGCGGCTTCCCCCTCGGCGGGCTTTTCCTTCTTTACCCTTTTCGCAGGCGTCTTGGCTGGAGCCTTTTCCGACTCCTCTTTCTTAACGGTCTTCTTGACCGCTTTGGCCTTAGGCTTTTCGACCTTCACTTTTTGTTCATCAAGAACGTCAGCGCCCTGCGCCGACTCTTTTGCTTCCTGAGAATCGACCTGTTGTACTTCCTCCACAAATTCATCCATAAATCATCACTCGACGTTCGACTTAGCCATAAGCATAAGTATGGCCCACTTTTCGAGCCTTTATACAGGGGTACCCTTATAAGTGTTTCTACATGTTTTTTTACCATATTATAAATATTGTTATTCAATCACAACTTCCGATATCAAATGGAAGACCCTGTTTGTCCCCTCGATTATAGGTACGGCCGCGATGAGATGAAGATGATATTTTCAGAAAGAGGCCGCATCCGATATCAGATGAAAGTGGAGGCTGTATTGGCTGCAGCGCATGCTTCGATGGGCACCATCAGCAAAAAAGATGCGGAGGAGATCGCAAGGACAGCGTCATTGGACGTTGTCAAATTGGAACGCATCAAAGAGATCGAAAAAGAAACCAATCACGATCTTATGGCGTTGATCAAGGCGATGACCGAACAGTGCAGAGGCGACGCAGGGAAATATGTGCATCTCGGTGCAACATCGAACGACATCGTGGATACCGCAGCCGCTCTACAGATCAGAGATGCCCTGGATATCATCGACGACGGCGTAGATGAGCTGTTGTACATCTTTGCGAAACTTGCGAAAAGAGAGAAGTGCACATTGGAGATCGGAAGGACCCATGCACAATTTGCTATCCCTATCACATTCGGTTTCAAGATCGCAGGGTACATTGCGGAGATGCTCAGACACAAAGAGAGGCTGCTGGAGATCTCTCCCCGGGCATGCGCCGGCAAGATGGCCGGAGCAGTGGGTACAGGCGCAGCGCTCGGCAAGAATTTCAACACAATCCAAATAATGGTGATGCGGGACCTCTGCTTGACGTATGAGCCGGCAGCGACCCAGGTGGTCGGCCGCGACAGGTATACTGAACTTATCTGCCTGCTTGCGAACATCGCTACCTCGCTGGAAAGATACTGCACCGAAGTAAGGAACCTTCAGAGATCGGAGATCGGAGAAGTGTCCGAGCCGTTCGATATCGAGAACCAGGTAGGCAGTACGACCCTTGCACAAAAAAGGAACCCCATCAGCTCCGAGAGCGTCACGGGGCTGGCCAGGATAGTCAGGGGTTTCGTCATACCCACATTCGAGAATCAGGTGCTTTGGCACGAGAGGGACCTTTCTAATTCATCTGCAGAAAGGTTCACCATTCCTCATGCCTTCATAATCCTTGACGAGATGCTCCAAAGGACAGGCAGGATCTTCTCCGGATTGGAGATCCACACAGAAAAAATGCAGAAGAACATCGAGTCTTCCCGCGGCCTGATCATGGCAGAACCTGTCATGATGAAGCTTACAGAGAAAGGAATAGGGAGGCAGGAAGCCCATGAGATGGTCAGGGTCGCTTCGATGAACGCCATCGAAAGAGATATCGGTCTGAAAGAGGCTCTTTTGGAAAGGAATGAAATAAAGAAGGTCATGACAGAAAAAGAGCTTGATTCCGTAATGGACCCTGCGAATTATATCGGCGGCGCGAAAGAAATAGTTGATAAGATGGTCTCCGCCGCGGAAGAGGTACTCGGAAGGAAGGTTTGAAAATGGCCTCTGAACTTAAGAAGAAAAGAATGAAACAGGGTGCGATCATAGGGGCAGTTGTCGGCGTGGCGTTATTTGTGATGTCCTATACTATGAATCCTAACCTGATCTACCTCTTCTTCATCCCAATGGCAGCTTTGATGGGATGGGCAATGCAGTTCGTAAAGGATGAGAACCCAGACGGTTAAACCAGAGGAATTTATATCTCTCAACCTTCTTTCAAATAATATGTTCGTTGAGATATGCATATACGAGGCCAAGGTCGAGAAGGAAGCCGAGATAGAAGAACTGATGAGAGAAGTGGCGGAATATTACAGGTCCTTGCCGGGCGTCATTGAAGTGAAATACATCAAACGCACCCACCGACAAAAAGATTTCGAGTCTGTAAAAGCCGGCGAACCGCCGGTGCGATTGACCAGAAATGTGGGAAAGATCACTTATGTTCTGTATTTGGTGGTCGAGGATGAAGACGCTCATGGTGCCCTGTACAAACCGGCGCTTGAGAAGTTCTACAAGAGGTGGACCAGGTGTCTGACCACTATGCCGAAGATAATTCTCGGAGAGTACGTTGTTTAATCGTGTACCTGAGCAGCCAATGGAGAAATTTCATGATAAAGTTTGATCTTTGGGTCGTCTGGTTGAAATGCATAAGCGTGGTATTTGCTGCATTCGGGATTTTCATGGCCTTATTCAACCAAACCTCCGTTTTCGATATCATGTTCAGCAGTCAGATCGACCCGGTGTTCTTCGGAAACGCAGAATTATCGCAGGAGATGGTGCATTTCCAACAGTGGATCTACGGCGTATTGGGAGCGACTTGCGTTCTTGTCGGGATAATGATCTTCTTCATTGTCGACAATCCATACAGGAACAAAGAACGCTGGGCCTGGAACTGCCTTTTATTCGGATTGGTCGCTTGGATGGTCATTGACATGTCGGTCTCTTTGTATTTCTTAGTCTATTTCAACGCAGTTTTCAATGCTGTTCTGTTCGCAGCGATCATTATCCCGCTTTTATTAACCAGACAATACTTTACCGGAGCACGGGCGACTTAAATGGGAAACGAAGTTAAACAGGCAGAAGAATATTTCCGCAGCGGGCTTTATTGCTCTCAGGCAGTACTGATGGCTTTTAGTGAAAGATACGGCCTGGATAAAGAAACCGCATTATAGATATCCTGCGGACTGAACAGCGGCGCCAGATGTGCGGACATCTGCGGTGCCGCCTCCGGAGCGATCTTAGTTATCGGACTGAAATTCGGAGATTCGAAGGAAATATGCAATGCGAAGACCGAAGAGTTCCTGAGAAGCTTCAAAGAAAAGACCGGAGGGGTACTCTGTCGCGAACTTCTCGGATGCGATATCTTCACAGAGAAAGGAAGAGCAAAAGCGATCGATGAGGGTTTATTCAGAACGGTGTGCCCCAAAGCAGTTGCCGATGCCGCACAGATACTGGTCGAACTGGGCTATTGAGCTCGTCTATCCAATTCTTCCGACATAGGGAATATGAAAACTTTATATCCATTGCGACAATGAACAATCACCCACATGGGCAGGTAGGTCAGCCCGGTAGACCGCTACCTTCGCAAGGTAGAAGTCGCGAGTTCGAATCTCGCCCTGTCCACTCTCC
>Ga0209737_10002563_pt1 | contig 12693 bp, 12 predicted proteins | sample TergutCu122P3_FD_187284 | JGI IMG/M metagenome (GOLD analysis project Ga0209737, IMG submission 187284) | Cubitermes ugandensis P3 segment gut microbial communities from Kakamega Forest, Kenya - Cu122 P3 (SPAdes) (version 2) | ecosystem: Host-associated > Arthropoda: Insects > Digestive system... | reverse complement strand
CGAGCCGAACGCCCTGATCGGCTTCGCCGGCCCGCGCGTCATCGAGCAGACCGTGCGCGAAAAACTGCCGGAAGGCTTCCAGCGCTCCGAATTCCTGCTGGAGAAAGGCGCCATCGACATGATCGTCGACCGTCGCCAACTGCGCGACCAAGTGGCGCGGACGCTGGCGCTGTTGCAGAAGTTGCCGGTTGCGGCGTGAGGCGGGGTGTTGGCGGCTGCGAATGTTAGGTACTTTTCCAGTACGAAAGGAAGGTAAATGGCGTCTTCATCAATAGCATGTCAAAAGTCGGGATGCGGTCCAGCCATCGAAGTTCCTGACAAAAGTGCTATCAACAGGTTTTTAGATGAAATGGCACGCCTATATCGTGCCAGTACTTCTGCCGGTGACAATGCTGCCCAGTACTGGGCAGATATTGCTGTTAAATCAAAACACCCCTTGGCTCCACTCGCAAACGTACCCGGTGTGTTTGCGGCACTTTGGACACCAGAGGTCGCACCCACGACAGCAGTCACTCTAGCAACAGCGGGATACGGGTTTGCAGCATTACCCAAGAATCTAGTTCATTTCACAACAGCTGCAGGGGCAAGGGGAATCACCACATCTGCGACTATCAATGCCACTCGGTTTGGATTGTTCGGCCCGGGTGCTTATATGGCTGCGGTGGGGCGTCCACTCAATCTTTTTGTTCGCGCTACGGCAAAAGTGCCAATCCACTTGGCAACTCCGGCAGGAACCATCCGCATTGTTCCTTATCTTGTTTATGTACGCTGGGGCTTGGCGCCTATTGTTCTTCCTTGAGGGCTTTGCCATGTACAAAGCACTTAGGGTTTCTGTCGTTCTTTGGGCCTGGGGATGTTGGGCTTGGGTAGCCTATAGTCATCAGTGGTATTGGCTAATCATTTCATTGATTCCATATCTATTGTTCAACAGTTTTGGCCATCACCTTGATAAAAATAAAGAGTAATCGTCCAGCATTTCGTTCAAGGCAGACGGTTTTGTTGTCACCTAGCTTGACGTTTGGAATAGTGACTGGTCGTCAATGACAGACAACCCATGACCCTCAACGACTGGCTGGCCCATCTCGAAAACCTGCATCCCAAGGGACAGGCGGGCATTGAACTGGGTCTGGAGCGCATCCGCGCGGTCAAGACCCAACTTGGGCAGACGCAGCATTGCCCGGTGATTACCGTTGGCGGCACCAATGGCAAGGGCTCGACCTGCGCCTATCTGGAAAACATGCTCGTCAAGGCGGGTTACCGGGTTGGCTGTTACACTTCGCCGCATCTCCTGGCCTATAACGAGCGGGTGCGCATCAATGGCGTTCCGGTGGGCGACGACGCGCTGTGCGCCGCGTTTGACAAAGTCGAGGCGGCGCGTTTGGCGAGCGGCGCGGCGCTGACCTATTTCGAATTCGGCACCCTGGCCGCCTGGGAGGTTTTCGCCGCTGCCGGCATCGAGGCGGCGGTGCTGGAAGTTGGCCTCGGCGGGCGGCTCGATGCCGTCAATGTCTTTGATCCGGATGTCGCCATCGTCACCACCGTGGCGCTCGATCATACCGACTGGCTGGGTTCCGATCGCGAGGCGATCGGCTTCGAGAAAGCCGGCATTTACCGCGCCGGCAAGCCGGCCTTGTGCGCCGATCCGGAGCCGCCCCAAAGCCTGCTCGCCCATGCGGCGGCGATTGGCGCCGATCTGCGCCTCATTGGCCGTGATTTCGGCTTCGCCCGGCCGCCGGCCGATGCCGCCGAGAGCCGCTTGCAATGGCAGTGGTGGTGTAAAAGCGGCGAGCGGCTGTTGAAGCGCTCGCTGGCTTACCCCGGCCTGCGCGGCCCGACGCAATTGGCCAATGCGGCGGTGGCGCTGGCGGCGCTGGAAGCCATCGCCGACAAGCTGCCGGTGACCATGCAGGCTATCCGTCCGGGGCTGATCGAAACCGAGCTGGCCGGGCGCTTTCAGGTTCTGCCCGGCCGGCCGGCGATGGTTCTCGACGTTGGCCACAATCCGCAGGCCATCAAGGTGCTGGCCGACAATCTGGGCGGCATGGGATTTTTCGAGCGCACCCATGCGGTGGTCGGCATGCTCGCCGACAAGGACATCGCCGGCGCGCTGGCGTTGCTGCGGGGCCGGGTCGATGTGTGGCACGTGGCGACACTGGCCGGGCCGCGCGGCGCGACGGCGGAAAAACTGGCCTCCATCATCGCCGCTGGCGGACTCGGCGGCGAGGTCGTCTGCCACCCGTCAGTCGGCGCGGCGATGCAGGCGGTCAAGGGAGAGGCCGGCGAAAGTGATAGAATCGCCGTCTTTGGTTCGTTCTACACGGTGGCCGAGGCGCTCTTGGCGCTGCGCCGCAAGACCTGATTCATGGAAGACAACGACGCCCAGTTGCAACTCGAAAAGCGCGCCCGCCGCCGGCTGGTGGGGGCCGTCGCCTTCGTTTCGGTGGTCGCCATGGTCTTGCCCATGGTCATGGATCACGAGCCGCGCCAGGCCATGCAGGATGTCGAGATTCGCATTCCCGGCCAGGACGAAAAAACCTTCGCGCCGCATTTCGCCGCCGAACCGGTCGAACGTCCGGCGCCGCCTGCCCGGCCGGCTGACGCGCCGCCGCCGGCTGCCCAGCCGAATGCCCGGGTACTCGATGTGGTTCGCGGCAAGGACGACGACAAGCCGGCCGTGAAGCCGCCCGAAAAGCCCGCGGCCAAGCCGGCGGAAAAGACGCCGGAAAAAGCATCGCCGGAAAAACCGGCGGATAAGCCAGCGCCCAAGACTTCCGACAAACCGGCCGAAAAACCGGCGGATAAATCCGGCGACGAGGCCCGCCGCGCCGCCGCCATTCTCGCCGGCCAGACGGGCGATGCGCCGCCGGCCGGGGGTTCTGGCGAATATCTGGTGCTGATTGGCGCTTTTGCCAATGAAGCCAATGTGCAAAATCTGAAAACCAAGCTCGGCGAGCTGGATATCAAGGTCTACAGCGAGCCCCTGGATACGCCGCAGGGCAAGAAGACGCGCGTGCGCGCCGGGCCCTTTGCGAGCCGCGAGGCCGCCGAGAAGGCGCTGGCCAAGATGCAGAAAATTGGCGTTTCGGGCGTCGTCGCGGCGCGCCAATGACGGTATTCGACTACGTGACCGTCGCGGTGATCGGTTTTTCCCTGGTATTTGGATTGTGGCGCGGCGTGATCGGCGAGATGCTCGCCTTGCTCGCCTGGGTTGTCGGCATTCTCGCCGCCATCGAGTTTGGCGAAAAAACCGGCGAGATGTTGCTGACCGGGGTCGCCGATCCGGCGGTGCGCGCGCTCGGCGGCTGCGCGCTGGTCTTTATCGGCGTGCTGCTGGCCATGGCCCTGGTCCGGCTGGCCGTGCGGGGCATGGTCAAGGCGCTTGGCCTCACGGTTTCGGACCGGCTGCTCGGCATGATGTTTGGGCTTGCGCGCGGCGTGTTGGTGATGATGATCCTGGTCGGCCTGGGCGGTATGACCTCGGCGCCGAAACAGGACTGGTGGCGGAGGGCGGTGCTCGCGCCGCCATTGGAGACCGCCGTGTTGATCGCCCGGCAATGGTTGCCGGACGATCTGGCGAAACGAATTCGATTCAGTTAGGCAGGAAACTTTTATGTGCGGGATTCTCGGGGTCATGGCCAACACGCCGGTCAACCAGTTGCTCTACGACGGCCTGATGGTGCTTCAGCATCGCGGCCAGGACGCGGCCGGGATCGCCACGGCCGAAGGCAATACCTTCCACCTGTACAAGGGGGCGGGGCTGGTGCGCGATGTGTTTCGCACCCGCAACATGCGCGCCTTGCCGGGCAACTGGGGCATCGGCCATGTCCGCTACCCGACCGCCGGCTCGGCCCATAACTTCGCCGAGGCCCAGCCTTTTTACGTCAATTCGCCCTTCGGCATCGTGCTCGGCCACAATGGCAATTTGACCAATGCCGGGCAGTTGAAGGAAGAGATGTTCCGCCTCGACCGCCGGCACATCAATACCAATTCCGATTCCGAAGTGCTGCTCAATGTGCTGGCGCACGAGTTGCAGGCCGCGGCGCACGGCTACGAGCTGGATGTGGATAGCATTTTCCAGGCGGTGGCCGGCGTGCATCGCCGCTGCCGGGGGGCCTATTCCGTCGTCGCCCTGATCGCCGGTTATGGCCTCTTGGCCTTCCGCGATCCGCATGGCATCCGCCCGCTGGTGTATGGCCAGAATCCGGCCGAGCAGGGTATGGAATACCTCGTCGCTTCCGAGTCGGTCGCCCTCGATACCCTCGGTTTCCAGATGGTGCGCGACATCGAGCCGGGCGAGGCCATATTCGTCGATCTCAACCATCAGTTGCACAGCCGCCAGTGCGCGCAGCAACCGATGTATGCGCCCTGCATTTTCGAGTATGTCTATCTCGCCCGCCCGGATACCGTGATCGACGGCGTTTCGGTTTACGAATCGCGTCTGGCGATGGGCGAGTCGCTGGCCGAGAAGATTCGCGCCAATATTCCGGTCGACCAGATCGACGTGGTCATCCCGATTCCCGATTCCAGCCGACCGTCGGCCATGCAATTGGCGCACGCGCTGAACATTCCGTTCCGCGAGGGCTTTGTCAAGAATCGCTATGTCGGCCGCACCTTCATCATGCCGGGCCAGGCGATGCGCAAAAAATCGGTGCGCCAGAAACTCAATACCGTCGGCCAGGAATTCAAGGGCAAGCGCGTGCTGCTGGTCGATGATTCCATCGTGCGCGGCACGACCAGCCGCGAGATTGTCGAGATGGCCCGGGCGGCGGGCGCGACCCGCGTCTATTTCGCCTCGGCCGCGCCGCCGGTGCGCTACCCGAATGTCTATGGCATCGACATGCCGACGCGCGCCGAGCTGATCGCCACTGGCCGCAGCGATGCCCAGATCGCCGCCGAAATTGGCGTCGATGCGCTGGTCTACCAGGATCTTGAGGCCCTCAAGCAATCGGTGACCCGGCTGCGCCCTGATCTGAGCGTATTTGAAGCCTCCTGTTTCGACGGCAGCTATATCACCGGCGATGTCGACTCGTATTACCTCGATGCGGTCGAGGACAAGATCAGCGGCAAGCCGGCCAGGAGCGCCGGGGATGACGCCGAGGGTCGCGCCGCGCAGATGGTGCTCGGCCTTGGCAGCGGCGGGCCGGAAGCCTGAGAAAGCGGCTGGCTAGGCGGGGGCGTTACTGCTTCACCGCCCGGCCGGCTCTTGCTCCAGCGCCGGTAGCGGGCGCGGCTGCGGCTGCTCGTAGATCTGGAAACGGCACAACACCTCGCGGCCGCTTCTGCGCTCATGCAAATGCTTCGCGGTTTCGCGTAGCAAAGGCCAGGACGTGAGCGGCACCGATGCGGGAAATACGGTGTCGCCCTCAAAGGCAAGCTCGATGCGGGTCAGGTAGAAATGGCGGCAATAGGGCCAGGCGGCGGCATAGATCGACGCCCCGCCGATGACGAACACCGGCTTGCCGGTCGCCAAGGCGTCGCGGAGCCCTTCCTCGACCGAGGCGACCCGGCGGCAGCCGGGCCGCAGCGCCAGATCCGGCTGGCGGCTGACGATGAATGAGTCGGCCGGCGTCTCATCCATCGACTCGTAGGTCAGCCGGCCGATGAGCAAGGCCGCGCCGGCCACCGTGGCCTCGAAATAGGCCAGCTCCTCCGGAATGTCCCAGGGCAGCCAGTTGCCCAGGCCGAGCATGCCGTTGCTGGCCACGGCGCCGATCGCGGCGATCAGCGGGCGAGCGTGTTCCATTGCGCGCGGCTCAGTCGAAGCGAGATGGCCGGCGTTCCCTGGCCCTTGTAGACATGCGGCTTGTGCATCGAGACAAAGGCCTCGGTCACGATGGCGATGGAAAAAATGGCATCCATCACCTGAAGAATGCTGGATTCCAGGCAGACGCTGTGCCCGTTTTGCTCCAATCGGCGGATGGCCAGAAAAATTACTTCGTAATCAACAACTTGACGAATATCGCCCGGATCGGCGACGGCGGTCACTGGCGCCCAGGCATCGGCATGGACGACAACCGCCTGCGGGCCGTGCTGTTCCAGCGGATTGCAGCCGGTGCGCAACGAAATGGTGGCATCGACGGATGCGCACCAGTGGTCGGTCAACACAAAAAACTCCCTCGCTCGGAAAACCATTGCAATGCCGCAACGATACCAGAGGCCAAGACAGCAAAAAGGGCGCGCCAGCGCCCCGGAGGCAAAGCCCGGCAGAAGCCTCAGGCCGTCACATTCACCTGCGTTCCCGTCATCTGTCCGGAAGAATTGACGACGGGCGGCGACGGTTGCGCTGAAGATGGCGTCTGCACCGCCTCGGCGATCTGCGAGCGCAACTCGCCGATGCCTTGCTGGATCTGCTTCAGCGATTTCATTGCCTGCACGCCGCGTTGCGCATGATCGGCATTGACCTGGGCCTGAGACGACTTGCTCTGTAACAGGCGGGCATTCTCCTGCGCCCGGTCAGCCGCCGTTTGGGCTTGGCGCGCCTGCGCTTGCAAGGCGCGCGCCTGCTGCCGGGCCTGATCGGCATTCTTCTGCGCCTGTTGCTGCTGGATCTGCGCCCAAAGCCCCGCGCCCGGAGACGCTAGGCCCGCGCTTGCCTCGATGGCCATGATCCACCCCGGACAACGGCTATTACGCCCGCCGCCTCAGGCGGTGACGTTGATCAGCGTGCCGGTGGGCTGCCCCTGCGCATTGGTTACCGGCTTGGGCGGCTCCTCGGAACGCTCGACCCGCTGCTCCGGACGGGCTTGCTGCGGCTGCGGCGTCTGCTGAGCCTGGCGCGCTTGCTGCGCCTGCTGGGTTTGCTGGGTCTGTGCCGCGGTGCTTGAGGTCACAAAGGGATTGCTGCCTGCGCCTAGCGGTTGGATAGCCATGCTCTGCTCCTGTAAAAACAACATCCTGTCTTGACTATATACCATTTCGGCAAATATTCCAGCAGAACAAAAACTGGCAGGGGCTGGCCGCAAAAAACAGAAAAGAAAAAGACCTGAGAAACTTGTGCCGTTAAGCGTAACTTGGTCGAGAATAAAGCATAAACTGTCCGAACACGAGTTCGAGAGCGCAGTTGACTAATGAACTCACGGGGCAACGACGCTGCCCAAAAACCGTCATGCCTCCAACTACGTTCGCTACCTTCCCGTATAGTCTGAAAATTGCCACCAGACACAGATTCGGAAGAAGTATTCATCTGAAGCTACCGCCGAAGCGGTGTCGAGCAACTGCGGCTAGCTGTCACCCTGATGCGCCAATTGCCTGGCGTTCTCATTCTGAACCGAGGCAACAGCCTTCCCGAGTCTTTCAATGGCGGCCGGCCACGGGATGCGTTCCTGCTCCAGCCGAAGCTGGCTACCCCACCGCTCATTTTTCAAGCTGTAGAAAACGATGCTCTCGTGTTCCCTCAGTAACGGCAATGTGGTTTCTGGGCTCTGGGCATCCTCTTCTCCCCAGAGCTCCCGGTAGGACACGAACGTTTCTTGGTCCATCAAGACCGAGACAAGATTGGGGAAGAGGCTTCGCGCTCGATTCAATATCGCATAGCCATGGGTATCAATGTCGCCCCAATAGGTGAGGTCGCACCCCTGAAGCCACGGCACCTCGGCCAGCATCGTTACGGCATTGCCCAGGCGCATGAAGGCAACCACGCCATCCATATCCGGGAGCGCCAGACCGGTCTCGAGGTTCTCCACAATAAGGATGTGTCGCGGGCTTATCGACAACTGAGCCACTTCGAGAAGCGGAGCTTCGATGTCGTTGAGTCCACCAACTTCCTGCCGAAGCTTTGGGCAAAGAATCCGCAGGCGGATGCGAGCGGCTGGCCGTCGTAGCCCACAAATCGAATAGAAATCTCCAGGAGTATCGTCGCTCCGGATGCTCCTTAAGAAGTCCGTGATGAGCCCCGTTCGTTTTTCCAACCATTTAGTATCGAGCCCAGCGACGGGCAGCTGCCGAGGCGCCAGGCCGGATGCCGGGTTCTGCTCCAGCCAGGAGAGCATGGCCATCAGGCGCAAGAAGTCTTGGTCCGAGTAGTCGGAGAGAACGCTGAAATATCTTCCGACGACCGATTGGCCGGCAAGTTGGGGCCACCGCTCAATCAGAAGCTGATAACGCTGCTCGACTGATCGCCAACGGCGACCGTGCCCAAGAACGGAGGCCGTTTCCAACGGAGTTGCCAATTCGAGGTTCGCCGGCAGTTGATGGTTTCCCAGGCGTGCCCATTGCCGGGAAACCCAGGACACCTTGCCGGGTCCCGACCAGGTTGTCCAAGCGTCGACCCACCTCCGAACGCCCGAGGCATTGCCGGCCACATCCTTCTCGGTCGGCACCCCCAGCGAAACCGACAGCGGCCACTGTCCCTCGCCCAACAACCAGGCTTTGTGCTGATTGTTGTAGCGGCGTAGCAGGAATTCAGAGAGTTCTTCAGGGAGTAGCAGTTTCCGGGTCATCGTTATCGTCCGGCTTCCATTTCAGGCGCTGGGTGTCATCGTCGTAGTCGATGGGAATGGCCGCAGAAAATTTGCGCTCCTTGATGTGAACGAAGCAGGCGCCGCCGATGAAGGGCTCCAACGTCATCACGGACTTCAGCGGCGTCGCCACAATCATCTGGAAGCCAAAGGTTTTGAAGATGTTCATCGCCATCGCCGTGAACTCGGCATCTGCCTTGTCGAACGCTTCATCCAAAACCACCGTCGAGAAGGTGGGGAGGGCCCGGTCCTGCCCGCCCAGTTGATAGCGCAGGGCCGCCGCAAGACAGGTTGCAGCCAGCTTTTGTCGCTGGCCGCCCGACTTCCCGGCGCCGCTGCGATAGACCTCGACCTCCAGGCCGGACTCGTCCAGTTCTCTGGCGACGAACTCGACGTGTTGGCGAACGTCGAGGACTAATTCCCGCCAATTGCGGTCGACGGTCTCTTGGCTGGAAAAGCGCTTCACCAGGTCGTTGAGCACCTTGAAGCGCGCTTCGGCGATTTCCTTGTCTGGGCTGAACGATTGGCTCAGGGCGTCCTTCAGGCTCTGCTTGAAGGTGAGCACATCCGGGAGCATGCGGTCGTGGGTTTCGATGATCAGGTGCGTTCCCGGGCCGAATGGGGCTGTCTCAAGGCTCTCGTTGACCAAGTCCATCCGGTCGCGGATGGCCTTGCGCTCCTGGTCGAGCTGGGTCGAGAGGCGCGTGAGGTTCTGGTCGCTCTGTTCGCGCAAGAGCCGCAGAAAGCGTTCTTCGAAATCCGGAAGGCCATCCTGCTTGAGGCGTTTGAGTTTGGCGAAAAAGTCATCGGCGCTGGCCATCGTGGGGTCGAGCCCGCCAGCCTCAGCCGGCCAGGTGTTTACGAAAATCTCAAATTGGCGCTCGATAATTTTGATGTGCCCATGGATGCGCTCGTCCAACAGTTCCTTTTCCTTGTCGATGCCACGTACGACTTGGAGAGTGATGGCATCGAGGGTCGACAAGTCGAGCGCCTTCGGCACCTCTCCATAGCGGCGTTTAAGCTCTTGCTCCTGCAATGGTGTAAGCGCAAGGTCGACAAGTTCGGGCCGCAATTCCTCGAGAGAACGCAAAAGCTTGCCCAACGCGATTTGCTGAGTTTGCAGGTTGGCTACACTGGCGTTTTGACGCTCAACGGCATTCGTATAGGCCTTGTCTTGCCGTTCGATTTCCTTGTCGAGGATGGCGAGGTCCGGGTGGGCTTTCCGCTCATTGCCGAGTTGTGTCTGCAAGCTATTGATGCGAGTCAACATCGAGGCGACATCGACTTCCGCCCAGAGCATGTTGGCGAGTGTCTGACAATGAACCAGACGCTGCTCCTGCCGAGTACCCGCCTCGGTATGCAACTCACGGGCCTCGCGCAAACGCTCATGCTCTTCGGCGAGCTTCAGCGCTTTTTCTTGGAAAAGCTTCAGTTTGGCTGCATTGTCGAATCCCAATACCCACTGGGTCCGGTCGTTGATAGGGCGTCGGTCATCCTTCTCATGCCGGATAGTGTTGTGTTTGACCTGGCCTTCTCTCGTAATTGCCCGGGTCGCATTGCGAAACGCTTGAATATTATCGACACAGTCGTAGTTGAAATGTGCTTTGAATTCCTCACGCATCCACTCTGTGTGCGGGCCCCGGGCGAAGTTAAGTTTCCCGAGCAGTGAGTTCGGTCCTACGGAGCGTGCCTCAGACGGGCGGTCTACTACGCGAAGGTAGGTCAGACGCTGGCCGATGTTGGTGTCGTTAAGGTAGTTGGCGACGGCAGGGTAATGCTTGTCAGCGACGAGCAGGGAGCATGCAAATCCGCCCAGCACGCGCTCAATAGCGCCTTGCCATTCGGCTGCTTCCTCTTTGACCTCGATGAGTTCTCCTGCAAAGGGCAACTTGTCTTCGGAGATGTTGAGGGCAGCGGCCAATTGTTCTCGTACGTCGAGCAATCGTGACGGGATGTTGGAGCGCTGCCGTTCCATCGCCTGAATTTCCCGCCGAATCTCCTTGAATTCGTCCTCGGATTTCTTCAGATTCTGTTTGAGCTCGAACGCTCGGTCTGTGTGCTCAGCTCGCCATGCCCCTGCGCCGAGCATTTCCTGACGTACTTCTTCTGACCGGCGGGCAAATTTGGTCGCATTGTCGGGATACTCACAGCCAATTCCCTGGCAGGCCGCCTGCGCCTGATTGCGTTTGCCGATACGCGCTTCCCGCTGCGCCTCAGCATCCTGGATTTGTTGGTTGAGCTGCTCAATGATGCTACCACCTGCCCCAGCTCGTTTTTCTCGTAGCCCGCTTAGCGTGGCAAGCTCATTGCGAGTGGCAGCCTCTCGTTCGGCGACTTCCGCGGCTAATCCCGAGATGGCAATCTGTTGCTCGCTAATCGAAGATTCCAGCAGCTGCTTCTTTTGGCGTTCCCGGTAGGCGTCGATACCGGCGGCGAGCTCATTGAGTTCGTTCCTTGTCCGCTTGGCTTCATCCAGTCGAAGCGCTTCCTCCTGCGCCGGGGTGAGCGTTTCGATTTGACGACGCGCTTCGACGACCGCCTTGTGAGCTTCATTGAGTTCCTGGAACTGGGCGACCAGGTTATCAGCCAAGTCGAAGGTTTCCGGCGCGTCGAGCATGAAGTCGCGCAGGAAGCTGTTCAAGTCGCCGAGATTCTTGGCCGATTGGGTCTTGTGGAGAAGGCGCAAGGCGCGCTCATTGTCGATGCCCAGCAGTTGCCGGAAGCGCTCCTGATAGCCGCTGAACTCCTCTTTGACCGCCGCATCGGGGAGGTCGAACTTGAAGCGCCGCACCTCGAAGTTGCTGTCCGCAAAAAACTGCAATTCCCGGACGTCGAACTCCCGTTGGAGAATCAGGTAGCGCTTGTGGACTTCGCGGACGTTGGTTGTCTTGCCTCGTACCCAGAATACCTGGGCCAGCACCACCATCCGGCCGGTGCCATCCCGATAGGTTTCGGCAATGGCCGACCAGGTTGTATCCGCGCGGAGATACTGGGAAACGTACTCCCCGCTGTCACCGGTCTGCTGGGACCAGGCGCCGCGGAGGTAGGTCATGAGATTCCGGTCCTTGCCATGCCGCTCCGCCTCCCGGGCGGCGACGTTGAAGTCGACCCACTTGGGCGGTGTCAGTATGGCTGCATGCGCATCCAGAACGGTGGATTTCCCGGACCCCGACGGCCCCAAGATGAGATAGCCGCTGCGCGGGACACCGAAGTCGACCACTCCTTTGAATGTACCCCAGTTGAACAGCTGTATCTTGGTCAGGCGGAATTGGTTGATGGCATCCGCGCCATCACCAAACAACGCCAGGGCTTGTTGTGGTTCTCTATTCATCGTCATCTCCGGGTACATCGGCGCCGTCCGTCATGTCATCGGCCTCTCCGGGGTGCGGGGAATGGGCTTTATGCATCAGTTCCTCGTAGGTCCGAGTCAATGCCTGAATTTCCTCGGCCGGGAACAGGAGCTTCAAGGTAGGGGAGACTTCGAACCGGTCTTCGGCGCCGCGGATTTTCTGGATGAGGTTGAGCTTCTTGAGCTTCTCGATGGCGCCATGGCGTTGCTTATCGAAGCGTGCATGGTCGACGTTGCCGCTTCGCTCATAGACGCTCAGATGCTCGACCATGTCCTGCCAGGACACGACGGCGCGTTCCAACTGGGTTTCGGCCTGAGTCAGGCGCTGGCGGAGGAACAATAGGAGCACCGATTCGAGAAACGTGAGGTTGGCCCGCCGTAGCAGGATGGGGATTTCGATGTCGTCGGCGACCACTTGCCGGGTAAAGGCGACCTTCTGCTCGTAGTCGATGATGAGGTTCAGGAAGAGTTCGTGCAGGCGTTCCCGTACCACGGCTTCATCACGCAGCAGAACGGCCCAAAGGTTGCCTTGTCGCCGGCCGTCGACTGCCGGGCCCAGCAGGAGCTGGACCAGTACCCGCCGGGTCTCGTGTGGAATGCGCCCCAAGTCGCCAGGAAAGACGCCGGTATCCGAACCGCTCGGGTCATTGGAAGAGCAGGGAACTTCGGGCTCGTGCGGTGGTTCCGACTGGAAGCCGTCATTCGTCGAATAGCTCAATGGCCTTCTCCCGTACAAAGTAAATGGTGGGAACCCTGGCAGTCCGATGAGTCCCATCGCTGCCGACCCAGCGAACCAGTTCGCTTTCCTGGGTCAATTCGCCGTGCTTGGCGCCGAGCGCGACATAGCCGACGACGCTGCCGAAAGCTTGCTCTGCAGGAAACCGTTCC